>Ga0182027_10013635_pt1 | contig 11310 bp, 8 predicted proteins | sample 712E1DmetaG_FD_121300 | JGI IMG/M metagenome (GOLD analysis project Ga0182027, IMG submission 121300) | Permafrost microbial communities from Stordalen Mire, Sweden - 712E1D metaG (Illumina Assembly) | ecosystem: Environmental > Terrestrial > Soil > Wetlands > Permafrost | place: Sweden...
GGCGGCGAAAACGGCCACGCTGTCCGTTTTCCCGCCCTGGCGACCCTGACTGCCGAGCCGGATGCCCCTGGCCTCGGCGAGCCTTCGGAAGGCGTGTGCCCACTCGACTGGGCCGAGATGGCGCCGCAGGAGGTTCAGCCGGAGAGCGTGCTCGACGCGCTCGGTCTCGCTCATGCCCGAGCGGATGACGACCGGGTAGTCGATGCCCAGCTCTCCAGCCAGTTCGACCCGGTGGTGGCCGTCGAGCACGTTGCCCTCCTCGTCCACCTCGACCGCGACGAGGACGCCGTGGCGCCTGATGTCCTCGGCGAGGGCCCGGCGAGCCTCGGGCGCGAGCGGCGGCAGCACCTGGTAGCGGCCGGCCATCAGGCAGGCTCCCGACGGCTCGGGTCAGCAAAGCGCATCCGCTTCGGCAGCCAGACGAGCCTCACCAGCCCGGTGGGACCGTTGCGGTGCTTGGCGACAATGACGTGCGCCTCGCCGGGGTCGGCCTTTTCGTCGTAGACGACGGGCCGGTGGAGGAACAGGACGGCGTCGGCGTCTTGTTCGAGCTGGCCGGACTCTCTCAGGTCCGCGAGCCGAGGCACCTTGTCCTCGCGAGCCTCCAAGTTGCGCGAGAGCTGCGAGACGGCGATGACCGGGACACTGAGCTCGCGGGCCAGCCGCTTCAGCTCCCGGCTGATCTCGGCGACCTGGGTCTGGCGGTTCTCTGTCTCGCGGTGCGACATCAGCTGGAGGTAGTCGACGACCACGAGGCCGAGGCCCTGTCGCGATGCCATTCGGCGCGCTCTTGACCTGACCGTGAGCACGGTCGCCGCCGCGTCGTCGTCCACCCTAAGTGGCCAGGTCCGCAGCTTTTCTCGTGCCTGTTCGGCGCGAGCCCAGTCGCGCTCGGAGAGGCCGGCAGCCTGGACGTCGGTCGACACTCCGTCCATGGCGAGAAAACGCTCCGCCACTTCAGCCCGGCTCATCTCGAGCGAGCAGTACAGCGTCGGCACGTCCCTCTGTGCCGCCGCGACCGCCATGCCCAGGACGAGGGCGGTCTTTCCCATCGACGGCCTGGCACCGAGCACGACGAGCTGGCCGGACCGGAAGCCACCGTGCAGCTGGCGGTCGAGGTCCACCGACCCGGTACTCACCGGGAGCGGGGCGGTCCCGTCCTGGCGGGCGCGTAGCTGATCGAGCAGCTCGTCGACCATCTCGACCGCGAGCGACGAGCCGGCGTCCTCTCGCCCCGTGCTGGTCGCTGCCAAGACGAGCTGCTCGGCCTGGTCGAGGGCGACTTCCACGTCCGAGGTGGGCGTCGAGCCCAGCTCGACAAGCTCGTGACCGGCCGCCACCAGGGCACGCAACCTCGCGAGACCGCGGATCCGCTGGGCATAGGAGGAAAGGTGCGACGCGACCGGTGCATTCGCCATCGACGAGACGAGATCGGCACCTGACGGGCCGGCCAGGCCGAGGGCTCGAAGCTCGGCGGCGACTGTCAGGTAGTCGGCCGGTTCGCCGCGCAGCGCGAGCGAGCTGATCGCGGCGTATGAGCAGCTGTGGGACGGGACGTAGAAGTCCTCGGCGGCAAGGCCGGTGGCGAGCACCTCGTCCAGAGACGAGTTTGAGACCAGGAGGCCGCCGATCACGGCGTCCTCGATGTCGGCGTCGTGGACCGGGCCGCGGGTCATCGGAGCCTCCCGCGCAGCGCGTCGAGCGCGATGGCTCGGATCTCCTCGTCGGCGAACTCGGCTGCGACTGTCTCCTCGGCCTCGTCGCCGTAGAGCTGCTCGTTCGCCACGAGGTCCGCGAGAGTCTCGCCGCGATGTGCCGCGCGATCGACCAGCCCCAACCTGGCGCGTTCGGCGGCGTTGTCGGTGAGCCGAGTCCGCCACGCTTGCTCCTCGGCGAGCTTTGCTATGCGGGAGAAGACACCTCCATAAGGCTTGACCAGTCCGGCGAGCCCGCCCTGATCGAGCACCCCCCGGATGATCTCGTCGGCCGTCATCACCTGCAGCGCCTTGCCTACGGCAGTCAGGAACGCGCTGGCGCCCATGAACCGAACAGGGTCGAGGCCGTAGGCGTCGGCCAGCTCGATGGCGACGAACTCGGCGTCGGTCATTGCTCCGCCTCAGGCCAACCGCGCCAGTCGAGGTCCTGACCGTCCAGCCAGCGCGTGAACGCCTCCCAGGCGTCGGCCGCTTGTTCGCGGCTCTCGGCCAGGAGCCGGAGGAAGTCGGCCTCCGAGCGCAGCATCGCGACCTGACGGTCGATGAAATTGTCCGCCGGTGGGTCCCACTCGATGACGCCGATCTGTCGCAGGCGCTCCTGGGCGATGGCGTGGTGGTTCAAACAGAGCACGCAGACGGCGATCGGGTCGTTTGCTTCGAGCCCGACATGGTGGCCGTGGAGCACCAGCGCGATCAGGTTTCGCTCGCCGCATATCGCGCAAGCCGCGTTCGGGCCGAGCTTCGCCACGCGACGCGCCAGGCGCCGGTCGTTCGCGGCAGGGTTCGGCGCGGCCATCACGACTCCACGATCAAATCCGAGAGCTCACCGGAAAAGGCCAGCTCCGCGATCTCGTCGAGGTTCGTCTCCAGCTCGAAGCGGTACGAGCGGCCGTCGGGCAAAGTCCCAGTCACCGACTTGCCTGCCAGACGACGCAACGGCTTCCCGTCACCGGTGCCGAGGTACGTGGCGATCGCCGAGAGGTGCTCGCCCACGAGGGAGGCCTGACGAGAGCCACGAACCGCGACCCTCGGGTAGACGACGCCGCCGGAAATGACCGGCATAACACGCAGGCTGTGGTCTGCTGCCTTGACGCGATAGCGACCAGAGGGCTGACGTTCGATCGCGGATGGCGCGTGGCGGCCGACTGCGTCGACGGTCGTGCCCGCTTGTCGCGAAGCCCATGACAATGACCGGTTCCGATGCTGCCGGGCAATCGAGAGCGCCTCGTGGACGCGGCTGCGGGCTTCACGTTCGCGTTCGGAAAGGCCCAGTATCTGACGGGCACCCGCGCGCCGTGTCCCCATGCGCCCATGACCGCGACCTTCCGCCCGGGACCTCCCCTCCCCTTCGGCCTTGGCGATCCGGCGTTGGTACTCCGCCCGCGTGTCACGTGGCCGCGGCGCCATCTATTCGCTCGCATCGCCCGTCTCAGGCACGGAATGCTCTGCAGTTGCAGGTCGCGAGTACCTGCCCCACTGGTCCCGCGACCGACAGAACTCCTCGACGTCGGCCGGATCCCACAGTCGTCCCAGCTCGGTTTCTGCAACAGGCTTGAGACGACCTTCACGTGCAAGCTGTCGCACCCGCTCGGCCGAAACGCTGAGCCGCCGTGCGACCTGACTTGTGGGCATCAAGGTGGAGGTTTGTTCCATCACTTCTTGATTGTGGCTACGGAATCCGGGATGGTCTAGCGTCAAAATCGGTGTAATCTGATTGTGTGCCGTTCACCCGAGCCCAGATGGTCGAATCGGCCGGAAAGGCGGGCTACCAGGTTTCGGAGCGCCTAGTGACGGACTGGGCGTCGCTGGGGTTGTTGGACCACCCAGAGCGCCAACGGGGGACCCATGGCAAGCGAGGCGCCCTTTACTTCTGGAGCGACAACCAGCTGGGCCTGTTCCTTTCCTTGCTACGCCACCGTTCGTCGGTGAAGCACGTGGGGGAGCTCGCCACGATCCCGGTGTCTCTGTGGCTCTTGTGGGGCGAACCGTGGGTGGAAGTCCGGCAGGTTCGCCGGGTGATGTCGACCTGGACGGGCGGTCATCTGAGGGCATCGTCGGAGGAGAAGGCCGTGGCAAGCGCTCGCGCGATCGTCAATTCCTTCGCTCGGCCCGGATCGACTCGAGCGCAGCGAATGAACCTCCGCGAGGAAATGGTCTGGGCCGGACTTGATGGCGAGATCTACAGAGACAGAGTCGCTCCACTGATCAAAGCGGTGATCGACCCGACCGGCTCCGGTAAGGGTTTCGGTCCGTTCCAGGCAAGCGGCGAGGACATTGCCGACTACTACTTTTTCCTTACGCGTGCGGCAGTCGAGATCGAGATGTTGTCCGACGGTCTTTTCGTCGAGGCGCGAGCCCGGTACCGAGACTTCCTGCTCGCCTACTTGACGGACTGGGCTTTCCTACACGGCTTGCCGGAGTACGGGCCGGGCTTCGAGCAGCCCACGATGGAGCTGATGGTGAACAACAGCTGCCGGGACCTTCTCGGATCCGTTGCCCAGCTTCTCGCGGCGAAGGAACGCGGCACTGAGCTACCGCCCGTCGTCCTTCATCACTGGACGCGACCTCCTGATGCTTTGTTGGCGACCGTGAACCAGGGGAGGCCGCAAGCAGTCCAACCACCAAGACCGACATAGACCATCAAGTGCCCCGGGCAGGCGGCTACCTACCCGGGGCTGGCACCAGGAGGTGTATCTCCAGATGCAAGACAGAAAGCTACAAGGGCAAGCGATAACTGACGGCGGCGGTCACGCGCGGTTGCACGACCGGCTCGCGGAGACGTTCGCCCACGACACGCCGGATCCCTCCGTCTGCGTGGCCGATGGCTTCGGCGTCCGGGTCGGCGTCGACCGGGGCAGGCTCTTCGTCGCCGACGGTCTGGGGACCCATCGCCGAGAACGCCGCTACTCGCGGGCGACACACGGTCTCTCGCGACTCGTCGTGCTCTCGTCGGCCGGGTCCGTCGGCCTTGACGCGCTCCGCTGGTGTGCGGGCGCTGCCGTCGGCGTCGTCATACTCGACCCGTTCGACGGCGAGCTGCACCTCACTTCCGGTGGCGTCGGCAACGACGACCCACGACTCCGACGGGCACAGGCTCTGGCGATGGCGACTCCGGCAGGATTCGAGGCGACGCGCTACCTGATCGCTTCCAAGCTGGCTGGTCAGGCGTCGGTCGCCCAAGGCCGTCTTTCGCAGTCGCACGCAGCCGAGACGATCGTCCGGTTGCGAGACGAGCTGGAGCTTGCCGACGCGCTGGAGGAGATCCGCCACATCGAGGCGGTCGCAGCCAACGTCTACTGGAACGCCTGGTCCGAGATCGAGGTGCCGTTCATCCGGAAGGACGTGCCCCGCGTAGCTGATCACTGGCGCGTCTTCGAGGGCCGGCGCTCGGCCGTGAACGTCGGGACGTCTCGCTCCGCCACCGACCCCGCCAACGCTCTGTTGAACTACGGCTACCGGCTGCTCGAAGCCGAAGGACGCCTCGCCTGCCTCGCCGTCGGCCTCGACCCTGGTCTCGGCATCCTGCACGCGGACCTGAAAGGCCGCGACTCGATGGTGCTCGACGTCATGGAGGCTGTCCGACCGGTCGTCGACGGCTACGTGCTCGACCTCTTCCGAGCCCACCCGCTCATGAAGACCGACTTCGCCGAGGATCGCCGTGGCGTGCTCCGCGTGCTCCCGCCGCTCTCGCACCGCATTGCCGAGGCGATGCCGACCTGGGCACAGGCGCTCGGTCCGGTCGTGGAACACGTCGCGAGGATCCTCTCGACGAGCAGTCCCTACGACGTCTCGGTGCCATCCGTGCTGACCCACGACAAGCACAAGGCGGCAGCGGCCCGGCAAGTCGCGGCACCGACTGTTCCGGCAGGAAGGAGCGTGCTCTCTTCAGGCCCAAATCCTGGAGGCCTGGCGCCGCGCGGCAAACAGCGTCAACGACCCAGCGTGTCGGCACAGCCGGCCCTGCCGCGTCGGACGTGTCGCGGGTGCGGACAGACCCTGCCTGCCCTGGAACAGGACCGCGCCGCGACCAGACGCTGGTGGTGCGACGCATGCAGGCCCGAGCGCCGAGCCGAGCTTGACGACCGGATGCGATCGGCAGCGATCTTCGTCGCCGAGCAGCATCGTGCCGAGACCGGTGTGCTCCCATCGCACACTGACGAAGCCCAGGGCCGCCGCCGGGAGGCGAACCGACGTCGCCAGCTCGCTCGGCTTGCCTGGGAAGCGGATCACGGTGGCTACTCGCCCGATGTCGAGTGGTACGCGGAGCAAATCGCACCGCGGCTGACGGAGCTGTCTCTCATCGAGATTGCCGGGGCGCTCGGCGTCTCGACGTCGTCGGCGAGCAAGTTCCGACGCGGTTTGAGAGTGCCTGCTCCTCGGCACTGGAACCTTCTTTCCGACCTCGTTGGAGCATCGTCATCACCTAAGCGATGAGGCTCGTAGCATTCGGTCCATGACCCGCGGAAGCTCTCGGTCAAAGCAGGCGGAGCCGCTCGGGTTCGAGGACACCCTCTGGAAGGCGGCGGACAAGCTCAGAGGGTCAATGGATGCCTCCGAATACAAGCACGTCGTCCTCGGCCTAGTCTTTCTCAAGTACATCGATGACTCCTTCGGCGAACGGCGCGCACAGCTCGCTGCCGATCTGGCCGCTGATGACATAACCGGCAAACAAGCCGAGGAGCTGCTGGAGTCCCGGGACGAGTACACGGCTGAGGGAGTCTTCTGGGTGCCGCCCGAGGCTCGCTGGGAGTACCTCGAGGCCAGCGCCAAGCAGCCAGAAATCGGAAAGATCATCGATGCCGCCATGGACGCCGTGGAGGCCGAGAACCGGAGCCTGCGAGGTGTGCTCCCCAAGAACTTCGCCCGCCCGAGTCTGGACGTTCGCCGTCTTGGTGAGCTGGTTGACCTGATCGCAGGACTCGGGCTTGGTGGCGCAGAGCACCGGGAGAAAGACCTCCTCGGAAGGGTGTACGAGTACTTCCTTGGGCGCTTTGCCTCCCAGGAGGGCAAAGGCGGTGGTGAGTTCTACACCCCGCGCAACGTCGTCAGGCTCCTCGTCGAGATGATCGAACCCTACAAGGGCAGGGTGTACGACCCGTGCTGCGGATCGGGCGGCATGTTCGTGCAGTCCGAACAGTTCGTGGAAGCCCACGGTGGAGGGCGGAACGACATCGCCGTCTACGGCCAGGAGCTGAACGACACGACCTGGCGGCTGGCAAAGATGAACCTGGCGATACGAGGCATCGAGGCGGACTTCGGGCCACGGTGGGGTGACACCTTCCACGAGGACCTGCACCCAGATATGAAGGCCGACTTCATCTTGGCCAATCCCCCGTTCAACGTCTCGGACTGGGGCGGCGAACAACTGCGAGACGACCCCCGCTGGAAGTACGGCGTGCCTCCGGCAGGCAACGCCAACTACGCCTGGCTCTCGCACATGGCGTCGAAGCTGTCGCCTCGTGGGGTCGCCGGGGTCGTGCTCGCCAACGGGTCACTCTCCACCCAGCAGTCAGGTGAGGGTGACATCCGCCAGCGCATGGTCGAGGGCGACCTCGTCGACTGCATCGTGGCGATGCCTGGCCAGCTCTTCTACACAACAGGAATACCGGTGTCTCTGTGGTTCCTCAACCGGGACAAGACCTCTCGTGGATCGCAGAGGTGGCGGGATCACAAGGGCGAAGTTCTCTTCATCGACGCCCGCAAGCTCGGGCACCTCGTCGACCGAACTCATCGTGAGCTGTCCGATGACGAGATCGCCCGGATAGCTGACACCTTCCATGCCTGGCGGGGTGAACCGGGCGCTGGAAGCTACGAGGACGTGGCAGGCTTCTGCGCCTCGGCCACTACTGAGCAGATCGCCGAGCATCGCTTTGTCCTCACGCCTGGGCGCTACGTCGGGGCAGAGGACGTGGAGGACGACGGGGAGCCGATCGAGGAGAAGCTCGCTCGGCTGAAGGCTGAGCTGTTCGCTGCCTTCGACGAGAGCGACCGGTTGGAGGATCGGGTGCGAGCGGCGCTGGAGCAACTTGATGCCTAGCCCGGTCCAGCTGCAAGACGTACTGGAGTTCATAGCTGACTGCGAGCACCGGACCGCTCCAGCTGCGCCCAGGGATGCCGCATATGCCTTCTCGATAGGCACGCCCAACATCCGTGGTGGCCGCATCCTCCTCGACTCTGCAAAGCTCGTCGATCGGCCCACCTACGAGTCATGGACTCAAAGAGGTCGGCCCCAAGCAGAGGACTTGATTCTTGCCAGAGAGGCCCCGGTAGGCGATGTAGGGCGAGTCGACGGGAATCAGCGTCTCTGCCTCGGACAGCGCACCGTGCTACTTCGGCCCGACCAGCGGAAGGTGAATCCGAGGTTCCTGCATTACCTCCTGATCAGTCCACCCATTCAGCAGTGGATGCAAGACCGTGCTGCCGGGTCGACAGTTGCCCATCTAAATGTCGAAGATGTCTACATTATTGACCTCGGCGCACTGCCGCCCCTCCCCGAACAGCACGCCATAGCCGAGGTGCTCGGAGCACTCGACGACAAAATCGAGGCAAATCAGCGGATCATCCGGACCGTCGATCGGCTTATGGATGCCGAATACCGGTTAGCCAGCACAGACAGCGAGGCGACAGCTGCGAGCACGACCCTGGAGCCACTACTCGGTGGTACGCCTGCTAGGAACATGCCTGGCTACTGGAATGGGGGAATCCCTTGGGCGACCGCCAAGGACGTAGGGGCGGCGGACACACAGGTGATTCTTGCGCCAGCCCAAGCCATCTCTGAAGAAGGCCTAGCGAATAGTGCCGCGAAGCTCGTTCCAGCTGGAACAACCCTTATCACGGCGCGTGGAACTGTCGGGGCGCTTGCCCGCACGGGCATGGAAATGTCGTTCAATCAGACTTGCTACGCCTTGTTGCCCAAGCAGAAGTTCCCGCCGCTGCTGCTGTTCCTTGCAGTTCGTCAAGCACTTGGTCAGCTACGGGCACTGGTTCACGGAACCATCTTCGACACGATTACCAAGGCGACCTTCGACCTATTCAGCCTCCAGTTGCCACCCGGAAGCGCATGGCCTTCCCTAATGAGGCGACTGACGCCGCTAGACGAGTTAGTCATGTGCCTACTGAGTGAATCAAGACTCTTGTCGGCACATCGGGACATCCTCCTGCCGAAGCTCCTCTCGGGCCAGCTGCGGGTCCGAGATGCTGAGGCCATCGTCGAGGAAGCGGTGTGAAGTCCTTCCTTCCCGAGTCCGGGGTCGAAGAGGTCTGCCTCGACTACTTCGCCGATCTCGGCTGGGAGATCCTGCGTGGCGCAGACATCGCCCCCGGTGAAGCTCGGGCGGAGCGGTCCAGCTATCGGGAAGCCCTCCTGGAGGATCGACTCTCGGCTGCCATCGCTTGCCTCAACCCCCGGCTTTCTTCGGCTGCGATCGAGGACGTGATCGCCACTGTCCGTAGACCTGAGAGCGCCGACGTGCTCGCCGAGAACTGGAGGATCTACAAGCTCCTGACGACCGGTGTGCCAGTCGAACGACGGGGGGACGACGGCGAGATACGACACGACCTGGCGTGGCTCGTGGACTTTGATGATCCTGAGCGCAACGAGTTCCTCGCCGTCAACCAGTACAGCGTCCAGGGAGATCAGAGCACCCGGCGTCCTGACATCGTGCTCTTCGTCAACGGCCTCCCGCTCGGGGTCGTAGAGCTGAAGGTGCCTGGCGATGAGCGGGCGACGCTCCGGGGTGCCTACGACCAGCTCCGCACGTACGCCGCCGAGGTCCCGGCGCTCCTCGCCTACAACGCCGTGTGTGTCCTCTCGACCGGCACGCAAGCCCGTATGGGGCCGTTGCTAGGCCCCTACGAGCACTACGCCCCGTGGAAGACAATCGACGGCAAGAGGTTGGCTGCACCCGGTACTCCTGAGATGGAGGTCCTGGTACGGGGTGTGTTCGACCCAGCCCGATTCCTGGACCTCGTGCGGAACTTCATCTGCTTCTCTGACGAGCACGGTCTGGTCGTCAAGCGCCTCGCCAAGTACCACCAGTTCCACGCCGTCAACAAGGCCGTCGACACAACCCTGTCCGCGATGGAGCGTCGGGATGGCCGGGCGGGCGTCGTCTGGCACACCCAGGGCAGCGGGAAGAGCCTAGAGATGCTCTTCTACGTCGGCAAGGTCATGCGCCACCCTGGCATGGCGAACCCGACCGTGGTCCTGCTGACGGACCGCAACGACCTCGACGATCAACTCTTCGACGAGGTCTTTGCTCCAGCACGGACACTCCCGGAGACGCCCGTGAAGGCCGAGTCCCGTGAACATCTGCGGGACCTGCTGCGCTCCAAGGCGTCAGGCGGGATCGTGTTCTCGACCATGCAGAAGTTCGGCCTCACGAAGGAGGACTGGGAGGCCAACCGCTCGTTCCCGCTGCTGTCGGATCGGCGGAACATCATCGTGGTGGCCGACGAGGCGCACCGGACCCAGTACGACCTCATCGACGGGCTGGCCCGCAATCTCCGAGATGCCCTTCCCAATGCCTCGTTCATGGGCTTCACCGGCACCCCGATCGAGACTGCCGACAGAGACACGAGGGCAATCTTCGGCGAGTACGTCGACGTTTACGACCTCACACAGGCTGTCGAAGATGAGGCGACGGTCAGGGTCTTCTATGAGGCCCGCTTGGCTCGGGTCGAACTGCCAGAAGATGTCCGCGCGAGACTTGACCAGGAGTTCGACGCCGTCACGGAACTTGCCGAGACTGACATCCGAGAGCACCTGAAGACCAGATGGGCTCGGGTCGAAGCGGTCGTTGGGGCAGAGAAGCGCCTTGCCGAGGTCGCTCAGGATATCGTGGACCACTGGGAGAAGCGGCAGTCCGCAGAGGTCGGCAAAGGCCTCATCGTCTGCATGAGCCGCCGGATCTGCGTGAGCCTCTACAACCAGATCATCAAGCTCCGTCCCCAGTGGCACTCTGATGACGACGACCAGGGCGCGATCAAGGTGGTAATCACGGGCTCGGCATCCGAAGGCCCGGAGCTGAACCGTCATGTTCGTTCCAAGGACCGCCTGCGAAAGCTAAAGAAGCGGGCCAAGGACCCTGAGGACCTGCTGGAACTTGTAATCGTCCGCGACATGTGGCTCACGGGCTTTGACTCGCCCTCTCTTCACACGATGTACGTCGACAAGCCGATGCGTGGTGCCGGGTTGATGCAGGCCATCGCCCGAGTGAACCGGACCTTCCGAGACAAGCCGGGCGGCTTGGTCGTGGACTACATCGGCATCGCCGAGAGCCTGCGTGCCGCCCTGGCCGACTACACGGATCGTGACCGAGCCCGACAGGAGGTCGGCGCTCCGGTAGAGGAGGCTTTGGCACTCCTTGAGGAGAACCACGAGATTTCCTGCGAGCTGCTATACGGCTGCCCATGGCGAGAGGCTCTGCAGTCGGGGACGGACCGAGCCAAGCTTGAGGCGATCCAGGAGGCGCTGGACCACTTGTTCGGTAGGGAGGACATGGACCTGCCAGACCGCTTCCGTCATCATGTCCGGGTTGCCACTCAGAGCTTTGCGCTTGCTGTCTCCTTATCCGAGGCGATGGCCTACCGGGAC
>Ga0182027_10013636_pt1 | contig 11309 bp, 8 predicted proteins | sample 712E1DmetaG_FD_121300 | JGI IMG/M metagenome (GOLD analysis project Ga0182027, IMG submission 121300) | Permafrost microbial communities from Stordalen Mire, Sweden - 712E1D metaG (Illumina Assembly) | ecosystem: Environmental > Terrestrial > Soil > Wetlands > Permafrost | place: Sweden...
AATTTTCTGTTGGCGCCCATAAGTTGGTTAAAGCTACCCAGTCATTTGGATTTGGATTCAACTGGTCTGACTTGTTCGGCTCATATAAATTTCCGCTTGTACTGAAGGGGTAACCAATGCAGGCCCTGTCAAAATGAATATTATCAACAAGTATCCATTGAAGCCCTTCATCTACAAGAGCCGGAATCATTCTGTTAGTGAAAGCATTTTCAGGAGGGAAAATACCCTTTGAATAAATTCCCGGAAAATTAACCGAAAAAATCTGCCTGTGCATTTGTATCTGTTTTCTTATATCCAAATAATCAATTAATCCCATAAGAGGATGAAAATAACCGAACCCTACCATATCAAGACGGGGATTTCCAAGTGATGTTGTCTGCTGTCTTATATTGTTCCAGCTATTCTTCCAACCTGTAAAATTACCATCAACCGGCTCAAGATTATCGAGGTTCTCCACAAGTGAACCTGAAAAACTAACCTGTGCTCCAAAATGCGGTAAACTTAATCCCTTTGTAACTGCTGATGCAGGCCAGGAAGTATATGGTCCTATCCTCTGGTTAAAAATATCATATAATGAATAGGAATATCTGTTGTTTGCCTGTGTCTGAACGATTGATTCATAAGGCCAGTAAATAGGTTGATGCATGTGCCATAAAAATGCAATGTATATCGGGGGATTATCGTTTGCTTGTTTACTCTGCGCACTAAGATCAAGTGTTAAAAGAAAAAGAAAAAGGGATATTAAAATAATTCTTGTTATCATGATTAATCAAAACTTGTATAACATAGATCATAATAATATAATAAATATTATCGTCATTCCTCCTCTACTCCAACATCCTTCCTTCAACGCTAAGGAATAAATGCGTTGTCTTTTTCTTTACTCTTTACAACTTACTCCCTACTCCTTACTTTTTTTACTCCATTCCATTACTCCATTACGCTTTTAAATAACTTCATTACTTTTCATTATATTTAATCTGCATCAAATTTCAACTGTTTATATTATGTCAAAAAAACGAATCGTAATTACAGGAGCCACGGGACTCATCGGGCGCAGGCTTTGCTCTGCACTTGATAATGACGGAAATGAAATTACTGTTTTCACAAGAGACATTAAAAACGGAAAACAAATACTCCCCTTTTTAACAAAGTTTGTTGACTGGGATTATAGAAAACCTGAACTCTGGCTTAATGAACTTAATGGAAAGGATGCCGTAATTCATCTTGCCGGCGCAAATGTGTTCGGCAAAAGATGGAATGAGAAATACAAAGAAATAATCATGGGAAGCCGGGAAACTGCGACAAGAAATTTGGCTAATGCGGTTGTTGAATTAAAAGAAAAACCGGGTGTTTTTATTTCCTCTTCCGCAGTCGGTTATTATGGGGATAAGGGAGATAATATTATTACGGAAGATACTCCCGCCGGAAATGATTTTCTGGCTGAAGTTTGCAGGATATGGGAAAAGGAAGCTTCTCTTGTTGAAAAATCAGCAGTTAGAAGAGTAAGTATAAGAACCGGAATCGTTCTCAGTGATGATGAGGGCGCACTTAAAAAAATGCTGCTGCCATTCAGATTATTCGTTGGTGGTCCATTGGGGAACGGCCATCAGTGGTTTCCATGGATACATATTGATGACTTAATTCGTATTTATTTATTTGTCCTTGTTAACAAAAGTATATCAGGGGCAGTTAATGCTTCTTCCCCAAACCCTGTTACTATGAAGGAATTCGCAAAAACTCTTGGGAAAGTTCTCCATCGCCCATCTTTCTTTTCCGTACCTGAATTTGTATTAAAGCTGGCATTGGGGAAAGGGGCTCAGCCGATTCTTTGCAGCCAACGAGTTCTCCCTCAAAAACTTACAGATAATAAATTTGAATTCAGTTATAGTCATCTCGAAGAAGCGCTATTGTCGTTGTTGATAAAATCATAAAATCTTAAAATATTTTCCAGAAAAAGGTTGTTGCCTAGTATTTTCCTAGAATGATTATTTTAAAATCCCTTGACCAATTTATTTAGAAATATTTTGCACATAGGTGTCAACATCGATTATCCAAGGTAGATTAATTAAGAAATCTTTACATTAAGCCCAGGGTATGTCTATGATAGGACTCGGCTATATTTTGGATAAAAAAACCTCCGGAACTATAAGTCCCGGAGGTCATAAGCTTTACGGGCGGGAACCACTTCCCGACAGCATTTTTACTTAATTTTTAGTATCTGTAATAATCTGGTTTAAACGGTCCTTTAACCGGTACACCAATATACTTTGCCTGTTTCTCTGATAAAGTGTCAAGCTCAACTCCTATCTGTGCAAGATGGAGAACCGCTACCTTTTCATCAAGATGCTTTGGCAGCATATATACTTTATTCTCATAATTAGCGGAATTGTTCCAGAGTTCAATCTGTGCTAGCGTCTGGTTTGAGAATGAATTTGACATAACAAATGAAGGATGACCTGTAGCGCAGCCAAGATTCACAAGTCTGCCTTCGGCTAATACAATGATATCTTTTCCATCAATTGTGTATTTATCAACCTGGGGTTTAATTACATCTTTTGTATGTCCGTAATTCTTATTCAGCCACGCCATATCTATTTCAGTGTCAAAGTGTCCGATATTGCAGACAACAGCATTATGCCTCATCAACCTGAAAGCTTTTTCGGTTACAATATCACAGTTACCAGTTGCTGTAACAATAATATTTGCTCTCGGAATAGCATGGAGAAGCTGTTTAACTTCATATCCGTCCATAGCTGCCTGAAGTGCACATATGGGATCTATTTCAGTTACAATCACTCTAACACCTGCGCTTCTTAATGATTGAGCTGAACCTTTTCCCACATCTCCGTAACCGCAAACAACAGCAACTTTACCAGCCATCATAAGATCGGTTGCTCTTCTTATTGCATCAACTAACGATTCACGGCATCCATATTTGTTATCAAATTTGGATTTGGTAACTGAATCATTAACGTTAAATGCGGGCATTGGAAGTGTGCCTTCCTTCATTCTGTCATATAATCTGTGAACGCCTGTAGTGGTTTCTTCTGAAATTCCTTTGATACCTGAAACAAGTTCAGGGAATTTATCAAGAACCATATTTGTTAAGTCACCGCCGTCATCAAGAATCATATTGAGAGGTTTTTTTTCATCTCCGAAAAATAATGTCTGCTCAATACACCAGTCGAATTCCTCTGCATTCATTCCTTTCCATGCATAGACAGGAATACCTGCGGCAGCAATTGCGGCAGCAGCATGATCCTGCGTGGAAAAGATGTTGCATGATGACCATGTTACTTCAGCACCGAGTTCAACAAGTGTCTCAATCAAAACCGCAGTCTGTATTGTCATGTGTAAACAACCTGCAATACGCGCACCTTTCAAAGGTTTTTGCGGACCATATTCTTTCCTGATCGTCATTAAACCGGGCATCTCTGCTTCGGCTAAGGTTATTTCTTTTCTACCCCACTCTGCAAGTGAGATATCTTTTACTTTATATTTAACATTTTTAACTGCCTGCGCTACCTGACTCATATATTATTCCTTTTTCTTATTAATAATTATCCTGGATTATTTACCGTTACTGATATATTTCTTAAACACAGGAACCAGATCCAATTGTTCCCAGGTAAATTCTTTTTCTTTCCTTCCGAAGTGACCATACGCGGATGTTATCTGATATATAGGTCTGCGGAGTTTAAGTCTTTCAATTATCCCTTTGGGAGTAAGATCAACTTCTTTTTTAATCATTGCTGCAATCTCGTTGTCCGGTATTTTACCGGTCCCTTTTGTATCAACAAATATAGACACCGGTTCCGCAACACCAATTGCATAAGCAACCTGCACGAGGCATTCTTTGGCAAGCTTTGCCGCTACAACATTCTTGGCTATATGTCTTGCAGCATAAGTAGCGCTCCTGTCAACCTTGGAAGGATCTTTACCGGAAAATGCACCGCCTCCGTGAGGAGCCCAACCGCCGTATGTATCTACAATTATCTTTCTTCCGGTTAAACCGCTATCACCATGCGGTCCGCCAATCTCAAACCTTCCGGTCGGATTAACAAAGTACTTGGTTTTCTTGTCTAAATATTTTGCCGGGATAATGGGTTTAATTATATACTTGATTACATCATCCTTTATCTTTTTCTGTGAAACATCACCGTCATGCTGTGTGGAGATTACAATTGCATCTACTCTTATAGGTCTTTTATTGTCATCGTATTCAATAGTAACCTGAGATTTTGAATCAGGACGGAGGTAGGGCATTAACTTGTTTTGTTTTTTTCTTACATCTGCCAGTCTTTTAACAAGCTGATGCGCGTAAACAATGGGCATAGGCATAAGTTCAGGTGTCTGGTCGCAGGCATATCCAAACATAATTCCCTGGTCTCCCGCTCCACCAGTATCAACACCCATAGAAATATCCGGTGACTGTGAGTGAATTGCATTTAATACTGAACATGATTCTGAATCAAATTTATATTCAGCTTTTGTATACCCAATATTTTTTACGGTTTTCCTAACAACCTCCTGCACATCGATATATGCAGTAGTAGTTATTTCACCTCCGACTAAAACTAAACCTGTTGTAACAAAAGTTTCACAGGCAACCCTTGCTTTAGGGTCCAATTTGTAGATAGCATCCAATACTCCATCAGAGATTGCATCGCATACTTTGTCCGGATGTCCTTCGGAAACTGATTCCGATGTAAAGAAAAATGACATGTGTTTTATTTCCTTATATTTTTAATAAACTATTTTATTCTTCACTTCTTGTCATTCTACGCAAAGCGAAGAATCAAAAACCTGTCACCATGCGCAAGGTGACTTAATAAAAATCTATTTCCGATGAATCACCGGAATTTAATCTTCTGAATGTTCCCCTGATTATTGAATTGTTTCCAATAATAGAGTTTTCAAGTAACGACATATTTACTAATGCATTTGAACCGATAATGGAATTCTTGATTATGCAGTCAAATATTTTACTCTCTTTATCTATAGTGGCATAAGGACCTATAACTGAATTCTCAATTTCGACATCATCAGCAATAAATACGGGCTCATTAATTACAACATTTGGATACACTTTACAAGCACTTTTTTTATCAAGAAGATGCTGATTTGTGGACAAAAGAGTTTCTGGCTTCCCGCAGTCATACCATCCTTCCACCGAAAAAGTTGTTATCTTTTCCCCGGACTCTATCATAATCTGAAGCGCATCTGTTAACTGAAGTTCCCCCTTTGTACGCACATCATTTTTAATCAATTGATTAAGACCCCTGATAAGTGCATCAGAATCTGCAATATAATAAAGCCCTACCAGGGCAAGATTTGAAACCATCGTCTGCGGCTTTTCGATAAGTTTCTTGATATAACCGTTTTCCATAACAGCTACTCCAAACCTCTTGGGATCTAAAACAGACTTTACACCAAGTGCTGAAACTTTATTCTTGAAGACATCTTTAAGATCTACATCAAAAACTGTATCGCCAAGTATTATAAAAATTTCTTTCTCGTCAAAAGTAGGTATGGCAGTGTAAATAGCATGCCCCAGCCCTTCCATTGATTCCTGTTCTACAAAAGACGATTCCATTTCAGGGTAATTAGTCTGTACATAATCCTTAATCATCTCGCCAAGGTGGCCTATAATAAAAGTAGCTTTGGTAATATTCTCCTCTGAAAGCTTATCGAGAATATGCCCCAATATTGGCTTCCCCCCCACATTAAGTAATACCTTTGGAGTAGAATAAGTATGAGGTTTTAATCTGCTTCCTATACCGGCTACCGGAATAATAGCACGCATTGTTTCTTTCTTATATGTTATTAAATTAACTTGTAAAATTACCGAATCCGGCAAAGAATAACAAACGAAGCTGTCCGGTTGCCATTAACCTGATTTTCATCTCCGGCTGCAATTTGTCAGTGGAACTTCACACAACTTTTATAAATGTCTTTTTAAAAGTAAACTCAATAATATTATCCCGATTTTTCATAACTTTATATTATTATTTAAAATCTATGGCTGAATGATGAAAACGACATTCCTCTTTTTGTTTATACTCCTAGCAACTGCTTCCTTTGCCCAAAATAAAGAACTTGATGCGTATAAAAATGCATCCGGTATAAAAGATACAGCTGGTAAAATTGAAGCAATCAAAAAATTCACTGTTGACTTTCCGAAAAGCACATACGGCCCCAAGGCTTATCTGGATTTAACTAATTTGTATCTTGAGCAGAATATTACAGATTCTGCTATAGTCTACGTTGATAAATATGTTTCATTCCATCCCGCATCCGGAAGACTAAATGCATGGAATAATGCCGCATATACTTTAGTCCATTGGAAAAAGGGGCTCGATTCCGCATTATCATATTCACAGCAGGCCGTCAAATTTGCAAGAAGCAATAGTATCCGCAATTTAGGTATGTATCTTGACACCTATGCATCTGTGCTATTTGAACTCGGAAAATATCAGGACGCGCTGGATGCTGAAGCTGAGGCAATAAAAGGACACGAAAATGATCCCGAATATTTAATTAACCTCGCCACTTATCAGGAAGCAGCCGGAAAAATATCTGAGGCTATTAATAATGCTGCAAAAGTTATCCTGCTGGGTGATATGGAAAATGGTTTTGATAAACTAAATTCCTGGCTGACTAAATCAACTCCCGATCCCCTTGAGCAGATCAAAACAAAAAAAGAGATTGCAGAAAAACAAATCTCTGATTTCTTTAAATCTGATGATGGAAAAGATCCCATATCAGCAAAATCTTCTGCGGCTGCTTTCTATGCTGTTATGAAAATCAATCTTGATACCGCTGAGGTCTGGGCTAAGAATGCTGTGTCCTCAATAAACAAAGAGTGTAAGGTTGAAAACCAAATCATGTACCATAAAAACCTTGCCCTTGTTTATAATGCTAAAAATAAAACCAACGAAGCATTGAAGGAACTAAAAACAGTTGCCGATTATGTCGACCCATGGGATTCCGGCTTCTGGCTTACGCTTGGTAACTGCTATGAAAGAAAGAATGATTTTAATAAAGCTTTAGATGCCTATGTTTCAGGACTCTCCGCTTATGAGGCCCCATCTGTAAAAACAGCCATACTGAAAATACTCCCTAAGCTAAATTTAAAAGAGAATGATCTCAAAGGTCTGATCGAAAAGAAACAGAATGAATGGACTTCTTTTAAAACCGGAAAGTATAAATCTAAAACTAACAGGAGGGTTCTGCTCGCCGAGTTATTCACTGGTGCTGACTGCCCGCCATGTCAGGGCGCTGATGTTGCGTATGATTATCTTTCCGAATATTTCCCCAGAACATCCCTCGCTATTCTTGAATATCACCTTAACATTCCGGCCCCGGATCCTATGACAAACCCTGACACGTGGGAAAGGTATATATTCTACGGCGGCAATTTCGGTACTCCGACTGCAATTATAGAGGGGAAAGAATCAATCACGGGCGGTGGTCCAAAATTCCTTGCGGCTAATAGGTTTAATCTTTACAAGTATGCCTTAAGTAAATATGAAATCGGTAAGCCGGATATCATACTATCAGGTAATGCAAAAATAAAAGGTGATAATATAAAGGTTCAATTAAATCTGAAAGGTAAGGTTAAAGATCCTAATGATATCATTCACGTGGCACTCGTTGAAAAGACAGTTAACTATACCGGTTCAAATACTATTGAAAAACATCACTTTGTCGTAAGAAACCTTCTTTTCGGTGGCAAAGGTTCCTCTATAACTTCTAATAAAATCTCAGGAACATTTGATATTAATAAAGTTGAAGAAGGATTAAAAAATTATCTTGACGATCCTACCAAACAGCCATCATGGCGGCAGGGTTTCGGGGCTCCATCATGGAAAGCAAGACCCAATAAACTTGATCGTAAAAACCTTGCCGTTGTTGCATGGATTCAGAATCCTGAAACAAAAGAAATAGTTAACAGCATTTTCTTGGATGTTAAATAGGATCAGGCTGATGATAAGAATCTTTTTCTTATATTCCCTCCTCCTACTTACAGGAGGGAATATCTTTTCACAACATAAAAAAACTGATGTCGTTGATATCAGTTTTTCAACTGTCCCCGATTCGGTTAAAAAGAATAACTTCACAATCTTAATTAATATAAATATTAAAGAAGGGTGGCATATAAATTCTAATAAGCCTCTTGATGAATACTTAACTCCTACTTCTGTAATGTTAAAAGACTCATCGGGTATCAAAATATCAGGTATTGAATACCCCCCTGAATTGATATCTAAACTTCAGTTTTCGGATTCTGAACTCTCTTTATATGAAGGGAATGTTTCAATTAAGGTTAATATCGAAGTGGAGGAATCTTTTCTTAAAAACAAAAGTAAAACAGAGTTTGAACTTCAATACCAGTCATGTAATAACCAAACCTGCCTCTTTCCCGTTATAAAAACCATAACAGTCCCCCTTAGCAAAGGAGAGTAGGGGTTTGTATTCCATTACTCCACCAATCCAATACTCCATTGCTCACTTCCCCTATTCAAACTCCCGCAACACTTCGTTCATACTTTTTACTCCGGAATAAAAAGACAATACCTTCCGAAGCACCAAATCCACTACCGCATCAGGACAAGACGCCCCGCTTGTAAGTATTATTTTTGCTTCCCCGGTTTCAGGTAAAAACTCTCCCGATGTTACTTCCTTTCCGGAATGAATATCATAATGACTTATTGAATTTGGTGAAACTATCTTTTCCGAAGAAGAAACAAAATATGTCCTGAACTTCTTGGCAAGCAGTTCAACAATATGAGTTGTGTTTGAACTGTTGTACCCGCCCACCACAATCGCCAGATCAGCATTCTCTTTCAACAATCCGTATGTTGAGTCCTGGTTATCATTTGTAGCGTAACAGAGTGTATCTTTAGTATCGGCAAAATGATCCCTCAATTCTGTCTCGCCATATTTTGTTATCAGAGCATTTCTCAGCATATCAGCTATTGCCTGAGTTTCTGATGCAAGCATGGTAGTTTGATTAACCACACCAATTCTTTTAAGGTCATCCTTGAAACTGAATCCATCAGAATATTTCCCATTAAAGAATTTATAAAACTCCTGCTCCTTTGACTCATCAAGAATGAAAGAGCTCAGGATTTTTGCTTCTTCATTATCCCGGATTATTAATGACGGCGATTTATTCGAGCTGTGTGAAAATGTTGCCCTGGTTTCTTCATGATAATGTTTGCCGTGAATTACTATTGTAAATTTCTCTTTACCCAGTTCGGCAGATCGGTTCCATACTTTTTCAACAAAAGGACAAGTTGTATTATACTTGTATGGATCTATCCCTCTCTCCTTTAATTTCAATTCAATATTTATAGTTGTTCCGAACGCCGGTATTATCACTATATCCTCTGCTGTAAGCACATCCCAGTCTGGCAGCATATTTCCCGAAGTATCTAAAAGGAATTTTACTCCGCGGGAAAGAAGGTCATCATTTACGCCGGGATTATGAATCATCTCGCTGAGAAGATAAATTTTCCTGCCTGGATTCTCTTCTATTGTTTTGTACGATATTTCAATTGCACTCTCTACTCCATAGCAAAACCCGAAATGTCTGGCTATCAGAAACTGTACTGGTCCGAAATCAAGAACCGCAGGAGAAAAATCCTTTTTCCTTGGATCATTCAATTTCCGGGAATTCTTTATCTTCGAAATAAATGTGCTCCTATAAAATTCAGGTATATCGAATTTTTTCATTCTCTTATTAAATTTAATTAACTCTTAACTTTACTGATAAACTGAGGCCGTCCCAAAATCAAAATTCCTACTCCTTACTCCTTCACTACCGTATAGCATCCTTTCCGCGGTACTGATTTTAATGTCCACCCCTTCTTAATCTCAAGCTTCCAGTCTTTTGTATTAATTGTTTCAGCTCCAACAGTGGATGCAAATTTTTCAGGTAGAGCAACAATTATACTTCTCCAGTCTGAAGCAAGAAAAGCTTCATTGTTCACTTCAAGTATTCCCCAGTTATCTGAAATTCTGATATTTGGATATACTGTCCCTATGGAGTCAATCGGAATTAAATTCCTTGGGTCATACTGCACACTCATATTTTCAAGCTTCAAAATGATCACCGGCTTTTGAAAAAATTTCTCTTTAAGTAAGGCTGTCTGTTCCTCCATTTTTTTCTCCCTTGCCTCTTCAAAATCCAATATCTCAGAATCACCTTTTGTCATGAGATAATTCAGCGCTTCATCCTTCACACTATCATTGAATTTTATTGAATAACTCTCAGCCAGAAGTTTAGTGAGACTTTTTACTTCACCAATTTTTTCTCTCCATTTCTTTCCTGAATTATCCAGCAGGAAACAGTACATTGGACCTGTTATATAAGCGAATGAGCTCACAAACGATGGAATCCTTTCGCCAAATCTTATACTGTGCGTCCAGAAGCTAATAATGCTGTCCTCAGGCTCTCCGCTCAATCTGAACCCTGTGTATTCCGCAAGCCCTTCATTTAATTCCAATCGGGATTCAAGAGTATCTGCCTCCGGGTATAATTCCTTACGGTATCTATTCAGCAGTAACGCATTTTTTATGTGAGCCGTCCTCTCTTCACCTTTAAACTCTAGTGCGGCAACCAGTTCCTTCCATTCCATACGGAATAATATCCGCCCTTCTTTCTTATCAAGATGGCTGCTTGGATGGCTATACAAAGTTAAATTTAATTTATCCTGAATCCTGTGAAAGAGTTCATGCATTAATAATGTTTTTCTCTGGAATTTATTCTCAGGTAGAGGCCAGACAACCATAGTCCATTTTGTCCCTCTCCATTTTACAGATGTATTTGCAACATTCATTTCCACAGGTAATTGCCCGCAGAACACTTCTCCTGTTTTTTTAAGGGTACCAATACTGTCCTGTTCATTGGCTATAATAAAATGGGTCTGTGGATTTATAAAAAGCATTGGGCCATATAACTTTATTCCCCAGAGATTTCCATTGTCAATATCTGACAGAACCCTGGCTTCATGGAAATACTCTGATGCTTTGATTAAATCTAAGGAATCATTCTGTGCCTCAATATTTGCATTAAAGAATATTGTAAGCAGAAACAAAAACAATAATATTTTAGACATTAATTTTCTCCATTTACTACTTTAATCTAAACAATTTTCGCCTTTCCACTAAAACTAAAATCCATCAGTCTGCTTTTTTAGAAGTAGATCAGGGACATTTTTTTCTTAGAATAGAAGGCCGGTAACTATTTCGTCTATCTCCATTTCCCTAAAAAAAGAATTTAACTTTTCTCTAAATAA
>Ga0182027_10013638_pt1 | contig 11307 bp, 7 predicted proteins | sample 712E1DmetaG_FD_121300 | JGI IMG/M metagenome (GOLD analysis project Ga0182027, IMG submission 121300) | Permafrost microbial communities from Stordalen Mire, Sweden - 712E1D metaG (Illumina Assembly) | ecosystem: Environmental > Terrestrial > Soil > Wetlands > Permafrost | place: Sweden...
CCAAAACATTGTAGATTCCTATAACTGGGAATTTTGTCAGATTCAATACAACTACCTCGATACGGAAACTCAGGCGGGCAAGAAGGGGCTTGAGTACGCGGCATCCAAGGGATTGGGCGTAATCGTTATGGAACCATTACGGGGAGGAAATCTTGGACGGCCTTCTCCTCCTCCCGCTGTGGCTGCCGTATGGAATACGGTCGAACAAAAAAGATCTCCGGTAGAATGGGCGCTGCGCTGGGTTTGGAATCACCCTGAAGTCACCGTGGTACTCTCCGGAATGAATGAGGAGTCCCATATTGCTGAAAACATCGCTATTGCTCAGGATGCTTATCCCAATTCTCTTGCGGAGAGCGAGTTGCAGCTTATAGAAAAAGTGGCACAGACATACCGTAAAATTATGAAGGTTGGCTGTACCGGCTGCGGTTATTGCCTGCCTTGTTCGGCTGATGTTTTAATTCCTAGCTGCTTTGATATTTACAGCAATATGCATATGTTCAACACAACCGCCGAGGCTCCTTTCATGTATGTAATGAGAATGGGCGGTTCATTGACCGGAAAGCCTGGTTATGCATCCCAATGCGTTCAGTGTGGGGAATGTCTGGAAAAGTGTCCGCAGCAAATCGATATCCCCACGGAGCTGGAGAAAGTAGCCACGGAGCTTGAGGGTCCTCATCTAGCACAGGTGGAACAGATGGTCAGGCAGATGTTATTCAAACCCATCGATTCCTGACAAAATCATTTTTGCCACTCATTCGTGTTGTGATAGACGCCATAAGAAGAAAATCCTAGTTAAAACACTGGGTAGATTTTTCCTGAGAACGATTATTTTAAACGAAAATATTTATTTATGTGGGCGAGGAACACGGTTCTACGAGCGGCATCGTAGAAAATGAAAGAAAATCTAATGAGCCGCTAAAGCCGATCGTGGCCCTATTGGCCACTCCGGCTTAACTCTTCGTTGCACCTTTCATATCGTAATTCACAATATCAGAAGTTTTCAATATTGTTTGTTTGTAGGTGTAACAAATAAAAAATGCCATCTTCCGGGTAGGCTCCCTACCTGCCATAGCAGGTCACTCTGTTTCATCCCTCCCTTGCAGGATTTGTTTTCTTTCGTGACTTACAACCGACTTCAGGCTGGTTGTTATCGCACCATATTCAAGTTGTGAAAGATCAACTGCTCCGAATTCTGTGGTCAAAATCCTCTTGACACACAAGATCATTCTTCCTATACTCCGCCGACGAAAATGAAGTTCTTATCAATAATGTGATTTATTTGTAGGGTGTGTTGTTGAAATATTTTTAAAATAAAAAGGGGGATTTTATTATGAGTCGATCATTCTTATGGAAAAGTCTTATTGTAGCCTTTGGATGCGCAATTATTGCTTTTACTGCCGGTGTAGGATCTGTAAACGCCGCTTCAGTGGGCCAGGTGCTATCTAATCCACAAATCAGGGATGCTGATGATAATCCCGCAACCATTCCGGGTTTTGGTACTCATGTGGTCGGGTTATTTTATAGCAACACGGCTGCCTCTGATTTAGGTGATCCGTTGGCCGATGTGATTACGGCAAAAAATTATAGCAAGGATGTTTACAGCGGATTAGGAGTTGCCAACATGAAGGACTCCGCTGTTCCAAACTTCATTATTCGGAGTAAAATCAAGGAAAAGATCGAAAAATATAAAAGCACAATCCTGACCGACGTTGATCTTACGCTTCCCAATGCTTGGGGGTTGGGCGATTGTAACGATAAGTCGGTGTTTGTATTGATCGGCAAAGACAAAAAGATAAAATATTTAAGGTATGTTGATAAAAACACCCCATGGAGTCCCGCGGAGATCAACTCTGTTATTAAAATGATTGATGATCTATTGAAGATGAAGAAAAAATAGCATAATAATAATTATCCTAACAAAAGGCGGGGGGGGGCGAACGCAGGAAATGGTTTTAGATAGTTTGCTGCACTTGATCCCCCGCATTTGTTTTGTAATGGAATAAAAGCATTTTGGTGGAAAAATGAAAAATTAAAAAAACTGGCCGAGGGGTTAAATTTAGTTTGCGTACGAAGTTGAAATGTTGAAGTAGTTTTAAATGAGGAGTGAGAAATGGATAGAGGTGAAATTTACCGATCTTTAGAAGAGGAATTTGCAGCGACCTTTATCAAGGAACTCATCCCTGGTATTCTTCATAATTTCGCCAATCCCTTAAATAGTATAATGGGGCGCTCTAAACTGCTCCTGCGCCGTATCGAAGAAAGTGCAAAAAAAATGGAGGAAATGTATCCGGAGGCGGCAGCAGGGATGAAAGAAGATTTACAGCGGATCGGGACGGAAATTCGAGCCGTAAACCAGGAATCCGAATTGTTCTTTGACCTGTTTAGAGATGTGACCGGTAAATTTTATGCGTTGGACACAAAGAGAGAAAATGGGATAAATCTTTCTCAATTACTGGCCGAAGAAATGCGTTTTTTCAATTTTTATTTAGATTTTAAACATGAAATAAAGAAAGATGTACAGTTGAATAAAGATGTTCCCAGTTTTAAAGGCAATGCCGCAGATTTGTCGCTGGCTTTTTGGAGATTAATTCGGTTTGCGATGTCCAGGGCATTAGCGAGTAATTTGAAGGAATTTTATATAAAAACGGAACATGATAATAAATATGTTAGTGTGTTCATCAAGAATTCCGGCGGTGCATTGCCTGTTGCCGATATTGAAACTCTTATGGAAAAAATGGATTCAGGTTCGCCGGATATGTCCAGTACTGTTATTGATCGCGGTGTTTTACTTTCTTTTCTGATTTTGAATAAATATCAGCCACGAATCAATATGTTTAGCGAAGAAAACTTCAGCATAATTTCTATCGGTTTTCCTTATTTGTCTCTGAAGAATTAAATTAGGGAAACTTTGTTAACAATAATTATTAATCTACTGCCGAGATAACGTTACCGCCCGCAAAAGTAACCGGGTAAAGAGGTAAAAAAATCAATCTAACTTCTGGATTCTAATCCATTCATTCAATGCTTGCAGCGAATTATTAATGTAAAGAATGTTTTTGTCTTTTTTTTTGTATTTTTTTTCGGGTAGTTTCTCCAATAAACCGAAATTAATATTCATTGGCTGAAAGCAATTGGCAGATTTTGAGGAGGTAATATAGTGGAGAAGAGCTCCGATCGCGGTTTTAAGGGGAGGAGGCTGTAATTGTCTCCCTTCGATGAGAGTGGCGGTATTTAATCCGGCTAGGAGTCCCATAGCTGCTGATTCCGTATAACCTTCAACCCCGGTAATTTGACCAGCATAAAAAATATTTTCGTTCGTTTTAAGTTGTAGCGATGGAAGCAAAAGAGAAGGGGAATGAATATAAGTATTACGGTGAATGCTGCCGTAGCGGAAAAATTGGGCATTTTCTAGTCCGGGAATAAGTTGAAAAATACGTTTTTGTTCCGGCCATGTCAGTTTTGTCTGAAATCCGACCATATTAAAAAGAGTACCGGGCGTATTTTCCCTGCGTAATTGAACAACAGCATAGGCAAGGGAATTAGTTTTTGGATTTATTAGGCCGACAGGTTTCATCGGTCCAAAAGCAACGCTCTTTTCGCCGCGGGAAGCTAATACTTCTATCGGTAAACACCCTTCAAAATGACGAACTTCTTCAAAAGGTTTCGGTGCGACTTTTTCTGCGGCAAGTAATTCCTGCCGAAAGAATTCATATTCTTCTTTAGTCAGCGGGCAATTTATATAGTCAGGAGTTCCTTTATCATAACGGGATGCCCAAAATACCTTGTCCATATCAATTGAGTCTGCTTCAATTATTGGCGCTATGGCATCATAAAAATATAAATATGCACTCCCTGACATTTGGGAGATTTCTTGTGCCAGTGAATCGGAAGTAAGAGGCCCTGAGGCAATTATCGTTAAAAAATCTTTCGAAATTTTGGTTACTTCAATTCTACTCAAGGTAAAGTTACTTTGTTTCTCCAGTTCGCCCTGTACCTTTTGCGAAAATTTAATACGATCAACAGCAAGAGCGGAGCCTGCGGCAACAGCAGTTTGATCAGCAACGTACAGTATCAGAGAGTTGAGCCGGCGCATTTCTTCTTTGAGTAATCCAGTGGCATTATCGAGGCTATTGGATTTAAATGAATTACTGCAAACTAATTCAGCCAGCGTATCCATTTTGTGGGCGGGAGAATACTTTTGCGGCTTCATTTCATAAAGATGAACGGCATGGCCGCGCCGCAAAATCTGCCAGGCTGCTTCACAGCCGGCTAAGCCCCCTCCGATAATCATCACTGCTTTGTTTTCCGCCATGCTTAATTTTTACCGGATTTAAGGCTATTCCTGACGTTCGGCGGTGCTTTTATAACCGCATTCTTTATTGGGGCAGACTTTGTATGAACCCTTACCACGGGAGTATTTTTCGACCAGAAACGGTGCACCACAATCAGGACATGCCTCTGCCAGAGGTTTATCCCAGCTGGCGAAAGTGCATTGAGGATAGTTGGAACAGCCGTAGAATGTTTTTCCTTTTTTAGTTCTTTTTTCGGTCAATGAACCGGGGCAATCCTTTTCGGGGCATTTTATGCCCAGCGAGATGGCCATGGTACTTTTGCAAGCCGGATATGCTTCACATCCTAAAAATTTGCCGAAACGTCCTTGCTTGTAAACCATACGTTTGCCGCATTTTTCACAGACTTTATCCGAATATTCAACTTCTTCTTTGGCCAGACTGCCATTTTCATCGCGTTTAATATTCATGGTGTTTTTACATTCCGGATAATTGGAGCAGGCGACGAATTTTCCGTTGCGCCCCCACTTGATGATCATGGGTGAGCCGCATTTTTCACATACCAAATCGGTTGGTGTTTCCTCTCTCTTAACGTTCCTCATTTCGTCTTTTGCTTTTTTTAATTCTTGTTCAAAAGGACGATAAAAATCGTTGAGAGTTTGCACGCGTTTGCTGTTGCCTTCTTCGATCATATCCAGTTTATTTTCCATATCTGCGGTAAATGCTATATCCAGCACTGTGGGGAAGCTTTTTACCAAGAGCTCGGTAACTATGACCCCCAATTCCGTGGGAAAGAATTTGCCCTTATCGAGACGGACATATTCCCTGTCTTGAATGGTGGAGAGTATGTTCGCATAAGTGCTGGGGCGGCCAATGCCATTTTCTTCGAGTTCACGCACCAGCGATGCTTCCGAAAAGCGGGGTCGCGGCTGCGTAAATTTTTGTTCCGTATTTAATTTAAGCAACTTCAATTGTTCGGCTTCTTTAACCTCCGGCAGCATTTTTCCTAGCTCGCTGTCTTCTTCCTTTTCATCTTTGCCTTCCGTGTAAACAATCGTAAAGCCCGGGAATTTCAATACCTGTCCCTGCGCTCGAAAGATACAATTGGCTCCGGCAATATCAATAGTTGTTTGATCGAAAACAGCCGGATTCATTTGACTGGCAACGAAACGATTCCAAATCAGTTGATAGAGTTTGAATTCGTCATTAGATAAATATTCTTTTATGGCTTGCGGCTTGTGAGCCATGATCGAGGGCCTTATTGCCTCATGGGCATCTTGCGCCTTTTGCGAATTCTTATAGAAATGCGGCTTTGGCGGCAGATATTCAAGTGAATAATTATCCTTGATGTAACCGCGAACTTCGTCGAGTGCTTCATCCGCGATACGGAATGAGTCGGTTCTCATATATGTGATTAAACCTACAGAACCTTCGCTACCCAATTCGATACCTTCATATAATTTTTGGGCGACCATCATCGTTTTTTTTGCAGAAAACCTAAACCAGCGTGATGCTTCCTGCTGTAACTTACTGGTGGTGAAGGGCGGTGGCGATGAACGTTTTAGCTCTTTTTTCTCCAGCTTTTCGACAATAAAAGACGATTTTTTCAATGTATCAGCCAGTCGATTAGCTTGTTCACCACTGACAATTTTTGCCTTTTTCCCGTCGACCTTGATTAATTTCGCTTCAAAGGGAGGAGGATTGCTTCCTTCAAATTGCGCCAGAAGATTCCAATATTCTTCAGGAACGAATTTATTTATTTCGTCTTCTCTTTCACAGATCATTCTCACAGCGACTGATTGGACACGTCCGGCGCTCAATCCTCTTTTTACTTTATCCCAGAGAATGGGGCTTATCTGATAACCAACCAGACGATCGAGAATACGGCGGGTTTGCTGTGCCTCGTATTTATTGAAATCCAACTCCAAGGGATTTTTGATTGCTTCTAAAACTGTTTTTTTGGTGAGATCGTTAAACAGTACGCGACAAATGTTTTTATTTTTAACATTGACTACTTCCGAAATATGCCAGGCGATTGCCTCACCTTCGCGGTCGGGATCAGGGGCGAGGTAAATATTTTCCGCGTTTTTGGCGGCTTTTTTTAACTCATCAATTGTTTTCTTCTTGGTTTCAATTACGTTATATGTCGGCTCGAAATTATTTTCCAGATCAATGCCCAAAACGCTTTTCGGCAGATCCTTAATGTGTCCCATGGAAGCAACAACATTAAAATCAGAGCCCAGAAATTTTTTAATCGTTTTAACTTTTGTTGGTGATTCCACCACTACTAGAGAATTTGCCATAACCTCTCCTTTTATATTTCGCCGCCGCACCCTATAAATGACAGACTTGAATTTGTAAAGCTTTTTATTTGTGAAACTCCAATTTCGAAAACGAAGCGCATAACCTAAAGGTCACACGTCGGAATTGGTAAGTTGTAATGAGACCCAAGCTTCAGAAACAGAGTGCGCTGAAGCTTGCCGGTCGAATTAATGAAACTTAGATATTACAAGCGCAGCGCAGTAATATCTGTTAGCTGAATTAATCCCATAGCCAAAGGCTACTGGGGTTATCCGCAAAGCGGAGTCTATGAAACCCAAGGCATACTCTGGGTTTCATAGATGTGATTGTTTCAGGGAAAAATTTTTCCCCGGATGCTGTTTAACAAGTCCTTTTAATTCCAAGGCCATCAAAGTGCTTAAGATGTCAGCAGGCGATAACCCTGAAGCAGAAATCAGCTCATCAACATGAATATGTTTATTGGAGATAAGATCAATAATCTGTTGTTCAATAGCGTTTAAATTTTTGTTCTTTTTAATTTTTTTTGTTTGTTGAGTAGGGGCTGAAGTTGATGGGAATGGTTTTTTTTCTAGTTGGGGCCATATTTCCTCTATAATATCATCGGCATTTTCAATTAATTTGGCTCCCTGCTTGATCAATTTATTGGTTCCACGCGAACTTGCGGCATCAATGCTGCCGGGTACGGCAAAGACTTCCCTTCCTTGTTCCAAAGCAAGCCTTGATGTAATAAGAGAACCGCTTTTTTCTCCTGCCTCTACCACCAAGACGCCATAGGATATACCGCTAATTATGCGATTACGAGTCGGGAAATTGGCTGAGCGCGGCGGTGTGCCCAGAGGAAATTCGGAAATAACAGCACCGCTTTGAATGATATCAGCAAACAATTTTTTGTTTTCCGGCGGATAAATAACATCCAGTCCACTGCCCAAAACGGCTATTGTTCTGCCCTGTGCAGCAAGCGCTCCACGGTGAGCCGCGGAATCAATGCCTCGGGCTAAACCACTGACTATAGTTAGACCTTTGCGTGCCAGCTCACCGCTAATCCTTTCCGTAGTGTATTTGCCGTAAGTGCTGGCCATTCTGGATCCGACTATAGCAATATTTATATCATCTTTCGTGAGAGAGCCCCGAACGTAAAGAAAAGGAGGCCGATCATAAATATTTATGAGTTTTGCCGGGTAATAGTCGTCTTGATAAGTGATTATATTAATTTCGTTTTTATTCAGAAACTCGAGATCGTGGTTGATTTTGTCCCAGTCTTTAAATTTATTGATATCTGCAGCCATTTTTTTTGTAATTCCATTGATTTCTGTTAACTGGGAAGCAGGAGTTTTAAAAATAGAAGGTAGGGACCCAAACTTATCGACCAAAGCTGTAAACGCAATATTGCCGATGCCCGCGATGGATTTTAAAGCAATCCAATATTTTAAGATATCGTAATTCATAGTTGTTTGATCGGAAGCATGATTAGTAAACTTTATGCTTTCGAAATGTTATCACGAAAAATTGCTGGCAAGTTACATCTTGTTCGTAAGTCGTGTCAAGCATTTTGAACAACATGTCTATTTTAATTTAATGACAATAGAAAGATCAATAAACGAATTGCAACCGGACTTCACCCTGAACATTAATAACAGTCCTGATCTGATTTGCTAAGAGCCTCAAAATAGTTGCTTAAATTTCATCTTTGAGTTAGTAGTAAAGTTGCCATTTTTAAGGGGTATTTATGTTTTGGATAAAAAAATATTTTATTTTCATTGTTGTTGCGCTGACAATTCTCCCCATTACTGTAACTGCCCAAGATAATATGGGACAAAATCAATCGGTTATTAAACGAAATGAGCTTAACGGTAAAAGTCCTGGAAGTGATACTGGAGATTTTTTACGTCCGGTTTTGTCAATAACACCGCGGGAATTTAATTTGGGAACAATAGCTCCGGATGAAGCCGGTGCCGGATTATTTACATTAAAAAATATGGGATCCGGCATTTTGAATTGGTCGACAAACGGGCCGGAAGGCTGGATTACATCGGAAGATGCGCCGTTAACGGGCGTGGTGGAAGAAAAAGCAGATTATTTACATATTGAAATCCGGCTACTGCCGGGTGAATCTTTGTTGAATGATAATAAGTCCAATATGGCACTTTACAATGTAGAGATGAAACTAGAAGCCGAAAATGGAAAACTTATCTGCAGTAAGAATTTGTCGGCTGGGACGCATAAAGAAGCAATTAAAATTAATTCTGCAGGCGGTTCAAGAACGATCTTTGTCACGTTTTCCATAGTTGCTACCAAGGAATCTGCTTTGATTAATTTAAATCCCCTGAGAATGGATATGGGCAGTATTTCGCCGGGGAAAACTGTTTCTAAAAAAATAAGAGTGACCAATAAAGGTAAGGAAATGTTAACTTGGTCGGTAGCGTTACAAAGACCTAAACGCGGTGAAAACCCGGCGAACTTCAAAAAAGGCCGATATATATCTTTTGTCAATGATGAAATTCAGGACAGTGGGATTTACATTGTGCCCGGGCACCTAAAAGAACTAATTGAGTTGCTGGGCAGATGGACTGTGAATGACGGCTACCCCTCAGTCGCGGAAGGTGAAAGTTCTATTAAGCTCCGCTTTAATGGAACGGGAATAATCCTTTATCTGGTAACTTATCCCGACGATGGCAAATTAAACATATATCTTGATGAGCAATTAATTAGTAATCATAAATGGTTTAACAATCTAAAAGAGAAACAAGGAGAATTGACGGTTACGGAAGGGCTTGTTGACGGTCCTCATATTCTTACAATCGTGAGTAACGACAGCCGTTTAGTATTCGAGGGCGTAAAGATACTGGGGAAAAACATAATTCGTGTACCTGCCGGCAGGATAACCATAGTGCCTAATTCCGGAACGATAACCAGTCAAACTAATTATCTTAACGTTACTTTAAATGCCGGACAGATGGCGCCGGGGTATTATGGGGATAATATCATATTCAATGCCAATGGTGGGGACGGAATGGTCGAAGTATTTGTAGAAGTGATACCCGAGAGTGCACCAAGGGCGATTGATATTTTCCGGTATTCTAAAGGATTGGATTATTTATTTACCGCAAATCCTCAGGCAGAGACTGAAAAAATTAGTAAAAATGCTTATATCAAAGAAGGCATAGCTTTCCGACTCTTTGCATCGGAAACACCGGGCACAACGGCCTTTTACCGCTGGTATAGTCCACAAAAAAATGATCACTTTTATCATCATGATTTAGCAGGAGGCGGGAAGAATCTGCAGGGATATATATTTGAAGGTGCGTTGGGCAATATCGCCACATCGAAGCTGACCAATACCAGAGAACTTTATCGTTGGTATAATACGGCAAGCGGCCGTTATTTTTATACGACGGATCCCAAAGCGGGAAATGTTAGAAAAAATGGATACAGGTTTGATGGTATCGCCGGTTATGTTAAATAATAAGTAACCTCTTCAGTATTTGACCTTGACAAATAATAGCAGAGAAGATAATAGGCTAAGTCTTTTTTGTGTATAGGTTTTAATATTTGCGCCTGTAGCTCAGCTGGATAGAGCAACGGACTTCTAATCCGTGGGCCGAGAGTTCGAATCCCTCCAGGCGCACCAAGGCGAAAATGGTGGGTGTAGCTCAAATGGTTAGAGTGCCGGGTTGTGGCCCCGGAGGCTGAGGGTTCAAGTCCCTTCACTCACCCCATTTTTTTTGATTTGAAAATAAGCGCCCGTAGCTCAGCTGGATAGAGTCGCAGACTTCGAATCTGTTGGTCGTAGGTTCGAATCCTACCGGGCGTACCAGAACATACTAAAAGATAAAAAGTGGGCCCTTAGCTCAGCTGGTAGAGCAACTGACTCTTAATCAGTAGGTTGTCGGTTCGACCCCGACAGGGCTCACCAAATATCAAGGGGTTACGCATGTAGCCCCTTTTCGTTTTTGGCCTAAAAGTGACGCACAGTGACGCACTTTTCATTTCCAACACCTCTTGATGGCATTTTCCATATGTTCAGGAGTGACCTTAGTATAAATCTGTGTAGTTCCAATATCTTCGTGACCCATAGCCTCCTGAATTGCCCGAAGGTCGGCTTTTGACTCTAACATATGCGTGGCAAATGAATGTCTAAGCATGTGTGGGGTTATCCTTCGTGTAATTCCTGCTTTTGCCATAGCTGTTTTAAGCGGAGAACGTATGTCAGTTATTAACCCTGTCATAAAAATGCCTTTTCTTTTTTTTACTCTGGAAACAAAACAAAGACCGTCTGGATGATCTTTTAAATACTCTCTCATATAACCAGTAAGTAAATCGGACATTGTGACAAGGCGTATTTTCCCGCCTTTTCCGGTCGCCCGGATATAATCAGGATCAAAATGAATATCAGATTTATTCAGTTGGCAAGCCTCCGATTTCCTTAATCCGGCCTGATAAAGACAAAGAAATAGTATCCTGTGCTTTAGCCCCATACAGTCTATAATAGACATAAGTTCTTCGCGCCGGATATATTCTGGTATAGGGCGGCGATAGGGCAGGGGTTTTGATTTAGGTAATGGATTGTTGCACATGCCTTGTTCAGAAGCCCAACGAACCATTGATTTAAGACACAGAATTTCAAGATTAACCTGTCGGTTAATACCAGGATGATCTTTCAATCGTTTAGACTTATATCTCTCTAACATGATCGTAGTGATATAATCAGGCATAAAAC
>Ga0182027_10013639_pt1 | contig 11307 bp, 7 predicted proteins | sample 712E1DmetaG_FD_121300 | JGI IMG/M metagenome (GOLD analysis project Ga0182027, IMG submission 121300) | Permafrost microbial communities from Stordalen Mire, Sweden - 712E1D metaG (Illumina Assembly) | ecosystem: Environmental > Terrestrial > Soil > Wetlands > Permafrost | place: Sweden...
CGCTTTCTGGCCTCTTCCCAATCCTGAAAGAAATCATTTGCCGCAGTCATGCCACGGGCAATACACGCGCTCGCCAGCAAGCGAAGGTTCTGGGTGGCATGGGCCAGCGCTAAAGCCTCCTCGCTGTATTCACGCGCGCGATTGGCATGCACGGCCACGTCGGCGTCTTCCCCGGTCTGCTCTTCTACGTGCGCATTCTCAATGGATACTCCCAAAATGCGGGCACGCGCCATCAGTATCTTGTCGCCCTGCTCCTGCCCGATGCGGTATGCCTCGGTGGCCTCCAGGGAGGCTCTCTCGATATCGCCCCGGTCCAGGTGAAGGTAGCCCAGGTTGAGCGTGACCTTTCCGACGCCATCCCCGTAGCGATGGAGATCGTATATCTCCCGAGCTCGATTCAGATTCTCAAGAGCCTCCTGCGACAGTTCCTGGTAGCGCAGCCGCAGCGCTTCGCTTGAGATGGCAGCGGTCTTCGATGCGCCCGATCGCGATCGCCCCGTTCGAGCCTGCCGGTCGATTCGATTCTGAATCTGCAGCGAAAGCAGCCGTTGCACATGAGCGGCATTCACCAGCGTTCTCGCCAAATTCAGGTGGTTGATATCGCGCCGCGCATACAGTTCCATGGCGCGCGTAAAGTGTTCGAGCGCGTTGGTGTACTCTCCCTGGCGCCGGACGATCCGGCCTCGCGCCGATTCGATGTTGCCCCTGGCCACGTAATGATCAGTGTTCTTCAGTACGGATTCCGCTTTGGAAAGAACCTGCAGCGCATCCCGCGTCATGCTTTTTTGAAAAAGCAGCCAGCTCTCCTGCACCTGAATAATGGCAGTGAACATCCGATCGCTTTGCGCCTGCGCCAATTCTCGCGCGCGTACGATATGTGAAACCGCAGCTTCGTACTGGCCCATTTTCCGGTGAGCGCGCCCCTTCCAGAAATGGGCTAACGCCAGAGTCCGGTTATCGCCAAGATCGTTCAGCGACTTCAAAACAAAATCGAGCGCCTCAATGCACTTATCGCTTTCACCGCTCGCCAGCGCGCGAAAGGCTTCTGCCATGCGCAACTGCAGATAGTCCTCCAGGTTGAGCTTCTTTCTGTCAGCCGATTGGAATTGCGCAAGCAACGGATCCAGAAACTGGTAGTCGCGATACCCGAGGTCGATCCATTGCGCCAAGAGCAGCAGTAGCCGCGCAGAGTTCGGCGTATCGGGCCCGATCCTCTGCAATTCTGTCTCGACTGAATCAAGCATGACAATGCCATGCCGGATTCGGCGCCGATGTAAAGCCAGGCTCAATTTCTCAGCAAATTGTTTCGTGAGACGCATGGCGGCAAGTTCCTTTCGAGTTGCCCGAATCGGTCGATCATCATGTGAAGTTTAAATGAGCCGAGTGGAACGATATGGCAATTCGTTTGTCTCGGGAACTGAGACAAGGCCTTCCGTTCTCTTGCGGGCCGCTTGGAGCGACCCGCTGAAGAATTGAGATGGAAAGTGCACAAGATGCTGAGGACCCGGAGCAAAGAGAAAATCAGTGCCCGCTACCCCCCGCTGCGCGACCCCAGCGGAGGCGCAGGCCGGTGCGCAGGTTGAAGGGCAGGCTGGGGTAGCCGATGGGCGCGATGTGCCGATTGTCAAGCAGGTTCTCAGCCTGCGCATAGATGTCCATCCATGTGAACAACTGGTAGCTGCCGCCCAGGTCGAGCTTGGCATAGCTATGGTCGAGATTGCGGTTGGGCAGCAGGAGCGAATTGCCGTCATTGGCATCCAGATCTTCGAGGTAAGTGGAATCATCGCTGCGGCTGGCAAAAGCAGATGTAAAGACGCCCGTAAACCGCTTGGAGGCATAGGTGGCTGTGAAGTAGCCAGTGTGCGGCGCGCGGCGGAACGGTCGCGCTCCCACCAGCGGCGAGTAGGCTCCTAGAGGGATTTCCCCGTTGTAGAGAATCGGCGGGATGCCGATCAGCGTCTCGTTGTCGCTCGAAAACGAGCGCTGCACGACGGCGTCAAGGTAGCTGTAGCCGCCGCGCAGGAAGAAGTTGCGTCCGATGCCGCTTTCCACCGAAGCCTCAACTCCCTGAGCGCGGAAGGCTTGCGTGTTGACATCGAGGCCGTAGTTGAGCGTGTAGTAATAGCCAAGATCGGAGGGCGTGAGACTGGGAAAGAGAACGGTCAGAAGCCGTCCGCCGACGGATTCGATCTCCTTGCCAAATTCATTGTGAAAGTAGCTGGCGCGGAAGAGAATGTGCTCGCTCAGGAAAGTCTGCTCGACGCCGCCTTCGTAAGTTCTTGCGGCCGGAGCCGCCAATGGACCGATGTGCAGCTGCTGCGCGATTGGGGCAAGTGCGGAACTACCGGTGAGGAATTGATAGAGAGAACCGAACTGCTCAGTCAGCTTCGGCTCGCGCACCGCGTCGCCATAGTTGAAAAGAATGCGTGTGCCGCTGAAAGTTCCCGAGCGGGGAGGGAGCACGTAGTAAGTAAAGCCGGCGCGGGGCGAGGTTTGCACGCCGAAAAGGGAGTAATGCTCCAGGCTGCCTCCGAGCGTCAAAAAGAACCGGCCTTTGAAGTCGCCGTGCACCGCAGCCAGATAGTCGTAGTTGGTGCGCTCTTTAGACTCGTAGGAGCCGTAGGTGGGAAAGTTCTGGACACCGCGCTCGTCTTCAAAGCGAAAGCCGATGAGACCGGCCAGGTGCGGCGTGAAGCGGTAATCGCCCTGATAGACAAGCTGGTCGCGGTTGTTGACGAGCTGATCGTTGTAGGTTCCATAGTCGAGCACAGCCTGGCCAGTGGCTGAGAAGCCGTTGGCGCCGGTAATGGTAACGACCTGACCGATGGTGTCATATCCCGAGAGATCGCAACAAATTCCGCTCAAAGTCCACAGGTTGTATTGCTCGCGCTTGCGCGTGAGCCCGTAGCGGACATCGTTGTGGAAGCTGGGTGTGGTCTGGTTGTCGACGGCCGCGCTGACAATTAGATCCTGGTCCTTTTGCGTGGCGTCATCGGCGACGTGATAAAAATCCCATGCATTGGGGACTCCGGTTGCGGAGACGCCGTAGTGCGCTGTGCCGCGAATCTGCGTGGTGCTGTTGAGGGCCCAGCCCAGGTTGGCTGCGCTTGTGGCAACGTGGAACTCGTCGTTAGGCAGGTCATTTTTCGTCTGTAACCAACTGAAGGCGCCGAGGTAGTCGAGCTTCTTATCGGCGCCGGCGACCTCGAGTTCTTCGCGCGAGGTGAAGAAGTTGCCGGCATCGCCCTGGAAGAGCAGGGAAGGGAAACTGGTGGTGCCGTGCGGAGTCGTGAGGCTGACGACACTGCTCTCGGCGCCCGCGCCGTAAAGACTTGAATCGGGTCCGCGATAGACCTCGGCACTCTCGATTGCCGTGGTGGAGAGCGGCCCGAAGTCGAATTGATTGCCTAGATCGCCGGCGTTGACTCCATCGAGAAGGATTTTGTTGTCGTCCGAATCGCCGCCGCGGACGAAGAGCGAAGTTTGCGCGCCGAGCTGGCCCGTTTGCGCCACGAATGTGCCGGGCATGAGCCGCATGGAACTGACCAGATCGTCGCGCAAGGCGAGGTCCAGTGAATCCAGTACGGTGGTTGCGGCGCTGGTTTGCGGCTGCGGCGTGGGCGTGCCGGTTGCTGTGACCACGACGGATTCACGCACCCAGGCCGGCTCCAGGACCACATTGCGTTCGATGGAGTCAAACTGGCCGGCGTAGAAGTCCGGCGTTTGCAACTGACGAAAGCTCTTGGCAGAGACGACGAGAAAGAAGCGGCCACTGCCCCCGGTGGTGATTTCGAAGCTGCCGTCGGCCGTGGAGACTGCCGAGGCAATGACTTTTCCGTTACTCACCAGAGTTACGCCGGCGCCGGCGATTTTGGCGCCGGTAGCGTCAGTGACCACACCGCGAATGGACACAGCCGAACAGAAGACTGCACATTGGACGAGGATGAACAGGGCGAACGTGCGGGCCAAGAAGCGGTTGGAAGCTGCGCGCAAGAGATTGGAAGTCGGCATGAAAGCTCCTTCGTTCCCCTTCGAAACGTGAAAGCGGCTTGGCGCGCCGCGGACCGATCTCCTGACTTGCGCAACTTCCCGCCGCCTTCCCAAGGCCGAACCAATGGGGTTCAACTCCAGTGGCTGAGTGGGCATTTCCGCGTTCTGCGGAGAGGCCATGGCTGCAATCACTGTCTCGCTCCAACGACTCTAAAGGACGGGAACAGAAGCAGGTGCGCTTACAGTTGCGGGCCAGTGACGGAATTTCACCGCCTTTCCGAACATCCCGGCGAAAGCGATGGCGAGTTGAGCGCAACGAAGGGCTGCAACAATGATGCCATGGAAGCGATTTCCATGACATCAACTTTATAGCTGGGATGGAGCACGAAGTCAAAGCCAAAATGGAAATGCGGGCGCGAACAAACCGGATCAAGACAAGAGGCCCGTTGGTCCGCAGAGATGGTGACCCCGGCCTGATTCGAACAGGCGACCTACAGTTTAGGAAACTGCTGCTCTATCCATCTGAGCTACGGGGCCACATTATAATGAACAATTTACAGCAAGCATGAATCTTTCAACCTGCCTATACCTCACCTGAGCAACATTGGACGTGCGCCGACCAGCACGATCCAGGTTCGACAAGGTGAGCGACAGTGAAAGCGAAGAAAGCACGATACCAAAAGGGTAGCACCAAACACGAGTCCGGCGTGCCCACGGATACGCTTGGGAGGTTCGCTTCAGTGACCGGAAGGGCGGAAGGCGATACCAGCGGACGTTGACGTTCGACGGCGCCCAGTACTGCACGGAGAAGGACGTTCGCAAGGCCATCCAATGGAATGTCTCGCAGATCAACTCCGGGACAGTGGGAGCGATGGCAGACGCGAAGATTAACGCCGTTCCTGCTTTCTACCGGACAGAACCCGCGCCGGAACTCCAGCACTCGACACGGCAAGTCAATGAATATCTGCTGACCCGTTAGATTGATGCACAGTACGGCATGGACTTGTCCCCAAAACCGAGACGGGCGAATAAGACACAATTCTCAGCGCGCGGATCGCGCTGGAGCGGCCCAGCTACGGTCGGCCGCGCATCACCAAGGAGTTACGCCGGCGGGGCTGGAGGGTGAACCCGAAGCGGTCTACCGGCTGATGCGCGAGGATAACCTGCTGTGCGTGCGCAAGGGCAAGTTCGTGGTCGCCACCAACTGCAACCACGGCCTCACGGCGTGCCGAAACTCCTGTATGATTCCCTTGAAAGGAAGGTGTAAATGGATACGAAATTCATCATTGCCGAGATCGATGCAGAGATTACGAGCTTGCAGACTGCAAGGGCTGTCTTGGCTCAGGTAGTCATCGCCAGCGCAGCAGTCGTACCGGCCTCAAAGCCAAGAAAGAGACGGAGACTCAGCAAGGCAGCTCGGGAACGGATCGCGGCGGCACAGCGTAAGCGTTGGGCAGCAGTTAAGAAGGCGGCGAAAACCTCCCCGGTCAAAGTTGCGAAGTCGGTTGCTGCTCCGGCCAAGAAGCGTGCGAATCGGAGACTGAGTGCGGAAGCTAAGAAGCGCATTGCCGACGCTCAGCGTAAGCGTTGGGCGGCGATCAAGGCGACGAAGAAGGCTGTGAAGGCCGCTCCCGCGAAGAACGTGGCGAAGAAGGCTCCTGTGGCGAAGGCGAAGGAGGCCGCTCCGAAGAAGGCCGCTGCCAAGAAAGCTCCTGCGGCCAAGGCGAAGATAGCTGCTTCGGAGAAGACCGTTCCTCTTTCAGCAGAAGTCGCTCCGGCGTAAACTTGGTTAAACGGAGTTTATCGGATTACTGACGCGACGACCACGGAGGCATCATCCAGTTTTATGAGAAGCTCGCCGGAGTGAAGGTCCGCAAGGGAAGCGCGAAGTGAGCGCGATGCGTCTTTCGGGCAAGACCGCCCTGATCACGTGCGCTGCCTGAAGGATCGGCGCGGAGGTCGCACGAAGGATTCGAGAGGAATGCGCCTCGGTGTTTGCTTGCGACACAAATCGCGAGCAGAGCGAAAAGACGGCCGCGTCGATTGGTGCGGTCTTCATCCTGCTCGACGCCACTTCAGAGGAGAGCTGGAAGGCAGCGTTCGCAACGCTGGTGGAGCGGGCCGGAAGGCTTGACATCCTTCTCTTTGTGGTACTGACCGCCGTCGAGTGTCAGCGCGCGCTGGAATCGTCTGCCGTCTTTCCATTCAGAGAAACGAACTTGCCACGCATAGCCCCTGGCTCGTTTGAATCTCTTAATGCTACCCTGTTGGTAGCGTGACTTTCTTCGTCTCATCGTCGATTACCTCGTCACACTTGGGTTATACCGCTCAGTGCGTGACCAGTGTACGAGGTGCGAGCTTCGGTGAGCTGGAGAGATCTTCCATGCGCGAAAGTTGTTTATTCTACATGTGTGGCGCTATCGTCTAGGGGTTAGGACGTGAGATTCTCAATCTTAAAACCCGGGTTCGATTCCCGGTAGCGCTACCAGCATCTTCTATCCAATTGGAATGATCCCCTGGGCTGAGACAGCCGAATAAGACACTGTTGGCCGTTGGTTCGAAATCCATCGACCGGGAGGGCCGCCTGAGCGCATTCTGAGCTCGGCTGGCGAAGCGGAGGCGCTGCCCTGCGCCTCCGCTCGCATTTCAGGCCACGTTTCTCAGCCAGGCCTCGAGCGCTGGACGGCGAACCGCCGCAGCGCCCCTTGCTGGTATCTTTTTCACCGATGCCTGAATCCGCAGTTTTCGGATGGCGCTCGAGAAAGTGCGCGGCTTGGACGAGCGTATTGGAGCCACACAGTAGATAGCCCTCGGCGCAGCGAACAACACAAACGTTCCATGCGCGTTGAGTGAAGCACGCGTGCAACGCAACGCTCGTGCAAAATAGTGGGGTAAATCAAGGGAAGAGGAGGGGTCTAGCAATGCAGGATTTTTGCAGATTCAATTCCTTTGGTGGCATTCCGCGTGTCCACCACCAACTGGGACTGTTCGACAATACCACGATAATCGTATGTGGAATGGTCGGTCACAATCACCACCGCGTCATACTGGCCGAGATTCTCGAGCGGAGTGTTGGTCATATTCAAGTTGTAGTGGCGGCCTCGGCCTACGGTTGGGAAGTAGGGGTCGTTGTAGGACACGACGGCGCCTTCATTTTGCAGCAATTCGATAATCGTAAGTGAGGGCGATTCGCGCAGGTCATCGATGTCCCGTTTATAGGCCAGCCCCAATACCAGCACCTTGGATCCCCTTATGGACTTCGACTGCCGGTTGAGGCCGGCGGCAATCTGCGCAAGCACAAAATACGGCATAGCCGTGTTGATCTCGCCGGCCAACTCGATGAAGCGCGCGCGGAAGTCGAATTCCCGCGCCTTCCAGGAAAGATAAAAGGGGTCGATGGGGATGCAGTGACCGCCCAACCCAGGGCCGGGATAGAAGGCCTGGAAACCGAACGGTTTGGTCTTGGCCGCCTCGATGACCTCGTGGATATCAATGCCCATCCGCATGCAGAGCTGCTTCATTTCGTTGACCAGCGCAATGTTCACGGAGCGGTAGATGTTTTCCAGCAGCTTTGCCATCTCTGCCACCGACGGACTGCTCACTTTCACGACGCGGCGGAAGATGGTTCCGTACATGGCCGCGGCTAGCGCTGTAGCCTCAGGGCCGCAGCCGCCCACAATCTTGGGAATGTCATGGCGAGCCACTGTTTCATTTCCCGGATCCTCGCGCTCAGGCGAAAAGGCGACAAACACGCCCGGCTCGCCGGGCGTCCGCGCAACCTTCAGGCCGCACGGGTTGCCGGCCTCAAGAATGGGGACGACGATTTCTTCCGTCGTGCCGGGATACGTCGTGCTTTCAAGCACAATCAATTGGTCCTCATGAATATGGGGCGCGATCGACTGGAGCGTCCCGGTCACGTAGCTCAGGTCCGGCTCGTGGTGCTTGTCAAGAGGCGTGGGTACGCAGATACTCACCGCATCCATTCGGGCGATCTCCGCGTAGTCCGACGTGGCGCGGAAGCCCGCATTTTGCGCCTCTCGAATTGCCTCAGGGAGAATGCGCACGAAGTACGATCCGCCGGCGTTCAGCGTTTTCACCTTTTCCGGCGCGATATCGAATCCCGTCACCCGGAATCGCTCGCCGCCGAAGAGCAGCGCCAGCGGCAATCCAACGTATCCCATCCCGATAATCCCGATACGGGCCTCACGGGTTTCCATCTTGTGCTTCAAGTCAGCCAATCGGCGCGGAATAAGGGCTTCTGTGCTCATGATGGCAGTCATCGCAAACGCTCACAAGTTACGGGATCATGATCGAGGGCGCATGTAATTTCTAATTTAGCAGTTCATGGCGCATATGGCCTACTTCCAGCAGGCCGTCTAGCAACGTCGTTAGGCTTCCCTACTGACGCAAGCTCATTTTGCCATTCGTAAAGGGATGAGCGGATACTTGTGGCAGGTTCTGCGTTCACTTTCCCGCAGCGGGCCGGTCGAACGCAATCCCCGGCGGGCCAAACGGATGGCCTCGGGTCGCTAAATAGAAAAGCAACTCAACGCGATTCGACACGTGCAGTTTTTCGAATGCCCGAAACATGTAATTCTTCACCGTGTGCTCGCTCAAATACAGTTCGCTGGCAATGGCTTTGTTTGTTTTCCCTCTGGCGGCGTATTGCACAACCTCGAGTTCACGCACGGTAAGAGCCGACAAATCATCTCCTGTTATTCCGGAGGGAGCAGGAATTCTCCTCAATGCTTCGATCAAAAAATCCGTGCCCGCTTTCCCCACCCAGATGTATCCCCGCGTCACGTGCTCGACGCAATGGGTGAACTCGGTCATAGACTCCCGCAGTTCGAACACACCGCGGGCGCCGCAGCGAAATGCCCGGATAACCGAGTCGTACGACAGCTCATCGACCAGGATAATGATGGGAGTTTTGGGGTGATCGCGGAAGACGCTATCCGCCAGGTCGAAACCCGTCCCCGCAGCCGAATGGATATCGGCGCTGATGGTCACGAGATCAACCTCGCCTCTTCCCATTGCACGCAAGAGATCAGAGGGGCTAATGACGGCTGCTTCAAAGCCGAAATTATGATTAAGCGCATCGGCCAGCAAGCCCCCGGTCAGGGCGTCGCGGCCAACAACCAAGGCTTTGCGCGAGGTCTTTTCCTGGGGTGCAATTTGCACCACTCTCTCGCGCCCAGTAGCGTTCGAAGGCATCGGCTTTCTCCTAACAAGCCCTGCAAGAAACGTGTCCCAAGCAATTCCACTCTGTATGAAAGGAAGAACTTCCCGGAGTCCCCGATTTTGTGTGAAAGGAAGAAATTACCGCAGTCCCGCAATTGCAGCACTATATTTCTGATCAAGGCACTTCGAAATAAAGGCCCGTCGATCGCCCACAATCGAGGTCGTACAAATTCTGACATCCGGCAGCAGGTGGGTGGGGAGCCGGAATACTGAAAACAACGATAATATCCCATTGTATCAAAGGCAATAACACTTTAGGGATGCACAACTTAAACTTTCGTAATATTTATCTTTTTCCTTCGGTAACTCATACTTTCTTCTCTAACGCTGGATGGGTCAATTGTCCCAGAGGCCGTTGTGTTTGAGGACTATTTGCCCTGCAAAGGAGGAAACTGGAATCCCGGGCCACAGCCTCGATTCTCTTCGCATTTTCAAACATTCGGCGGCTTGTGGCGAGCTAACGTGTGGCGTATCTTGACTACTGTATGCAAGGGATTCCTATGCAAGTTCGTCACAAACCCGCGAATGTTGTTCGGTTTGATCGGAACAGGCGGTCCGCTGCGCGATACAAGCTCCAACTCCCGGTCATCTTCCACTGGAACGAAGGCGGCGAGCGCACCGGAGGTGGCTTTACATCCGACGTTGCGCTTGACGGAGCGCTCATTAACAGCAGCATGTGCCCACCCGTGGGATCGGATGTTCGGATTGAGGTTCTCATTCTCTCGCCAGTTTGGGGCGGTGTGGAGATGCGAATTCAGTGTGTTGGGAAAGTGACACGCGTCTTGGACCAGGGAGACGTGATGAGCTTTGGTGTTCGAGGCGATTTCGATGACGATCACCTCACTCCAAGCCTCAGAGAAACTTCAAAGGTAACCCCCGTGAGCGATCAAGGGTAATCAGCGCATGAGTTACCTTGCAGGTCGCTCTGTTTTGTGTGATCGAGTGGGACAGGAATTTCACACAGCCGGATGCAGTCCGCGAGGTAGTCTGGGGTCGGATAGGAAGTTGAACCAAGGGTTTCGAGCGCGACGGTCGAGGGCCGAGCGTGAGGGGAATGAGCGGGGCGATGTAGCCCACAGGGCGAAGCTATGTGTACATCACGGGTTGTGTGCAATGCCGATGAAGCAAAAGAAGGGCGACTCTCAATGCTGACCTCGCTGAGCGTCGACGAGAGAAACCGTCTGGACACGGCCTGGTGGGCGGTTTACACCCGCCATCAGCACGAGAAGGTCGTGGCAGAGATGCTCTCCGCTAAGGGGTTTGATGTTTTTCTTCCGCTCTATCAATCTGCCCGCCGCTGGAAAGACAGGAGCAAGGTGCTTTCTTTGCCCTTATTCCCCTGCTATCTTTTTGTTCGCGGCGGCATCGATCGTAGACTGCAGGTCGTGACAACTCCCGGAGTCCACATGATTCTTTTCCGAGGCGAACGTGTCGCGATTGTCCCCGATGCGGAGATTGAAGCGCTTCAAAGAGCGGTTGAAGGATCTTTGCGCGTTGAACCGCATCCTTTCCTAAAGTGCGGCATGCGCGTTCGCGTCACAAGGGGCGCCCTCGCGGGCGTTGAGGGCATCCTGATTCGCAAGAAGAATCTGTTTCGTCTGATTCTCTCTGTGGATATGCTCGCGCAGTCCGTGGCAGTCGAAGTCCACTCCTCCGATGTGGAGCCGTGTGGCTCCAGGAGCCAGGAATGGGATCTGCGCTCATCGTCGGTTTGTGCTGCCCCGAGCCGGTTCTTAAACGCGAGTACACCCCGTGCAACGGCGTCGTAGATAGTTGAGCTCTTGATCCCAGGGTTTGTGCTCTGCCCCCGGATTGGACGGAACTATATCTGGCCTCGTAATTGCACTACCAGCCGTGCATTGATCGGATCTGCGATGTGCAATTGCAATTAATTGCTGTAATCAACCTCTCCAGAATGGATGAGGCAGACCTTTATGAAAAGTTGGCCCGCCCGGGCAATCAAATTCAGCCTTCTTCTCTGTGTGGTTCTTTCCGGAAGTTTACCGGGGCAAGCTGCCGACTCGAACCAAACTGACAGCAGGCCCTCTGCCGCTGCTGCCACTTCCTCACCGGCGC
>Ga0182027_10013640_pt1 | contig 11307 bp, 12 predicted proteins | sample 712E1DmetaG_FD_121300 | JGI IMG/M metagenome (GOLD analysis project Ga0182027, IMG submission 121300) | Permafrost microbial communities from Stordalen Mire, Sweden - 712E1D metaG (Illumina Assembly) | ecosystem: Environmental > Terrestrial > Soil > Wetlands > Permafrost | place: Sweden...
AAAAGGTAAGGCAGACAATACTGAAAGCGGCTCCTGGATCTGCTGAGACGATCAGCTATCAAATGCCTGCATTCAAACTAAACGACAGAGTGTTAGTATATTTCGCAGCCTGGAAAGATCATATCGGGTTTTATCCGACCTCTTCAGGAACTGCTGCATTCAAAAAAGAGTTATCACAATATAAAGGGGCAAAAGGCTCGGTCAAATTCCCGATAGATAAGCCGATTCCATTCGACCTGATAGAAAAAATTGTACAGTTTAGAGTGAAGGAAAACGCAAATAGAGAGTGAAAGATATTTTATAACGACTCGTTCCTGCGTCGGTCATCATATTTGACGAACTATGTCCGAGTGGAAGTTAGGCACTACAATAAGAAAATAATCGGATCACATAAAATACAACAACGTCAGTGCAGCCTTGGGCCGCACATTTTGACAGCTTGCGCGGGCCTTGCGGATTTTTGAGATGAAGCATCCCCCAAGGAGGCTCATACGTAGTCGAGCCAGTCTTCATACTTCTTATCCTTTCCGTGCACTACATCAAAGTACTTCGCCTGTATCGCCTTCGTCACGGGTCCCGGCTTTCCGATCTCTCTTCCATCCACTAATCGTATCGGCGTTATCTCTGCCGCGGTTCCGGTGAAGAACGCTTCATCCGCCAGGTACAGCATCCCGCGCGTGATGTCGATCTCTTCTACGTCGTATTCCATGTCTCTTGCGATCTTCATCGCGCTGTCCCTTGTTAGCCCCATCAGTATGCTCGCGTGTTCTGGTGGTGTGTATAACACACCGTTCTTTACGATGAATATGTTCTCTCCCGGGCCTTCTGATATGAAGCCTCTGTTGTCGAGGAGTATCGCTTCGTCGTATCCTACGTCGATTGCTTCTAGTTTTGCCAGGATCGAGTTCAGATATTGTCCTGTTCCTTTTGCTCCGGATGGCAGTACGTTGGGGGATATTCTCTGGAAGGAGGATATCTTTGCGCGTATGCCGTTCTTCAGGCCTTCTTCTCCCAGATACGAGCCCCATTTCCAGGCAGCTATGGATACATCTACGGGGCATTTTAAAGGGTTTAGGCCCATCTCGCCGTAGCCCCGGTATACTAGGGGGCGGATGTAGCACTCTTTTAGTTGGTTTGCCTTTATCAGGTCTTTTGTTGCCTGGCAGAGGTCGTCTGTTGTGTATGGGATCGTCTTCATATACATCCGGGCGGAGTCCTCCAGGCGTTCCATGTGCTCCACCAGCCGGAATACTGCTGGGCCTTTGTCTGTGTGGTAGCAGCGAATGCCTTCGAAAACCCCGGAACCATAATGCAGGGCATGAGTTAATACGTGTATCTTCGCGTCTTTCCAGTCTACCAGTTTCCCGTTCATCCATATCTTTTCTGTTTCAGGTATTGGCATTTTATTTTTCAGGCCCTAAAATCGTCTTAGAGCTGATTTTTAGGATAATAATTTCGTTTACGGGCTTAAAATTTATTAAAAAGAGAGTTGGTCATTCATTCTGTCCGGTACACGACCACGTTCAGATTTGCAGTGGGTTCAAGAAACACAGAGTCGTCATCGAATAAACTATCCTCGCTTGATTTGCGGAAGGTTACCGTCTTTGAGTCATATATCTGATAGCTCGCATTGACCATTGAAACGTTCTTGCCGAAGCGGCAGGATTTCTCGGCGCGCACGTATTCGTCTAGTACTTCGGTGTCGGATAAGGCTCTACGCCACACTTTTACTTCGTCGATCGTCCCGTTAAAGTAGTCGCTCCCATCTTGTTTTCGGCCTATGTTCAACGTGTGGTTTACGTCGAAAAGGATTGGTGTCCCCACATAGGTTCCGGTCTTAGCAAGAGTACCGTTAATGAATATCCGATACCCTGTCTGGTTGACGGCATAGACGATATGATACCAGTAGTCGTGAGCGTATATCAAAGACGCATTAGCTGTGGGCGCCAGCCACGCGATTCCATTACCTATACTCGCATTGATCTCGTTCCCGTTCCGGAATTCCATATCAAAGCCGTAATCCGCGGGCCCCCTTGTGGAAAAGATAGTTCTGGGATTGCCGTCGCCTACCTTGGTCCATAGAGCGATGGTAAAGGCTCCGGTAACGGTTGTTTGGGGAATTGCTTCAACGTAGTCGTTCCCGTCAAAGTTCAGCGCGCTTCCGTATTTTCCAGTAGCCCAGCTCGCACCGTTTATGGTCGCGTCGTTTCCCTCTCCGGAGCTATCGGATGCGAGGTTGTCTGCGTCTTCATCGAAGCGCCATATGGCAGCAAGATCCGGATCGCTCTTCAGAGTGTGATTCAAAACGTAAAATGGTGTATTCGAAGCGTTGCATGTGAAGTTATAGTTCACTATATTATCTGATTGTAGGCCTTCAAAGCAATCTAAGACAGTAGGATCGATGCACGATAACTCCACATAGAAATCATATTTGCCGGTTCCGAATAAACGATTACGCAACTGGGCGTACTTAACTTGGTCAAAGGATTTAGTATCTGTTTTTTGGGTGAGATTTATAAAGGCTATGACCTTGTCGAGATCGAGCACCCGGTCAAGCGTTCTTGTATCATTGCCTATCTGTTTGGTGCTGGCAAGCCCCAGGACCGTTATACTGCTGATATTTTGGGATTGCGCCCAGTCATACGGGGTGCCAGGAGTCCGAGCCAGTTGATCTGACACGGCCGTTGCAAGCCAGCTGAGCTCGTATTCCGTATCTGCCGAATCTATGTCCTCCAGAGTGTCGGTCCAGAGGAAGAGAATTGTACCTAAGACTATGAGGAAGATTACTGTTGCCAGGATTAGATCCCAGGTAAATATCTGAGCTTTCCGGTTCAGAGGCATTTTGTTTTTATTTTTAAGGGCAGATCTGTCCGATAAAGATTACGTTCCCGTGATTAATAACCTTCGTGGAGAGGGTAGTGTTAAGCTGCAATATCGTCGTTTCTCCGACGGTCGTGCATATCGGAAGACAGCAGCTTACATTTGTTGTTAAAAGAGGCGCGTGCATAGTCATGTCCTGGAGGTCTATGAACACAGTGGGTTCATTACGTTTAAAGGTTATGTTGAATTCGTCCCCCGGATACCTGCTGCGAATTGAGAGAGTCTGCCAGTATCCGTCCCCTTCAGTCACAACCTGGTTTATGCTCTCAGCCATCGTGTTCGCGGCGGACCTTCCAGTAAGATGCGTTCTCAGGTCAGCCCATTCAGTGTATTTCTCATAGATTATCACACCCATCACAACAAGGAATAGGAGAACCAGCGAGGTCACTATAAGGTATTCAAGGCTCACCTGGGCTTTGTTATTGGTTCGCATTTTATTTTTATAGCAATTTCTGGTATTCCTCTGTTATCTCCCAAGCAGCTAAAGCTCGGTTCCATATTTTGACGTCATCTATCTCTCCGATGAAGTTATTACTGGCTTTTTCCGATGAGCCGATAATGACTCTTGTCTGTGCCGTTCGGTTCGAATATTTAAGAGTACCAGTTACCTTCAAGACCCCGTCGACATACAACTTCTGCTCGCCGCCGGTTTTGTTTTCAAAGATGTGCACCACATAGTGCCAGGTATTATCATTATACGTCTCGGGGCTTGTGCATTTTGTTTCCGGCCCAAAGAGGTCGACACATAGATGCCCACTAGTATCCAAGTAGATATTCCGGTCGTTCTGGAGTTCGTTTCCAGTCCCCCCGTCTGTGGTGAATATGCCACAATCGAGGCATAGCGCATCTGCCTTGAACCAGAGCCCGACAGTATATGCGGTCTCCGACACGTTGACGTTCGCCTCGGCCTGGCTGTTGCCCCCCAAACTGAGACCATTCCCAAACTTGCCGTTAGGGTCGATCTTCGCATTAGAGTCGGATAAGTTAAGATCTGGTGCGTTATGGGAATTTTCATAAGTGTTATAATTCAATCCAACAGGATATGATTCTTCAAAGTGCCACACCCCAGCGTAATTATCGTAGCAGTAGTCGGTCAGGTTCGTTTTGTTGAGACTATACGCATCCATCCGGAACCAGTAAGGGGTGCCGTAAACCCATTTGCCGGGCATCCCCTGGAAGTATAGATAGTCTATCGAGGAGTAATTCTCATAGGGAGTTATGCTTGGGTACAGACCCGAGGAGTTCAGGTCTGACATGTTAACATAGCTTTCGATGCCGACCGTCGCGGTGTTCGGTTGGCTGAGGAGAGCTCTTGCGGTTGCCGCCTGGTCCCGGTAAGTTTGAGTCAGATTCTTATTGCCCTGGAGGCGGTCGAAGAAGCACGAACCGTTAGTGCTGTTCGCATATAAGCGGTTTACTATGTCGTTTGCCATACCCAGATACTGAACTTGAGGCGAATTGCCGTTTCGCACTATCACATAGTCCTTGCCGGAGAAATTGATCCTGCTTGAAATCCCCGACACATAGGGGAAGCCCCTATCAGGTAATATTTCGTTTTTGTAGTCTATTACGCCCCCGGAGGAGTTTAGTATGGTTTTTGAATTTGTGAAGGAGCTCCATGCAAGGCTACTTGTATTTATGACAAATACAGTATATGGGACAAGCAGGGGATAAGAGGAGTTATAAGTTACAATTTCGCTATCCTGGGATCCCAGGTCTTGGCTTATGTCATATACTTTCCCCCCGCCCAGCCCGCTGCCTTTTGCAGCAAACGCAAGGGTCTGTATCCTGCTTTGTGTGCTGTGGTTATATACCCTACTGACTTTGTTCGAGGTCTTATACGCGTACAGGGGGTCCTCCAGGCCGTCTATCGGCACCAGCACGTAGATCGTTTGGTTCTCGTTTTCATAGCCGCAGACGCCGCCTTCTGCCGTATCCTGATCGGCGATGCTGAAGTTGTATTTAGCCACGACCATGAAATGCAAAGAGTCATACATGTAAACGTCTATCGTCCGCAGCGAGACATTTGTTCTGAACCGCAGGTCTGATCCGGTTGTCTGCAGGGAGGATATGAACGTGTTCAGGGTCTGGCTTTGCATGTATGGAACATTGACGCCTGAGGTGATTGTGCCATTTACCATGATTTGTTTCAGCGTGTTTTCCGGGTCAGTAAGGATTGTGTGGTTGTTTATCACATAGTCAGTCATATATGCAGCGCCCCTGCGCGCCGATATGGACATGGATCGGCCCAGGTCTTTTTTAGCGGATTCAACAAAATAGTGCAGTTCGTCTGTCCGCAATTTTGCCGGCGAGAGGTCTGTTGCGCTCTTGTAGGATTCATAATAAAGCGAAACCACCTGTAGGAGCACCAGCGCCAGCATCATGGATATGACGGTGTACACGTATCCTTTCCGGTTCATTCTCAGTTAAATAATCGTCGGAAGAACTTAATATACGCATTTGAGTTCTAGACTCCGAGATCTTTTAGATTGTAGAGCGCATGCAGAGCATATCCTCTTTTAGCCAGTACAGATGAAGCGCCTTCGTTCCTGTCTACAAGACACATTACTTTCACGACCTTGCATCCTTCTTTTTCCGCGGCGTCAATAGCCTTAACGAGGGACCCCCCGCTTGTCGCTACGTCGTCTACTATGACCACGCTTGCTCCAGGTTTCGTGGGGCCTTCTATGAGCTTTGCTTTGCCGTATTTTTTCTCTTCTTTTCGGATGATGAACGCCGATGCGGGTTTTCCTCGCATGAAGCTTATTGCGGCATATGCTGCGGCGATTGGATCCGCACCCATCGTCAGGCCGCCGATCGCGTCTATGTTCTCTTCTTTTAGTTCGTCGAAGAGGATGTTTGCTATGAGGTATGCGCCTTCCGCACTCATTGTTATGAGGCGCAAGTCGATGTAGTGGCTGCTCTTTTTTCCGGAGGAAAGAGTATAGTCTCCTTTGAATACGGCTTCTTTCTTTATCAGTTCAAGGAGACGACGTCTGTGGTTTTGGGTTTCCATTTCTTTTTTGTGAATCTGATGAATTTTGCGGTGTTCTCGCTTTTTCTGACTGAGACCTTGTCTGTATGCGCCAGTTTTTTCACGACGCTTCCGTCGAGTATCATGTAGAGGTCCTTTTTCTTTCCCAGGAATTCGATTTCTGTTGTCATGTTGTCCGGGACTACCAGTGGGTGCTGTTCGCGCATGAATGCGACCATCGGGGTAATGAGGTATGCTTTCGCATCCGGGTGTATTATGGGCCCTCCGGAGGAAAAAGAGTGTCCTGTTGATCCGGTTTGCGTTGCCACTATTACCCCGTCTGCCCTGAATTCGGTTGTTTTTTCGCCGCTGAGGCTTACCCGGAATTCCAGGAGGCTTGCTGGTCTCTGGGGCAGCAGGACCATTTCATTGAGCACGTCATATTTTTCGTTTACCTTGAGTTTTGATCTTTCGTCTATGTAAAATTCTTTTCGGAATATCTTGTCAACATATTCTTCTGCCCGGTCAGCGGATATCTCAGTTAGGTAACCGACTCGCCCGGTGTTCACTCCGAGGATCGCAGGCCGATTTGGGAGTTCGTTTACGGACCACAATAGGGTTCCGTCGCCTCCGAATATTATCGCCAAGTCCACGTTCATCTTCGAGGTCTTTGTGGGTTTTTCGCATATCTTTTCCGCGGCAAGGGGGTCATAGTAAAGCAGGCAGTCCTTTTTCTTTAGTTTTTTTACTATCCTGCGAAGCAGTTCTTTTTCCACCTCCGGGTGGGAGATTATGCCTATACGGGATATTTCCATTGTATGAGATTAGAGAATAGGCGCTTATATAGCGTGTTTGATAGCGGGGAGGATAATAGAAATAGATAAAAAGAGCAGATTCAGGATGATTAGTCCTCTGAGTGCTTTTTTGGTTTTCTGCCTTCTTTCTTGGGGTTCTTGGCGCAGATTATAACATCTGAAACGCTTCTTACATCGTTGTATCCTATGCTTTCTTCCTGTATTATCCTCTTTATCTCTTCCGGGGGGAGGGTGTTTGCCTTGAAGGATTTCAGGGACAGGCGCATTATTTCCCCGGTGTCTATGTTCAGGACCACATCTTCTACTTTTCCGACGTATTCTGCTTTTTCAGTGTAGATATCCAATCCATATAAACGTGAAATTCTTATGCTCATTTTATTTTCCTCCGACGATTGTTAATAGTTTATTATTGTAAGGAGAAGTATAAAAAATGTTGTTCAAAATTCCTGGTTTCTATAAGAAATGAGCGTAAAAATCATCGGGACAGGGCATATCCTTCAGAAGAGCGTAGAAGAGGTAAGAAGCGCAATCTTGAGCGAGCGACCGGATATTGTAGCTGTGGAACTGGATAATAACCGTTTTAAGGCCCTTGAAGACGTGAATTTTCAACCGGAGGCCTACAGAACCCGCATTTCTTTCAAGGGTGTTTTGTCAGCCACTGCGAGAGGGGGGTCATTTCCTGTATTCATACAAGGTATTTTGGCGCTCATACAACAGGACCTAGGCGAAAAATACGGCATAAGCCCGGGGTCAGACATGTGCGCAGCAATCCTGTCTGCACAGGAGATCGGGGCCCGAATAGCTTTGATAGACCGGGACATAGCCATTACTATGAACCGGGTCCTGAGGGTCCCGTTAAAAGAAGTGATGGCATTATCTGCGTCAGGGGACGAGGATCTGGAAGCTATTTCAAAGATATCCCTGAATAAGATAGAAGACATCCTTGAGAAAGATAATTTGGAGATGATCCTCGCCGGGTTCAGGAAAAAGCAGCCCAGCCTGTTCCTTGCACTCGTCGATGAGAGAGACCGGTACATGGCAAACATGCTCGAAAAGATATCCATGGAGAACCCCGAGAAAAATATCGTTGCTATCGTCGGGGCGGGGCATATGGCTGGTTTGACAGGATACTTGGAAAATCTGCGAACCGGGAGTAAAATAGATATCGCACCCCTTCTGGAGCAGAAGAAGATCTCCATATTTCGAATGTTTGCTCTTATCTTGGCTCTATTCTTTGCATTTATTGTCTTTAAGCTTAAATCATTATCTTTTAGCAGGAATAAAAAAAGATGAAACTTGCGATACTGGGCTGCGGAAACATCGGGGGAACAATAGGACGAAACCTGCAAAAACAAAGCCGGGAGATGCAGGTCGTTGCCGTCTACGACATAGACCGCAAGAAAGCGGAAAGCCTAGCGTCCGAAATAAAGCCCCGCCCCGCAGTGTGCAAAGACGTGGATGAACTCCTCAAGAACAAAGAAGCTACGCTCATACTTGAAGCGGCATCCCAGGAAGCGGTAGCGCTCTACGGAAAAAAGATACTCGAATCCGGGAAGAGCCTGATGATCATGAGCGTTGGCGCTTTCTCAGATGACCTGCTGCTAAAAGAGATGAGAGAAATATCAGAGAAAAGGAAAGTGAAGATCTACATTCCTTCAGGAGCGGTGGCAGGAATAGACGGTTTGAAATCGGCGTTGGTTGGGGGGGTAACGCAGGTAACTCTTACAACAAGGAAGAACCCTAAAAATCTTGATGTCGATGTAAAAAAAGAAACAGTATTATATGTGGGACCGGCCAGAGAAGGGATAAAGAAATACCCAAAAAATGTGAATGTGGCGGCCACCCTCAGTCTGGCAGGCATCGGACTGGATAAAACTCTTCTTAGGATAATCGCCGACCCCAAAATAGAGAAGAATACACACGAGATATTGGTTAAAGGCGCTTTTGGAAGCTTTTCTGTATTGATGGAAAACATGCCGAGTCCGGACAATCCTAAGACAAGTTATCTTGCGATTCTTTCTGCTATGGCTATGCTGAAAAAGTTCTCTGAGCCAATTGAGATAGGAACATAAGAAAGTTAGACATGCCGTTCACTGGCACTTTAGGACAACATATAACTATCAATAGTTAGGCACTACATTACATTAAACAAAAAGTAGATATATAATATATTATATAACATTATACATTACAAAAGAACATACATCATAACATACAAACAACATACAAATTACATACTATAAATTATATATAATACATATTACATAGACAATACACATTAATCACTATTTAATAACAACTATGAAAGAAATACCCGTGCCCATAGAGATAGGTATTTGCGTTGATGAAGTGGGTTTTCTGGGCTTGCTCTTTTTGCCGGTAGTCCGGGAAATTGAAGGCTCAATGGAATTTTTGTGTTTGGTAAAAGACCCTTACAGCGTATCTTACCGAGTGGAGTTTCACAAGAACGAGAATAGTGATGGAGATACGTTCCATCTGCATCAAGTGGATACAACCAGTCCGGGAGAGATGTATTATGTAACTGACAAAGAAGATCCTTCCATTGATGTGAATAAGATAGAATCATACGTGTTGTATTTGAACTATGAAGAATACGTACGCTTTTCAGTGATAAACGGATCTAACTTACCTGAAATAAAAGTGGAAAGAAAAAAATGGGGTTATTACTACCAGGTAGTGCGGGGAACCCCGGACAGGTAGATTACGTTTTCTTCTCTTCCGGAGTTTCTTCTACGCCAAGACAATAGATCAATCCTTTCAGGTTATCTTTTGTTATGCTTCCATCCGCTACTTTCTTTAACACTTCTTTTGCGTTGAAGGCTATTCCCAGGCCTGCGTTTTTGATCATTATGCGGTCGTTCGCTCCGTCTCCTACAGCTACGACTTCTTCTTTTGTCAGACCTTCTTTTTTCATTATTTGCTGTACTATGTCCGCTTTCTTTTTGGAGTCTATTATCTGACCGGTTACTTCTCCTGTTACTCTTCCGTCTTTTATGACTAGTTCGTTTGCATATGCATAGTCGAATCCCAGTTTGTTCTTCAGTTCATCTGTGAAGTATGTGAATCCGCCGCTTATGAGCGCTAGTTTGAATCCCATGCCTTTAAGTGTCCGGAGTAGTTCCTCTGAGCCGGGTGTCAGTTTCATGTTATCCCTTATTTCCTCAAGGGTCTCTACTGGAATTCCTTTAAGCATACGCACTCGTTCTCTGAGCGATTGCTCAAAATCCAGTTTACCTTCCATTCCGCGCGCGGTTATGTCAGAGACCTGCTTTCCCACACCGCCCGCTTTCGCCAGCTCGTCTATTATTTCGGCGTCAACTATAGTACTGTCCATGTCAAAGACAACAAGGCGCTTGCGCATGCGGGCCGCTGACTCTGATTGAACAACGATATCCATTCCGATCCGCTCCCCCACACTCCGGAGTTTGTCGCGTAGAGCCTGTTGTTCTGTCTTCTTCTTTCGGTCAACTGTCAACTCCATTACAAGCAAGTCTCCGCGGGCGACCATCTTTATTCTTTCAATATTCGTTCCGGTCTTGTAGAGCGCAGAAGAAATATCTGCGACGATGCCTGGCTTGTCCTTGCCCATTATAGTGACATTCTCCAGTTCACGTTTTTTTGGCAGGTGGTCTCCATCATATTTTCCATACGCAGAAAGGGTTATGTCAACATTCAGTTTCTTTGACAACACATTAAATCTCTTTGAGAATTCATCATACGATACAGTAGAAGATGTTAAGTCGACGAGCATGAACATAGAGAAGAGACCGCGTATCACGCTCTGCTCTATGTCAACAATGTTTCCTTTTATTTCTGATACTTCTCCAGTCAAATCCGCTACCAGTCCGGGCCTGTCTTTCCCCAGGACCGTTACGACTGTAAGCGAATTTTTCAAATTATAAAAGGGTTAGTTTGCCGAATTTTCCTGTGGATACCTGCAGTTCTCCGCGGTACTCTTTAACCCATCCGTTCTCTATCTTTATCTTGGCGCCTTTGGCTACCTGGGTTATCTGGTCGTTCCACAGGGTGATCTTTACCTCTCCTGTTTTGTCTTTGGCTTTGACGTTAGCTAATTTGCCGGTTCCCCGGAAATTCGTGAACTCCTTTGCCTCTTCTACTTCCACTACTTCAACTTCTAGGGAATCAATCGCTTTGTTTGGCTTTAAATCTTTTATCTCCATTTTCGGTGCGTATTTTACGTTTGTTATGTTGTTGGGATATACTATTAAACGGTCGAGTTTAAAAAATAGGATGACTCAAGTCAGGTAATATTTTTCTTCTGACTGGAATGTAGTCCTAAAGGTGCCCTTAAGGGCACATGTCTTGAAGACAGATGCCAGCGAATGGCATGCCTAACCATTAAATAACATGCTGCGATTGCATAATGACATAACAAACAGCAAAAATACTGCAACAACCCCCATGTAGTGCCTAACTATCTTCCAATCCTTCGTCAGTTCACGCCCGATTTTCCATGTCTACCAACCGGGAGACCCGCAGAAAGCGGACGCATCTGCGTGATTTTACCCCCTAAATTCCCACAAGCACATCTTTAAGGCGTGTACCTCTTCGTTTATTTGGTTGGGCTATTTCGTTGTAGTCCTAAAGGTGCCCTTA
>Ga0182027_10013641_pt1 | contig 11306 bp, 9 predicted proteins | sample 712E1DmetaG_FD_121300 | JGI IMG/M metagenome (GOLD analysis project Ga0182027, IMG submission 121300) | Permafrost microbial communities from Stordalen Mire, Sweden - 712E1D metaG (Illumina Assembly) | ecosystem: Environmental > Terrestrial > Soil > Wetlands > Permafrost | place: Sweden...
CGAGAGCAAAGAGGGTTTCATCCAGGGCGCGGGCTAACGCGGAGAGGAACTCGGGCCACGGAACGCGGCGGCCATCGAAGGCCAATGAGGCGCAGGTCTCCAGAGTCTGCTTCCAGCGGAGAATGGCCTGGAATTCCACGCTTGAGAGTGGACGCGTGCCGGGCCAGCCAGCGGATGCAAGCAACCGCGGGGCCAGTTCCGCCCATTCGAGCGGGTTTTGCGGGCGGCGCGCGAACTCCGCCAGGAGGCGTTGAGCTTCGCTCATGCGGGCGACCCACGCGGGCGGTAGCGGCTGGCCGGAGTGCCGGCCGAAGAAACTGGCCAGGGTCCAAGTGGGCTGGGCTAGGGAGCGGCGGCGGAGGGCGCGCATGTGCGCTTGCAGGGCAAGCGATTCCTCAGAGTTGGCGGCGTAACCGGTGGAGAGCAGCCAGTCGAGTTCGTGTTCGGCAAGTGGTACCGAGAGCCAGCGCAGCAGCAGGTGAGCGCTCTGGGGCAGCGCGACCTGGCTGAGCGGGACTCCGAGGGAGAACTCGAAGAGCGGGGAACCGGCTGGGCCGGTGTGCTTGAGAAAAGCTCGTTCGATCTCGCCGCGGCGGCTGGTTACGTCCTGCGTCACGACCAGCAGACGTGCGCTCGGCTGGGCAGCAAGCTGGCGATGGCACCAGAGTGCGCAAGCAGTGAGTTCGGCCTGGGCGTCGGAGGCGGCGTGGAAGAGGATTTTGGAGGCGGGTTTGTCGAGAGAGGCCTGCCGCCACGAGCCCCAGGCGTCGAAGAGGGTGCGCTGGACGGGCAGAATGCGGTCAAAGCCAGCCAGCAGCAGGGGTGGACGCTCGGCGTGGCCGGTCCCAGTCGGCGAATTCTCGAGCAGCGGGATCAGTTCCAGAGGAAGACGGGCGGGGCTGAGCAGGTTGCCGGCGCGGCAGGTTTGATCGAAGGCCGTCAGCCAGCCGCTGAAGGCAGCGGCATCCTGTTGCCAGGCAGAGCGCGCATTTTCCCTGAGATATCGAGGAGCGTAGTCACAGAGCAATGCGTGGGCTTCCATGGCCAGGGAGGCCAGACGGTGACGCGGACCTTCGAGAAGCGTAGCCATCTGCCGGTCCGCGCCGGCGAGGTCCGCCCAGAGAGACTGCTCCTGCGCAGGGTTCAGCAACAGGCGACCGTCAAGCGCGCGCTTTTCCCATTCCGCCCGTGCGAAGCTCTTCCAGTCCAGAATGTTGGGCGCGGGCCAGGCGGTGAGTCCCTCTGCACGGCGGGCGCGATGGAAGGCGAGCTCAAGGGCGCGGCCGGCACGGTCGCTGGCCGTGACCACGAGGGCACCGTTGCGCAGCCACGCGTCAATCTCAGCTTCCGGTCTTGGCTCAGCTTCCGATCGTGCCCCCATTCCAGCGTTATACGCTGCGGGGCGGAAGGAGTGCCACTCAGCGGGCGGTTGAGCAGGCCAATCAGAATGCAAAATGCTATTTGCCGTATGCCCGACTTATCGAATTGCATGGGACAGGCATTTCGAAGAGGAACTTCCAGGCGCGGCGGCGCGATCTCCTGGCATCCGTCCCTGTTCTGCCGATGATAAAGTGAGGGTATGAAAGTGAGCGGACGTTTGACCATACCTTTAGGTCTTTACTGCGCTGCGGTGCTGACAGCACTGCTCCCGATGACCGCCCTTTCCGTCGCGGCCGAGCAGCCTGCAGCGCCGGAGGGCGCAGGGCAGTTGCAGCGCGACGCCGACCGCCCCGCATTCGTCTGCATGCCTTCCAAGCTGGGCTCACCGTATATTCCGGTGGACAGTTGGGTCTATCCTGCGGTACTGCGGCTTTACTCTCTGGGCTTTTTGGACACGGTCTACCTTGGCTTGCGCCCCTGGACCCGCGCAAGCGTGGACCACATGCTGGAAGAAGCCGGCGCCCGGATTGAGGACGCCGATGAAGGGCCGGCCACCGACGAGGCGCAAGGGATTTATGACGCGCTGATGCACAAAATGCGCAACGACATGATGGGCCCCTGCCTGATGCATGAGGGCAACACGCGCGTCGAGAGTGTCTATGAAGTGGCGCGCTCCATCAGCGGTACGCCTCTGCGCGACAGCTTTCATCTAGGCTCCACGGTCATCAATGATTACGGCCGGCCTTACCAGAGCGGCTTCAATAACTACTCGGGCGCCAGTGGCTACGCGGCTGCTGGGCGATTCCTGATCTACGCGCGCGGCGAGTTCCAGGCAACTCCCTCGGGCGCAGGCTACTCGACCGCGCTGGCCGATAATCTCTCAACGAACGTGGACGTGATTCCCTTTATCAATCCAATCACCAGCGTCCCTTACAACCAGCCAACGATTCCGCTGGGACCGATCGCCACCACCACGGATGGGCGGTTCCTTGAGGCTTACGTCTCCGCGCAATTTCTCAACCACGTATTCTCTTTCGGCAAACAGGACGATTGGATGGGGCCTGCCCAGGGCGGCACATTTGCCTACTCAAACAACGCCGAAAATATCTACGCCCTCCACATCAACCGCATCGAGCCTCTGCACGTTCCGGGGCTTTCGCGCATCACCGGCCCCTTCCGCTATGAATTTCTTGTTGGACCGCTCAGGGGACACACATACGTTCCTAATCCGGCCTATCCCGGCGCCAACCAGCAGAATGTGATCAACCCGAGCTCCCCCTGGGTCCATATTGAGAAAATCAGCTTCAGGCCCACGGAGAATCTTGAGTTAGGCTTCGAGCGCACCGTGATCTGGGGAGGCCATGGCCACGGGCCCATCACGATCAAGAGCTTCCTCAAGAGCTTTATTAGCACGTACTCCCCTGCTCTATCTGTCAAGGACGGTCCAACCGACCCCGGCGCCCGCTTTGGCGCTTTCGACTTCAACTACCGCCTTCCCCCGCCTCCGCAACTGGCTTACGCTCTATCTGGACTCAGAGGTGCACGACGATGTTTCCCCCATCGACAATCCCCACGGCGCCTCCTGGCGGCCCGGTCTCTATCTTTCGCATGTGCCCGGCGTACCCAAGCTGGATATGCGTGTAGAAGCTGCCTCCACCGATCCGCCTGTCTCAAAAAGCCAGGGTGGCCACTTCATGTACTGGGAGACGATCCAGAGACAGGGCTATACGAATCAAGGCCAGCTCTTTGGCGACTGGATCGGACGCGAGGACAAAGGCGGCCAGGGCTGGATCACCTATCATCTGAGCGGCAATGAATGGATCCAGGTGGGCGCGCGCGAACAAAAGGCGGCCAAGGACTTTATCCCCGGCGGCACTACGCTGAACGACATCAACTTTCAGGTGGTCAAGCGCATAGGCAAGGAGTTCGAGGTCAACGGCAACTTTGACTACGAGCACTGGAAAGCACCTATTTATCCCACCGGCAGCCCCGTCTATCCCGCCGGCCAGCAGACCGTGACCACAACCACGATCCAGATCACCTGGTACCCGGAACGGAAGATCAGCTTTTAAGGCGAACGATGCGAACATCCTACATGCAGGAAAGCGCAGAACTGCCGATGCAGGCAGCCGGGCTGGAAAAGCTAGCGCTGGTGATTCCCACGCTGCGCGAAGAGGAAAATATCGGCGGATTGCTCGGCCATGTTCGTTCCGTGCTCGATCCTCTCAATCTCCCTTACGAGATTTTGGTCGTCGATGACGACAGTTCCGATGGGACCGGCGCCGTGGTCTCAGCCATCGCCCGTGAGGATCCGCGCGTTCGCCTTCTGGTGCGCAAGGGGCAGAGAGGCCTCTCCGGCGCCATTCTTTATGGCTGGCGGCACACGGATGCCGCGATTCTTGGCGTGATGGACGCCGACCTGCAGCATCCTCCGGAGTTGCTGCCGCAATTGCTTTCCGCCATCCACAATGGCCGCGACATTGCCATCGGCAGCCGCTACATTCCTGGCGGCGGCGTGGGCGGCTGGAATCCAATCCGCAAGCTGCTCTCTTCCGCAGCCGTATGGGCCACTTGGCCGCTGCAAAAGACGCGTCTTCGCGCGAAGGACCCGATGTCCGGCTTCTTCATGGTCCGCAGGAGCTGCCTGGATCAACTTGAGTTTCAGCCCGATGGCTTCAAGCTGTTGTTGGAGATTCTGGTGCGTGGCCGCATCACCTCTCTGGAAGAGGTGCCCTTCGCCTTCGGTCAGCGTTCCGGCGGGGCCAGCAAAGCCAACTTCAAGGTTGGCTGGGATTATGCGCTGCTGCTGGCACGGCTCTACGCCGGCAAATTCGGTTTCAGACACAAGGCCTGAGCTGCGCCGACTACAGCGCCGGCAAAATCATGCGCAGCAGCAGAAAGCCTGCAACTCCAGCGAAGAAGACCAGCGCCATGCGGATGCCGGGCTCGCGGTTGACCTCGGGCACCAGGTCGGTGGCCGCCACGTAGAGGGCCACGCCGGCTGAGATAGGCAATCCATAGGGCAGCCAGCTGGGAATCAGCTCGATCACCAGCACTCCGGCCAGGGTAGCCGCGGCCAACGCCACAGCAGAGTAGAAAGCAATGGTCCGGCTGCGTCCGCTGGCCAGCATCACGGAAGCCATGGTGAAGCCCTCCGGCGCCTTGTGCAGAAGAATGGCCAGAAAAATCAGCCAGCCCAGCCAGTTGGTGACCAAAAAACCAGAGCCGATGGCCACGCCGTCAAATACCGCATGAAGGCTCAGCCCGGCCATCACCGAGTTGCCCGTGTGCCTGCTGACAAATTCGCCTTCGTGCGTCTCCTCGCCAAAGTGGAAGTGGGCGTTGATGGTGTGCTCCAGCAGATGCACAATGCAATAGCCGGCCATGATCAGGACGGGCCCCAGCCGCGGACTCAGCCGCAGGCTTTCGGGCGTCATCTCCAGCAGAGCCGTGGCCATCAGGAAGCCGGCGCCCAGGGCCACAAAGTAGCGCAGGTAGCGCTCCACACCCTTGGCGCGCACCAGCACCAGCCCGCCGGCTACGTCGGCCAGCGCGGCAATTGCGCCCAGAATGAGGGAGAGTCTCAGCATCCGTTCTAGCCGCTGTGCCTGATGTGCATCACGTCGCCATCCTGTACCACGTATTCCTTGCCTTCGAGGCGCAGCGTGCCTTTGGCTCGTGCCGCGGCTTCGGAGCCCGCGTCCAGCAGGTTATCCCAGCGGATGGTTTCGGCGCGAATGAAGTGGTGCTCAAGATCGGAGTGAATCGCGCCCGCGCCCTGCGGCGCCTTCGAGCCTACCGGGATGGTCCAGGCGCGGCACTCGTCTTCGCCGGCGGTAAAGAAGCTGATCAATCCCTGCAGTTCGTAGCTCTTGCGGATCAGCCTGACCAGGCCGCTCTCGCGCAGCCCGTAGCTCTCAAGAAAATCCGCAGCCTCCGCTTCGTCCATCTCAGCCAGCTCGGCCTCCACTTTACCGCAGATGGCCGTGGCCCCGGCGTTGGGCCGGTGCGCCACTTCTTCCAGCTTGAAGCGGCTGACCGCCGAGTCCAGATCGTCGCCCAGCGTGGTGCTCTCGCCGATATTGAGCGCGTAGAGAATCGGCTTTTGCGACAGGAACATGAAGCCCCTGATGAGCTTCTTCTCCTCCGCCGTCATCTCCAGTTCGCGCAGCGGCTGCTCCTTTTCCAGAGCGTCTTTCGACCGTAGCAGCAGCGCCTGTTCGCGCTCCAGATCGCTGGTGCGCCCCTTCTTGAGATCCTTTTCCAACCGCTCCAGCCGCTTTTCCACCTGTGTCAGGTCGCTGATCATCAAGTCGAACTCGACGCTCTTGATGTCACGCAGCGGGTCGATGGGGCCTACGTGCGCAATGGCATCGTCCTCGAAGGCGCGCAGCACATGAATCAATGCGTCCACATTGCGCAGGCTAGTCAGGAACGCGGTCTCTTTCAGCGCATCCTGCCCGATGGCCGCCACGTCGACGTACTCTACCATCGCGTAGGTGGTTTTCTTTGGCGAGTAGAGCGCCGACAGCTTGTCAAGCCGCTCGTCCGGCACACGCGCCACGCCGATATGCTCCTGGCGGGAGTGGCCGCGCTCCTCGAGCTTGGCCTTGGTCAGAATCTTGAACAACGATGTTTTGCCCACCTGCGGCAGGCCGATGATGCCAGTCTTCATTTGCTTCCCATGGCGGCTCCCGCACAGTGCATTGCGCGCTTCAGAGCCTCTTCGATGATACAGGAAGCGCGTTCATTGGTTGCGGAGCGGCTCGTAGCGCAGAATTACGTAACCGTTGGACAGCGGCGTCGCTTCAAGATTGGAGAAATGAATGCTCAAGCTCTGACGCTTTCCGCCCTTGCCACCAGCACCACCGTCGCCAGCCCCAGGAGCAGAATGATGCCCTCCACGTGCTCGCTGCGGTTGTGCAACTTGTTGAAGTCGATGCGGCTGGGATTGGTTGCATCCGCTGCGTCGATCGCGCCGCCGGCGGCGATGCGGTCCCGCTCCATGGCGGGAATAATCCCGAACTGCGAGTAAAGCGTGAAGGCTGCCATCAGCACCAGAAGACCCATCGGCGCCAGCACCGTTCTCGCCTTGTAGATGCCCCGCGCCGCAGCCAGCGCCAGCAGCGCCAGCGCAGCCATTCCCGCGACCAGCCCCATGCCGTGCAAAATTCTGAGCAACTGGCCCACAATTGTTCCCGCCGCGTGCGTGTCCGGCAGCAGCGTTGTGAAGGTAATCGCAGCCACGATGGGAAAGAAGATCTCCGCTCCCAGCCAGATGATGAGCGCGAGATAGAGGAGTGTGCGAAGAAGAGTCTTCATGGGGGAAGGATACTAGGGAGCAGGGAACAGGGAACAGGGAGTAGGGAGCGAACGTGACGCTGGCGGAAAGGGTGGGATTCGAACCCACGGTACCCTCACAGGTACGGCGGTTTTCAAGACCGCTGCCTTCAACCGCTCGGCCACCTTTCCGCTATGACTAAGGTATCATCTTCGCTTTTCCATCCCAGGGCAAATTTGACTGCCGCGCTGCCGCGGAAGACTCGTTCCCGCACGCGTTCCTTTCGAGAAAAGCTTCCGGCCAGCCGACCGCCTGAGACAGACCATTGAAAGCCGGCCTGCTAATTCCTTTTCAGCGCCCGCTTCAGCACCGTCTCCAGCGCCGCCTTCACCTGGGCGTACTCCTCTGGCTTGATTGTGCCGGAGGCATTTTCGCTCTCCAGCACAAATAGTTCTTCTTTCAGCACGTTCAGCAGTGCCGCGCTCTTGCCGGCGGGCGGCGCGAAGGCCGGTACAGTGTCGGTTTCGATAACCGCGCCGGGCGCGGGCTTGCGCAGCAGGAAGGCCGCGGCGGCTGAGAGCAGCAGCGCCAGGCCGCCGAGAATCCACCACTTGTATTTGCTCAGCGGATCGGGTGTGTTGATGGGGTTGCCGATGCCGCCGCCGGGCTGCGAGCCGGGTACGTTTGTATCCTGGCCACCGTTGTCCTGCGCTCCCATGCCGGAACCGGATTGCTGGCCGGTCGCAGCGCCCTGCTCCTCGCGCGGCAGCGACCCGCTGCCTGAGACGCTGAACTCCAGTAGTTTGCCGGGGAGCACATTTTTCAGCAGCAGGGTCTGCACCGAGGCGCTCTGCGGTATGGAACGGAAGACGATTCCTGCGCCGGCGGCAAACGTCATGGCTTTGGGCAACTGCAAAACAAAGTTGTTTACTGGCATTAGAACTTTAGGGCTGAACGTGTACTTCCCGCTGTAGGGCAAATGGTAGTGCAGGGCGAATACCGTCTGGTTCTCGCCCTCGTCGGGCTGAATGGGGACGCTGAAGGAAAAGTGCCCCTTCTGACTCAACGGCCGCGGCACAGCATTCGTTGGAAGGCCGCTGGGCCGGGTCGCCTCCGCTCCGTCCAGCACGGCACCCGAGGGCAGCACAAACTCAAAGGTGTTGCTGCTGGACAGTGTTACCCGGGGCGAGCTGGTGTTGTGGACCACGAATTGTTCGGCCACATCCAGTACGCCATTCTCCGATTCGATCTGGAGAATGTCATCTTCGATCGAAATTCCATCCACCTTGGCGGCCGCATCGTAAACCGTGATATTTCCCGGCCCGCCGCCCTGGGGCGCGGCGATAAAGTAGCCTGCGCCCTGGTGTGTGACCCGTACCAAGTAGGGACCGCTGCCCGGTTCGCTCAGCGAATAATGCCCGCTGCCGTCTGTGGTTGCATGAGCTGCCGCACTCATGCCGGCCTGTACGTCCACCAGCTCCACGATATCGCCCGCGGCGGGTTTGCCGGTGGTCTTGTTGGTTACGGTGCCGGTGACGGTGACGGCCTGGGCCAGCGCGCCCATTGAAAGCAGGCTCAAGGCAAGAGTGCGAAGTGCAAATTGAGTTGTTTTCATTTTCGTGCGGGAATCCTATGTATCGTGGTTGGTCCTGTAGCGATAAGAGCGAAAAGCAACCGCAGGTCCTTCGACTTCCTTCGGTCGCTCAGGATGACAGCGCGTTTGGGAATGACAGCGCGTTTGGATCGCAGCGCGCCTGGGGTTCATGCCTGCTGCAAATGATCGATCTCGGCCAGCAACTGCGCCGTCTCATTTTCAAGTTGCGCTCGCTGGGCAACGAAGTCCTCTTCAGGATACTTGCCGGCGCGGTACTCGAAGTTCAAGTCGCGCAGATTTTCGTAGAGTTGTTCTTTGCGCTCCTGCAGATAGTCTAGGCGCGTCTTCTCGCGCTGGCTGGCGAAGACGTTCTCCGGCCAGAAAGTGTAAATGAATAGCGCGAACAACAACAGCAATCCAGCGATCAGGCCCTCGGTTGGCGTCATGGCTCAAAAACCTCCGTCGCTGCCGGTCTCCCGGCGAATCTTAACCTTGAGCGCATCTGTTTCAGGATCGGAGACCTGCGCGGCCTGCGTCTTGCCGACTGACCACCGCCGAACCAGCAGAATGGTTCCCAGCAGCGCCGCTCCAAAGACCGCGAAGGGCGCAATCCAGGCCACCAGGTTGAATCCTTCGGTGGTGGGCGCGGCCAAGACTGTTGCTCCATACTTGGAGGCGAACGAGGCCAGTATCTCCTTGTCGCTTTTTCCGGCGGAGATGCCCGCGCCCAGCTCAGCGAGTTCCTGCCCGGACGACTGGCAGCCCACATGGTTGCACTCGCCCAGAATCTCAGCGCAGCCGCAGGTGCACATTAGCCGGTGGTTCAGGTTGAGGTAGCGCGAACCGGCATCCGTGGCGCCAAGCGAGAAGCAAACAGCCATGGCCAGCGCGCCCGCTTGCACCGCTCTTATCAAAAAGGTAAAACGCAACGGAGTTGCCATCAATTACCTCCCTTTTGCGACGCCGGCTTCAGGCTGGGAACCAGCGCCACAATCGTGCCGAAGACGATCCACGCAACCCCGGCCCAGATCCAGCCGACCAGCGGATTGAGAAAGGCCTTGATAATCGGCTGGCCGTTATCGGGATTCGTGCCCTCATAGACCACATACAGATCCCAGGCAGGCACAGAGTGAATGGCTACCATGGTCTGGGGCTGTTCGCTGGCCAGATAAACCCGTTTCTCCGGAGACATCTGGAACAGTTTCTTGCCGTCCTTGTATACATCCAGCAGCGCGAACTCAGAGTTGTAATTCAGATTGGAATCCTGGGTGGCGCCAACCTGCACGAGCGTGTAGGGACCAATAGAAATCTTGTCATGGAGCGCCATTTCGCTCTCCACGTTTTGATTGAAGGCCGAGCCGGCTAGCCCCACCACGATAATTACCACGCCGATGTGGATGATGTAGCCGCCATAGCGGCGCGTGTTGCGCCGCGTCAGCAGCCATGTGGCCACGAGCAGGTTTCGCCCGCTCTGCTTGGAGATGACGCTGGCCCCGCGCACGAACTCACCGAGGATAGCGGAGAGTACGGCCGCCGCCGTTGCAAAGGCCACCAGAGCATAGAAGTTGCCGATGTTGAACTCGCCGTCTTTCCATGGCGAAACGCCCACGGCGAAGCAGACAATCACCGTAGCCCAAAGCACCAGTACCGGCAGCACAAAGTTGCGTCGAATGCCTTTGAACGATGCGGCGCGCCAGGGCAGCAACGGACCCACGCCGGTGAGGAAGAGCAGGAAGATTCCGATCGGTATTGCGACGCGGTTATAAAACGGAGCGCCCACCGTGACCTTGTTGCCTACCACATATTCCGACAGGATGGGGAAAAGTGTTCCCCAGAGAATGACGAAGCAGGCGGCGAGCAGGACAAGATTGTTAAAGAGGAAGCTGGACTCGCGGCTGACCAGCGACTCCACGTGGTGCTCACTCTTCAGATGGCTGTGCTGCAAGACGTAAGTGAAGATGCAGACTGCCAGCACAATTCCCATAAAGACCACAAACCAAGTGCCGATGGACGATTGAGCGAAGGCATGCACCGAACTGACCAGCCCGGCGCGGGTGAGCAGCGTTCCCAGCAGCGTGAGCAGGAAGGTGCTGAAGATGAGCCACACATTCCAGCTCTTCATCATGCCCTTCTTCTCCTGCATCATCACGGAATGGAGAAAGGCGGTTCCGGTCAGCCAGGGCATGAAGCTGGCGTTTTCAACCGGGTCCCAGCCCCAGTAGCCGCCCCAGCCCAGCACCGCATAGGCCCAGTGCATGCCCAGAAAGATGCCGCAGGTCAAAAACATCCACGTCACCATGGTCCAGATGCGGGTGATCTTGATCCACTTCTCACCCGGATAGCGCATCATGAGCGCACCGAGCGCAAAACAGAACGGAACACAGAAGCCGACGTAGCCCAGGTAGAGCATGGGCGGATGAATCACCATCTCAGGGTACTGGAGCAGCGGATTCAGCCCGTTGCCATCGGAGGGGATGGGGCCGCGGTAGAGGGCGAAGGGCGGGGCGGCGAAGTTCAGTACTGCCAAAAAGAAGACTTGGATGGCGGCTAAAATGGCTCCGGCGTAGGCGTATAGCTTGACATCCTGCTTGTGGGTCAGGCGGAGGACAAAACCGTAGGCTCCCAGCAGCCACGCCCACAGCAGCAGCGAGCCCTCCTGACCACTCCACAGGGCTGAAAACTTGTAGGGGCCGGGCAGGGCGCGATTGGAGTGCTCCATGATGTACGTGATGGAAAAATCGTTGGTGAAGGCCGACCAGACCAGAGCGAAAGCGGCTGTGGTGACGGCCACAAACACGGCGATTCCGGCGCGGCGCGCTGTATCGGCCAGGCGCTCGGGAGAGATGGGCGCTGGTTGCCCGGTCGCAATCAGGCGTAGTGCCACCGCTCCAGCGAGCAGATTGTAGGCGGCCAGCGCCAACGCGATGACAAGAGCAAAACTTCCAAACGCTGCCATTAAGACTCCGCAATCAATTCCACGATGATTCTCGCATACAGGCAGGCAGCTTCAATGGCCTCCCAGCGTAGAGATTCTCCTCTTCATCATAGACG
>Ga0182027_10013642_pt1 | contig 11304 bp, 9 predicted proteins | sample 712E1DmetaG_FD_121300 | JGI IMG/M metagenome (GOLD analysis project Ga0182027, IMG submission 121300) | Permafrost microbial communities from Stordalen Mire, Sweden - 712E1D metaG (Illumina Assembly) | ecosystem: Environmental > Terrestrial > Soil > Wetlands > Permafrost | place: Sweden...
CCATTGCCGCACAGGACAACGATCTCCTCGTCCAACAAACAGCACAACGCGCTTTAGCGGCATTAAACTAAATGTTTGCGGCTTTTTCGTTCTTGTTGTCGGCAACTTGCGGTATGGTAATTGCATCAGCATTATTGCACAATTGTGGGTGAAAATGTGAGCGAATCTCCAAAACAATACCAAGTTTTGTTCGTGGATGATGATCACGATTTTCTCCAAGTGATACGTGACCTGTTTGTCGCTTGGAGCGAAAATGTTTGGCAAGTGTATTGCGCGGAATCCGCAGATGAAGCTTTGGAAATCCTTGGTACACGGAAAATTGATTTGATCGTGGTGGACGTCAATATGCCGGTGCTGGACGGCATACAACTCATCCGTATTCTCAACCGGCGTTATCCCCAACTGAAAAAGGCGATAATCACCGGCTTCGCAACAGAGGAAAAGCGCTCTGCCTGTCTCACTGAAGGCGCCGAACTGTTTATTGAAAAACCGCATTCAGCTGAAGGGTTGAAATCCGTTTTCACCGTGTTGCATGAATTGGTTAGCTGGACACCACAGGAAGGTTTTCAAGGCGTATTGCGGCAGGTTGGCTTGTATGATGTTATTCAAATGGAATGTCTCGGTCGCAACTCATCCATTCTTGAAATCCATAACCAGCAGATACAGGGCAGGATTTACATTGAAGACGGGAGGATTGTTCACGCGACGGCCGGTGACATGGTCGGCCAGGGCGCTTTCCAAAAATTGCTGTCCCTTCCCAGCGGCAAATTTCAGATGCAACCCTTCGAATCGCCTTCTGAACATACCATTGAAGGTCAGTGGGAGTTCCTGCTGATGGAAGCCGCGCGCATGCACGACGAAACAGTCTCGCAAGTGCTTACAACTAAAATTGCCGCAAAACCAGAACTGTTACCTGCTGCCAAAACTTCTACAGCGGTTTCCGGTTTTCCCGTGCGCATCGCAGAAACGTTAATTTGCTCCGGTCAAGGTGACGTGCTTTACGCCTGGCAATGCCCGGATGTGAACGCCCGCGTAACGTTGCTTCAACACATTGCGCAACAGACGACACGACTTGGCCAATTGCTTCCTTTGGGAAGTTTGGACCGGCTCGAAATTCAGCTCGCCACCGGCCGTGTTGTGGCGCAGGCAAAACCAGATCGCATGATTCTTGTGCACACTGCGACCGGCGATGACAAAACATAATTAAAAAAGGCATGAACGATACCCTTCAGGAATGGCTTGCCGCAGGCGCCATGACGCCGGGAATGCTCGGATGTGGCGCGCTCCTGCCCGATCGCACCTGCTTGAGCTACAGCTTCAATGAAACCTACACGCGCGAACAGTTGAACAATATGCTGCATCAACTCGCCGAAACTATGGCATTGTTCGCGAGTAACAGCCTCGCCCCCCGCCGGCTGACATGGATGTTTGAGCAAGGCATGGTCCTTATGGTCGCACGCCCGGACGGCTTGTTGCTGGGCCTGGCAACTCAATTCAATACCGAAGCAGTCCAAAATGTCGATCAACTGGCCAAGGATTTTCTCACGCTTGATTTAAGCAATTGACACGCTCCGCTCCCTAAAACCAGGGACACCCCCTTCCTTTTTACTTTTCCCTTTTTGCGTTCACCTTCATCCTAACGGCGTGAAACTGTCCGCCAAAGAAATTCGTTGCGCCGTTCAAAATGCCCTGGCCGAGGACATTGGCAGCGGTGACGCGACGACGCTGGCCGCTGTGCCAGAAATCGCGACGGCCAAAGCCGTCATGCGCGCGCGCGAACCGCTCGTCGTTGCCGGACTCGACATTGCCAAAACCGCGCTCTGCGAATTGTCGGCGGCGGTGAAAATCGAACGCCTTGTTCCAGACGGCCGGCGCGTCGTTGCCGGCGAAAACTTACTGCGCGTTTCCGGTCCGGCCCGCGCCATCTTGAGCACCGAGCGTGTGGCGTTGAATTTTGTCCAGCGGCTTTCCGGCATTGCGACGCTCACCGCGCAATTCGCGGACGCCATTAAAGGAACACACACACATATTCTCGACACGCGCAAAACCACGCCCGGTTTGCGGCATTTTGAAAAATACGCCGTCGCATGCGGCGGCGCAAAAAATCATCGCGTCGGCCTGTTCGACATGATTCTCATCAAGGACAATCACCTTGCTGTGTTGCAAAGCGAAAAACCAAATGCAATTGCCGCCGCCGTCCGGCGCGCGCGTGAAAAATTTCCAAAACTTAAAATTGGGGTCGAAGCCGACACGCTGGAACAGGTCGGGCAGGCCGCCAATGCAGGCGCGGACATCATTCTGCTCGACAACATGGATCCAGCACAGTTGCGGCTCGCGGTGCAAAAAGTCAAAGGCCGCGCAAAGACCGAAGCCAGCGGCGGTGTGAACCTGGCAAATGTCCGCACTATTGCCGAAACAGGTGTTGATTTTATTTCCGTTGGCGCGCTCACGCACGCTGCGCGCGCTGTGGACATTGGATTGGATTTTGAATGACCACGGACGCAAAAATCCTTTCAGCATTGCGCGTCAATCCCGACGGCGTATCGGGCGCTGAACTCGCAGAGAAATTGGGGGTCAGCCGGGCGGCGATTTGGGCGCGCATCGAGGAATTGCGCCGTCTTGGCTACGACATCGAGGCCGGGCCACATTCCGGCTACCGGCTTGTGAGCGTTCCGGATGTGTTGCACGCGGATGACTTGCTCGCGCGGCTTCACAAAACAAAAATCATCGGCCGCGACATCCGCGTGTTTGAGCAGACGACCTCGACCAACGACGTGATTGAAAAGCTTGCGCGCGACGGCGTGAAAGAAGGCGTCGTTGTTTTCGCGGAATCGCAAACAAAAGGCCGGGGCCGGCTCGGACGCAAATGGATTTCTCCCACGCACAAAGGGCTTTGGTTTTCCCTCTTGCTTCGACCCAATTTGCGTCCACAGGAAGCGACACAATTGACAGTTGCCTCCGCGACGGCTTTGCGCCGTGCCATCCACTCCGAAACCGGTTTGAACCCGGAAATCAAATGGCCGAATGACATTCTGGTTCATGGAAAAAAAGTCGCGGGTATTCTTACGGAAATGAGCGCGGAGTTGGACAGGATTCAGCACATCATTCTCGGCATCGGCGTGAATGTGAATACGAGCGCAAGCGAATTTCAACCGGAACTGCGCAAGCTCGCGACGTCCCTTAAAATCGAGTCGGGCAGAGCCATTTCGCGGGCGGATCTGGCCACAGCGATTTTGTATGAACTGGATCGTGATTACGCGCACGTTTGCACAGGCGGATTCACGGCGCTCGCGAACGAATGGGAAGCGCACTGCACAACCATTGGCCGCAATGTAACGATCCAAATCGGCGGACGCCGCCTTCGCGGACGGGCCGAATCGCTTAGCGACGATGGCGCGCTGTTGCTGCGCACCGAGCACGGACATTTGGAATCCATCATTGGCGGTGACGTAACACTGGAAAAATGATTTTATTATTCGACATCGGCAACACGCACACGCACATCGGGCTGGCCAATGGCCGCCGCGTGCTGCGGCAAATCAACGTTCCAACGCGTGAATGGTTGGGTGACAACGCCAAAAGACGCGTGGCCAGGTTTGTTGGCACAAAAAGAATCGAAGGCGCGATTTTGTGCAGTGTCGTGCCGCGCGCTACGCCGGAGGTTCGCAAAACGGTCCGGCAGTTTTGGAATTTGAACATTCTTGAACTCACGCCCAAAACATTGCACGGCGTGGGCATTGATTATCCGGAACCGGAAACCATCGGCCCAGACCGCCTGGCGAATGCGGTGGCCGTGCGCAAGCACTTCGGCGCACCAGCTGTGGTCGTGGATTTTGGCACAGCAGTGACATTCGATGTCGTGGATCGCGCGGGCAATTACGTCGGCGGCATCATCACGCCGGGGTTGGCGGCTATGACGGATTATCTGCACGAAAAAACCGCGCTGCTGCCGCGCATCAAAATCCGTGAAATCCGCAGTGCCGTCGGCAAAAGCACCGAACAAGCAATGTTAATCGGCACAGTGCACGGTTACCGCGGGCTCGTTCGCGAATTGATTGCCGAGTTGAAGCGCGAGTTGAAGGCAAAGAATCTGCCGGTCGTCGCCACGGGCGGCTATGCGGGATTAATTGCGTCAAAATTGCCGGAAATTACCGCAGTGAAGCCGAATCTGACGCTCGAAGGGTTGCGGCTGGTGTGGCTGGCAAATCCAGTCGCGTAGCGACACATTCCCGCGTCCCTTCAGGACGTAAAAGATTTTTCCGCGACGACCCCAGCCACCTTGTGGCTGGCTAATTTCCGTCGCTCCTTCGGAGCAATGAATTTGCCGCATTTCATTCCGCGATTGCTCCTTCGCCTTACTTTCCGCAGAATCCCCGCCTCTATGTCGAGTAGTCGCAGGCAATATCCGTTTCATTTGATCGAACTCAAATGGCAACAATTTTGGGATGAGCAGCAGACTTTCCGCGCCTTTAATCCGGGTGACTCCGTACCAGAGGGACATCCATTCGGCAAACGCCATGGTTTGAAGGGAAAGGTGGCCGCAACGCAACTGCCATCGAAATTCTATATTCTCGACATGTTTCCCTATCCGAGCGGCGCAGGTTTGCACGTCGGACATCCGGAGGGTTACACCGCTACGGACATTCTTACCCGATACAAACGCGCGCAAGGTTTTCACGTGTTGCATCCGATGGGTTGGGATGCCTTTGGCCTGCCCGCCGAGCAATACGCCATCAAAACCGGCCAACACCCGCGCAAGACCACCGAGGCGAACGTCGCCAACTTCAAGCGCCAAATAAAGTCACTCGGCTTCAGCTACGACTGGTCGCGCGAACTCGCCACCACCGACCCGGATTATTTCAAGTGGACGCAGTGGATTTTTCTGAAGCTTTACGGCTCGTGGTTCAATCCAAAAACGAACAAGGCCGAGCCGATTGAAACGCTCAAATACCCACCTGAACTTTCTGGTAAGGACGCGCTGCCGCGCGTCCAGGCCGACCAGCAGGTCGGCCCTACCAATGATGCAGAACTCGAATCCAAACGTCGCGCTTACCGTGACTCGAAGCGACTTGCTTATGTGAGTGAACAACCTGTCTGGTGGTGTGAAGCGCTCGGCACAGTGCTCTCCAACGAAGAAGTTGTGGACGGGAAAAGTGAAGTTGGCGGATTTCCAGTCGCGCGCAAGCCCATGCGTCAATGGATGCTTCACATCACCGCCTACGCCGAGCGGTTGCTGAAGGACCTCGACACGATTGAGTGGAGCGACTCGCTCAAGGAAATGCAGCGGAACTGGATTGGCCGCAGCGAAGGAGCCACGGTGAAGTTTCAAGTTTCAAGTGTTCAGTGTTCAGAATCTGAAAACTTGAAACTGAAAACTGAAAACTTCATCGAAGTGTTCACCACGCGTCCCGACACACTTTTTGGCGCGACTTATATGGTGCTGTCACCGGAACACAAGCTCGTTGACCAAATCACTACGTCGGAACAGCGCGAAACGATTGCGAAATACAAAACCGAAGTCGCGAAGAAGTCCGATCTGGAACGCACCGAACTGGCCAAAGAAAAAACCGGCGTTTTTACCGGCACCTACGCCATCAATCCGGTCAACGGCAAAAAAATTCCCATCTGGATTGCTGACTACGTTCTGGCGAGCTATGGCACAGGAGCCATCATGGCTGTGCCGGCACACGACGAGCGCGATTTTGAATTTGCGACGAAATTTAATTTGCCAATCATCGAAGTTGTGAAAAAGGGTAGCGCGGGCGTCCCGCCTGCCGCGTCCGGCGTCGCGCCGGAATGTTTCGCAGGTAACGGTTTTAACATCAATTCCACCGGCCCGGAAATTTCCATCACCGGTTTGCCGACCCCCGAAGCCAAAAAGAAAATAACCGCCTGGCTTGAATCCAATGGACTGGGCAAAGGCATGGTAAATTACAAACTCCGTGACTGGTTGTTCAGCCGTCAGCGTTACTGGGGCGAGCCGTTCCCGATTATTTGGAAAAGGGACACCGGCGGAAATCTATATCACGAGGCGCTGCCCGAATCGGTGTTGCCTCTCCTGCCGCCGTCGCTCACGGATTACAAGCCCACCGCCACCGGTGAACCGCCGCTTGCCCGCGCAAAGGATTGGGTGAACGAAATCAAAAATGCACAGCGCGAAACGAACACCATGCCACAATGGGCCGGCAGTTGCTGGTATTATCTTCGTTATCTCGACGTGAAAAATTCCGCCACGTTTGTCGGCAAGGAGGCGGAAAGTTATTGGATGGGCGCGGCTGGTCGAGAGTCGAGAGTCGAGAGTCGAAAGCCAGACTCCAGCCTGCCCCCGACCCTCGACCCTCGACCTTCGACTCCGGGCGTTGACCTCTACGTCGGCGGCACCGAGCACGCCGTGCTTCACCTGCTTTACGCCCGTTTCTGGCACAAGGTTTTGTTCGATCTCGGCTGCGTCTCGACGCCGGAGCCGTTCTTCAAACTCGTCAACCAGGGACTCATCCTCGGCGAAGACGGACAAAAAATGTCGAAATCGCGCGGCAACGTGGTGAACCCGGACGACATTCAGGCGGAGTTCGGTGCCGATGCTTTCCGCCTTTACGAAATGTTCATGGGTCCACTCGAAATGGTGAAGCCGTGGAGCACCAAGGGCGTCGAGGGCGGTTATCGTTTTCTCGGCCGCGTCTGGCGATTGTTCGTGGATGAAAAGAGTGAAACGGAATTTGAACAGGCGGAGACAACCACAAGGGCACAAAGACACAAAGAGTTGTTGGAATTGATCCAACTAAGTCCGGCGATTAAAGATGTTCAGCCAACGTCCGCGCAGTTGAAAACGCTGCACGCGTGCATCAAGAAAGTCACCGAAGACCTCGATGGAATGCGTTTCAACACGGCGATTTCCGCGCTGATGGTTTTTGTAAACGACGCGATGACTTGGAAAATAAAACCGGTTTCCGTATTGCGTGACTTTCTGGTCTTGCTTGCGCCGTTCGCGCCGCATATCGCGGAAGAACTCTGGCAAAAGCTCTCGACTCTCGACTCTCGACTCTCGACCGCCTCACTCGGTTACGCGCCCTGGCCGAAATTCGATCCGGCATTGCTCATCGAGGACACGCTGGAAATCCCCGTGCAGGTCAACGGCAAATTGCGCGACGTTATCAAGGTTCCGGCAGACGTTTCGCAAGCGGATTTGGAAGCCGCCGCGAAAAATTCGGAGAAGGTAAAGCCTTTCATCACTGGAAAGATAATCAGGAAAGTCATTGTCGTGCCGAAAAAGTTGGTGAATATCGTGATGGCGTAAATTCCTGTAGCCGTCGACGTCAGTCGGCGCTGAATCCAATCGGGAACCGACCCGTGGGTGAAATCGGTGCGGACTGATGTCCACGGCTACGCGGTTAGTTCTTTTCCCCACTCGCCAAAATCGTCTGGAACAGCAGCGGTGGTTCCTCGCGGGCGACGACACTGACTTCGATTTTCTTGAAACACGCGTCTTCAAGCCAGCGCTGCAAATCGCTCTCGGCGAACCCCAGCCAGCGGTCGCCGTAAAGCTCATGCGCCTTGTCGAAATGATGCTTGAGCAAATCAAGAATCATGATTTGCCCGCCGTTTTTGAGAATTTTATGCGCGCTGCAAATCGCCTTGGCCGGGTCGCCAGCATGATGCAATGCCTGGCTTAAAATCACGAGATCCACGCTGTTCGGTTCGATGGGCGGGTTTTGCAGGTCGCCAAGGCGGAATTCCAGATTTTTCAGTCCGTTTTTTTTCGCCTTGGCCGCGCCAAACGCGACGATTTTTTCCGAATTATCCACTGCGATCACCTTCTTGCACCGCCGCGCCAGCAGTTCGCTCAATAAACCTTCACCCGCGCCGAGGTCGGCCACGACCAGTGGCGGCAGGATCCGCAGCAGCAAATGCCCGAATGCCTGCCATGAACGGCCCGGTCCGTAAACACGATCAAAGCGTCCGGCGATCTGGTTGAAATAAACCTGTGCCTGCTCGTACCGGCGGGCGAGAATGCGCTTGAGATTGATCCCATCGTCGGCGTATTCGGGCAATTCCCCGGCGCCGCGGATGGCAAGCCGAATGAATTCGCCGGCGGCATTGTCGACCTGCGGATTCAATTTATAAAACGTCCGCTTGCCTTCGCGCCGCGACCGGACCAACCCGCAATCCAGGAGCAAACCGAGATGTGTCGAGATGCGCGACTGGCCCAACCGCGTAATCTCCTGCAATTCGTTGACCGACAGCTCGTCTTTTTCCAACAGCGCCATAATCCGCAGGCGCGTGGGATCGGACAAAGCCCGGAGTGATTTCAATGTCGAGGACATGATTTCTCTACGCGCCCTGCTTTCTTCCAGAAACCAGTTGACGCGCTTTGAATTTGTTATATCATCCCATCTTGATATGTCAATATCAGTTTTAACACATGAGTAAAAATTACATTTTTTCATCGGAGTCCGTTGGTGAAGGCCATCCGGACAAGGTTTGTGACACGATTTCCGACGCCGTGCTGGATGCCTGTCTGGCACAGGACAAGTTCAGCCGTGTCGCCTGCGAGACTTACGCAAAGTCCAACCTCGTCGTGGTCGGTGGTGAAATCACGACCAAGGCGAAGCTCGATTTCAACGCCATTGCCCGTCAGGCCATCCGCGACATCGGTTACACACACGACGACGACGTGTTTCACGCCGACAAGGTGCTCATCATGAACGCCATCACGTCGCAATCGCCGGACATCGCGCAAGGCGTGGATGCCCGCGCCGCGGAAGGTAAAGGACACGCGGAGCAAGGCGCCGGCGATCAGGGTTTGATGTTCGGTTACGCGACGAATGAGACGCCGGAGCTGATGCCTGCGCCCATCATGTATGCGCACAAGCTTGGGCGCGAACTCACCCGCATTCGCAAGACCGGTAAAATTAAATGGCTGCGTCCCGACTCCAAAAGCCAGGTTTCAGTCCAGTATGTGAATGACCAGCCGGTGCGCATCACCAACGTTGTTGTTTCGACGCAACATTCCGCCGACGTCAAACACAAAACCATCAGGGAATTTATCATCGAGGAAATTATTAAAAAAGTTTTGCCCAGGGGATTGCTCGACAAGAACACCCAATTCCTCGTCAACCCGACCGGCCGGTTCGTCGTCGGCGGACCGCAGGGCGATACCGGCCTGACCGGGCGCAAAATCATTGTGGACAGCTACGGCGGCATGGGCCGTCACGGCGGCGGCGCATTCAGCGGCAAGGACCCGTCAAAAGTGGATCGCAGTGCGGCTTACATGGGGCGTTATGTGGCGAAAAACATCGTGGCCGCAGGCCTGGCAACGAGTGCTGAAATTCAATTCGCCTACGCCATCGGTCATCCTGATCCGGTCAGCATATGCGTAAACACATTCGGCACCGGCACGGTCAGCGACGAGGCGATTGAAAAGGCGGTTCGTGAAGTGTTCGGCTTCAAGCCGGCTACCATCATCAAGCAACTAGATCTTCTCCGCCCGATTTATTTGAAGACGACCAATTACGGCCACTTCGGGAAAAATGATCCCGACATCACGTGGGAACGCACGGATAAAGTTGCAGCGCTGAAAAAAGCACTTGCATGAGTTTCAAGTGTTCAGTTTTCAGTTTTCAGTTCTGAAAACTTGAAACTTGGAACTGAAAACTTTGATATGGCTTACCAATCATTCGAAAAACTTGAGGTATGGAAACGTGCTTGCCGTTTGGCGGTTGATGTTTGCCGGGCAGTCACGGAATCGAAGCAGTATGCGCTTAAAGATCAAATGCAACGCGCCGCGATTTCGATTCCATCAAATATCGCGGAGGGTTCAGAACGTGACAGCAAGCAGGACTTTGTTCGTTTCCTGCGTATTGCCAAAGGCTCTGCCGCCGAGTTGCGCACTCAATGTTACATCGCTTTGAAACTTGAATTACTAACAAAAAACGATGCTGAAAAATTCGTGCAAGAAACCAAAGAAATCTCCGCCATGCTGCAAGGGCTCATCCACTCCCTTTCAACCAAACTGAAAACTGAAAACTGAAAACTTTAAATCTATGTCACCAGCCAAACTTTCCACGGCACACGCGAAAAACGATTACCACGTCGCCGATCTCAAACTCTCCGACCTTGGCCGCCGTGAAATCGAAGTGGCCGAGCAGGAAATGCCCGGCCTCATGTCCGTGCGCGCCAAATACGGCCCGCAAAAGCCGCTCAAAGGCGTCCGCGTCTCCGGCTCGCTCCACATGACCATTGAGACTGCCGTGCTCATTGAGACATTGATTGAGTTGGGCGCTTCGGTGCGCTGGGCCAGTTGTAATATTTTCAGCACGCAAGATCAGGCTGCCGCCGCGATTGCCAAAACCGGTATTCCGATTTTTGCCTTCAAGGGCGAGTCACTGGAAGAATATTGGGAATTCACACTTGCCGCGCTGACGCATCCCGGAAACAAAGGTCCGCAACTCGTCGTGGACGATGGCGGCGACGCCACCCTGCTCCTCCATAAAGGTTACGAAATGGAGCGCGGCAGCAATTGGGTCAATACGCCAGGCAGCAGCCACGAGGAACAGGTCATCAAAAATCTCCTCAAGAAATGCGCGAAGGAGCGCTCCGGCTGGTTCACTGCGGCGATCAAAGACTGGAAAGGTGTCAGCGAGGAAACCACCACCGGCGTTCATCGCCTGTACCAGATGCTGGAACAGGGCAAACTTCTCGTTCCCGCCATCAACGTCAACGACTCCGTCACGAAATCCAAGTTCGACAACCTCTACGGCTGCCGCGAATCGCTCGCCGACGGACTCAAACGCGCGCTCGGCGTGATGATTGCCGGCAAGACCGCCTGCGTTTGCGGTTACGGCGACGTTGGGAAAGGTTGCGCGCATTCACTGCGCGGTTTCGGTTCACGCGTCATCGTCACCGAGGTTGACCCCATCAACGCACTGCAAGCCGCCATGGAAGGGTTCGAAGTCACCCCCATCGAAGACACTCTGGGTGAAGCCGATATTTACGTCACCTGTACCGGCAACTGCGACGTCATCACGTTGGAACACATCCTCGAGATGAAAGACCAGGCCATCGTTTGTAACATCGGCCACTTCGACAACGAAATCCAGGTCGACCGCCTCAACCGGGCCCCCGGCGTTCACAAGGTGAACATCAAGCCGCAGGTGGATCGCTACGATCTGCCCGGTGACCGCAGTATTTATCTGCTCGCGGAAGGCCGGCTCGTGAATCTCGGCTGTGCTGAAGGCCATCCGAGTTTCGTCATGTCGAATTCGTTCACGAACCAAATCCTCGCGCAACTCGACCTCTGGAAAAACA
>Ga0182027_10013643_pt1 | contig 11303 bp, 9 predicted proteins | sample 712E1DmetaG_FD_121300 | JGI IMG/M metagenome (GOLD analysis project Ga0182027, IMG submission 121300) | Permafrost microbial communities from Stordalen Mire, Sweden - 712E1D metaG (Illumina Assembly) | ecosystem: Environmental > Terrestrial > Soil > Wetlands > Permafrost | place: Sweden...
AATGCCGCGCGGATAAGACGTGAAAAATGGCAAAAATTCTGGGCCGGGCTGTTAAGAAAAAAAACCGCTACCGGACAGACTGCGATAAGTGAAGATGCCGATGTTTATAAACTGTTCAGCCCCAACGCCAAAAATGTTTGGTCGCTTGCTTTTTACCGCGCCAAAAAAAGGCGCGCGGAAGTGGGGCTGGAAGATGTTTTTTCCGCCCTGCTGGATGAACCCTCGGTACAGCAATTATTTTTGCGCTTGGGGGAAGATGCAAAGACCTCCAAAATTTTATTGAAAAATTACCTCAAGCTGGGAGCGGCCGGCAAAAACAGCGACCAAGTAAAAAAAATCCCGTTTGAAGCCTACGCTCTTGCCGTAAAACTCCACGACCACAAAGTCGGCAGCCTCATGCTATTAGGCGCCCTGCTGAAATTGGCGCCAAAAGGCAGTCTCTTAGAAGCCATTTTTACCAATATCGGCCTAAATGAGGCCAAGCTGGAACTGTTCGCGGTGTGGCTTTTAGATTTAAACTATGAGTTTCCCGTAAACTCCACCAGCGGCAAATTTTTATTTTGCTTAAAACAAGTCAGTGGGCTGGAAGAGCATTTTGGTTACTTTTTTGAACTGTCTGCCATAGAAATTGCGGTAGAGCTCGGTGAAAACCAAATCTCCCCCGATCTACAGCACCTGCAAGCGCTGCAACTTTTGGTTAAAGCCGGCCTGATGGCCAGAAATAAAGGTACAAAAAAAATTACCGCCAACATAATAAGCAAAGCCTCCGCTTAGGCGGAGGCTTTTTTAATTAGACGATTGATTTTCCTCGCGTAACTATAAATCTTATACCAGAGCCGGTCGCAGACTATGTCGTAGGCACCTGGAAACTGCTTCTGATTACCTCCAAAGCCCAGTTTAAAACGGACAAACCCCGGGGTCTCACCGGAAGAAGTTTCTATCCCCCAAAAATCATACTGCGCAAACCCGGCTGCTTTGGCATCTTGCATGGCCTGCCAATGCATTAGAAACGGGGCCATGACATTTTTATAATCATTAGTCGACCCGCCGAATAAAAATGTTCTGGTGCCTCCGCCGAAGCGAGTTGCGCCAGCCAGAGGCTGGTCAGCCTTTGGCTGAGATCCGCCTTTGGCGGAAAAATCCAGCAGAAGCGCCGAAGCCAATATTATATTTTGGTAAATTGCTTTATAAATGTGAAGTTTTAAATCACCGCGGTTGCTAACCGCATCCGCCTTCGCTAAAGCTTCGGCGGATTGTCCGCTATTTTTTCCTTCAGCTCTCGCTGAAGTTTTATTATAGAGGACAAAAAAATCTATCATTTTATTATAATACCCCGCGCCGTAATCTTTAAAACCCTGCCTGCGGGCGGTTTCGGCAATAATTTCCACGGCCTCTTTAACAAATAGCCCGTGCCCGATGGAAATTTCAAATTCATCTTTAATTTCCACCCCATGCTTTTGCGCGACCTTGATGTTATAGCGGGTTTTATGATGCATTTCTTCCAGCAGTTCTTCGTCGGACTTTTGCAAATCTATAAGCAGAGTTTTTCCCGGCTGAATGTTAGCGGACTTTACCAGTTGCGAGTTGTTTGTTGTGAGTTGCGAGCCTAATTTTGGCTCAATTCGGATGAACACCGACCCAATCAGTCTATTCCGCAATTCCTGAACTAATGACTCGAAACTCGCTACTTGAAACTCGCTACTCTCGCCTCCGGCGAGAACCGGCCCATACGGCGCGTACCAGTAATATTTTTTCCCGAACAGCCGCATTTTAATCAGCTGAATTGATGCAATTTGTTCCCCGCTATCATCTAATATCTTATATCTAATAACCTCTCTGCCTAACGCCTCCTGCCACTGCCCCCATTCCCAGGACTGCAAAAAAGAACCGGACGGACAAGCCGCAACGAACCGGTTATAATCGTTCTTTTGTTCTTGAGTAGCTTCGACGAGTTTTAAGTTGGCCAATTTCTAATTAACCTAATTGACCTAATTATTCTAAATAATGTCTAATGCCTAAATTAGAAATTGAAATTTATTTAGGTCAATTAGAATAATTAGAATAATTAGAATAATTTTTAATGTTTTCCCAACATCTTTAATGCCTGCTTTAACTGCGCCTGTTGCGGTAAACTTCCGTCCAATTTATTTACCGCTTCCCTAACTTCCCGCTGGCCGTAGCCTAAGGCCAGCAGGGCGTCAAACACATCGGAACTTGTAGCCTGTGACTTATCCCCCGTCACTTTATTTTTTAACTCCACTATTATTTTTTCCGCGGTCTTAAGTCCAACTCCCGAAATCCTGGTAAACACCCCGGCGTCCTGATTGGCAATAGCCTGCCGCACCGCATCAACTCGCGCGGCCGATAAAATTGCCAAGGCAACTTTCGGTCCCACGCCGCTAACCGTAATCAGCAATTCAAAAAACTGCAACGTATTAAAGTCCGGCAAACCGAACAAACTCTGCCCGTCATCGCTGACTTTATGATAGGTAAACAGCGCCACATTATATCCGGCCGGCACTTGCAAAGTTTCGGGCGTCACAAAAATTTTGTAGCCGATGCCTCCATTTTCTAAAATAATATAAGTCAACCCTTTTTCCAAAATTGTGCCTTTTAAATAAGAGATCATAGATTATATTTTCTTTTTATATTTTAACTGCCATGCATCCAACTGCTCCTTGCTGAATTTTACAACACTCTTACCGTCTTTTATAAAAGCCTCCCTAACCGATATGCCGTCGTCAAATACACCCTCTACTTCCCCCAAAGCGCCATTAATATCCCCTGCTGTACTTCTTCTCTCATACCAAACTTCCTGTTCGGGCAAATATCCTTGTTCCGTAGATTCCTTCCCAAAAATCCCTTTAGAACTCCTTAAAAATTCAAAGTTTTTTATAAATTTCATGATTTTCCTTTGCTTATAGCCATTCTACCACTATCAAAACCCGTTGACAAAGGCGGATTTTGGATATAGGATTACCCTTACCGTTCTAATAATTGCGGAGGATTTTGGGGAAGGCTTCGGCTCCTCAGAGGTCCCGAAGCCGTAGCGCCTGGTCTCAGGCAGGCCATGGCCTGCCTTCCCTCTCCCATTTTTGGGAAGCCGGGATAAGAGCCTCGAGCTTCAGCCAAACCATCTTGGCCTTTCCCTCCCGGGTGCCGCACTCTGCGCGACCCCGGACTTTTTTTTGATTGTTGAGAATGATATGATATAAGTCCATGAATAAATTTCATTTGGTCTCAAAATTCAGGCCGGCAGGGGATCAACCGGCCGCCATAGCAGGCTTACTTAAATCCCTTAAAGCCGGCCGCCGCTACCAAACGCTTTTGGGCGTTACCGGCAGCGGCAAGACTTTTACTATGGCCAATGTGATCGCCGCGATAAACAAACCCACGCTCATTATTAGCCACAATAAGACTTTGGCCGCGCAGTTGGCCGCGGAGTTCCAGGATTTTTTTCCGGACAATGCCGTGCATTATTTTGTTTCCTATTACGATTACTACCAGCCCGAGGCCTACATCCCCCGCAGTGACACTTACATAGAAAAAGACACGCAGATAAATGAGGAAATTGACCGTCTCCGCAACGCCGCCACCCAGTCGCTGCTGTCGCGCAAAGATGTGCTGATTGTCGCTTCGGTTTCCTGTATTTACGGCTTGGGCAATCCGGCAAATTATTTGGAACTATCGCTTAGCATTAAAAAGGGCCAAAGCTTAAGGCGTGATAAATTATTAAGGCGGCTGACGGATTTACAATTTCATCGGAACGATATAGACCTCCAGCGCGGCACGTTCCGCGTCCATGGCGACGTGGTGGAAATTATTCTTTCTTCCGAAGACACCATTATCCGTATGGATTTTTTTGGCGATGTCTTGGAAAAAATCGAAAGGCTGGATGCCGTTTCCGGCCACAAAATAGAAAATTTGGATGAATTTACAATTTTCCCGGCCAAACACTTTGTAACGCCCGAAGACAAACTAAAAGAAGCCGGAGAAAATATCCGCCTGGAACTTAATGACCGATTAGTAGAGTTAAAATCGCAAGGCAAAATCCTGGAAGCCGCCAGGCTGGAGCAAAGAACTAATTTTGATTTGGAAATGCTTACCAACACCGGCTTTGTGGCGGGTATAGAAAATTATTCCCGCGTGCTGGAAGGCCGCGAGCCGGGCAGTCCGCCTTCCACGCTGATTGACTATTTTCCCGATGATTTTTTGCTGTTTTTGGATGAATCCCACCAGAGCGTGCCGCAAATTGGCGCCATGTACGAAGGCGACAAATCACGCAAAACCACTTTGGTGGATTACGGCTTCCGCCTGCCTTCCGCCCTGGATAACCGGCCGCTCAAATTCCCCGAATTTGAAAAAAAGATTAACCAGGTAATTTTTGTTTCCGCCACGCCCTCGGAGTTTGAAATTGAGCGCAGTCTAACGCAAAAAGATACCAAATTCGTAACAAAATCCAAACGCACTCCAGGCCAGCAAAGCATTATCGACGCAAGACCAAAATTAAAGCAGATGGATCCACCCTCCATTGTTGAACAAATTATCCGCCCCACAGGACTTATAGACCCCACGATTGAGATTAAACCAATTAAAAACCAGGTAGATGATTTAATCGAGCGGATTAAAGAGAGAATCAAAAAACATCAGCGGGTTTTAGTAGCCACCCTCACCAAACGCATGGCCGAAGAACTCGCCGAATACTTAAAAGAGGACGGCATAAAAGTCCAATATTTGCATAGCGATGTGGATACTTTTGAGCGTTTGGAAATTTTGCGCGATCTTCGGTTGGGGGTTTATGACGTTTTGGTCGGGATTAATTTACTTCGCGAAGGTTTAGACTTACCCGAAGTCTCACTGGTCGCAATTCTTGACGCAGATAAAGAAGGTTTTTTGCGTTCCGAAACCTTCTTTATGCAAATGATGGGTCGCGCCGCCAGACATTTGGAAGGCCATGTGGTAATGTATGCGGACAGAATAACCGGCAGTATGCAAAGAGCCATCGATGAAACTACCAGAAGGCGCAAACTCCAGGAAGCCTACAACAAAAAACACGGCATTACGCCAAAATCCATCCAAAAAGCCATTGGCGATTCCCGCATGGCGGGAAGCAAAGTGGAAATACAAATGGCCGATGACGAAGCAAAACGGAGAGACCCCGGCAAAATGAACAAGCAGGAGTTGAAATTTTACCTGGACGAACTTAATGAACAAATGGACTTAGCCGCCCGAAATCTGGAATTTGAACTCGCCGCCAGATTGCGGGATAGAATTAGCGAAATTAAACAAATTAGCAAATTGAAAGGCAAAAAAACATAAGCTGACATTTGACTTTAAGTCCTTGCTTTTTTTGGCCGGTTTTGTTAAACTCTATACTGAAACATTTAACAATTAACATTTGACAATTGACAAGGTGCGGAAAGTCACAGGTCAAATGTCACATGTCAAAGGTTTACTAAATTGCCCAACACTAAATCGGCCGCAAAGGCCATGAGACAGGCTATTGTCCGCAGGGTGCGGAATGTCCATGCCAAAGACAGGTTCAAAAGCGCGGTTAAAGACGTCAAAAAGTTCATCGCCGCGGGCAAAAAAAGGGAGGCCATGGAAGCCATGAAAAAGGCCATGTCCGCCCTGGACAAAGCCGCCAAAACCCACGTTATTAAAAAAGGCAAATCTTCCCGCTTAAAATCCAGAATGGCAAAGGCGCTGGCCAAAATAAAATAGTAAATATAATTAACCCCGCCTCTTGCAAGAGGCGGGGTTTTAGCTTCAGCGACATATTAGCATATCTATCCACCTTCGCCAAGGCTATGGTGGACTTACGTCAGCGACTATTCAGCGGAACCTAGGCCTTCACTTTATCCTGGGCTTCGTTCAAAGCTCCAAGGAATTCCTGCAAATCGTTTTGGAAAACGGTAACGGTGCCGCGGTGGCCCTGGCCGTCTTTTATCCAGCTTTGGCTGATGCTCAGGTACTTATTGCCGTTCTTGGCCGCTTTCACGTCAAAGAAATACATTTGCCCTTTGGTCTTGAGGTTTTGGGAATACAAAGGCGGGGTTTGTTGGAAAGTATTTTCCTGCATATATTTACGTTTGGTTTGTTATACGACCTTTAGTTTCTCCTCCATAGCTTTATGCGAAGGAGGATGGTCCAATACTAATTGACTAGTACAATTAGCTTTAGAGTTTAAGTTAAGAAATCCCTTGTCGGATGCGCTCCTCGGGATGACGCCACTATATAAAATTTTGGTGGCGTCATTTACGATTAATTAAATTTACAACCAATTTTACCATCACTTCTTTGTGGGATGGGTGACTTTCCGCAACTAATAATGTTAGCGCCGCCAGGGTATTATCGTTAATTTTACGGTCTCCAGTTTTGGTGCTGAATAAAGCGTTATTCTGAACTAAATAGACCATAAACACCAGCGCGCCAATACGCTTGTTGCCGTCGGCAAAGGGATGATCTTTAACCAAAAAATACAGCAGATGTGCGGCTTTTTCTTCCATGGAGGGATAAAGCGGCTTGCCTGAAAAAGTTTGGTTAATATTGCCGAGCACCGCCTTAAACTTTTCCCCCACTTCCTGGCCAAACAAACCTCCGGCCTCCTGTTTTAATGCCAGGCGCTTTCTAAACACCCCAATGTACTTCTGCAAATCATCGTATTCTAGCGGAGCCGGAGTACGTTTGGTTACCCCGTCAATTTCCAGTTCACCCTTATCGTATTTATTCAACAACGCCCAGGTGTGCGCGTAATCGGTAATTATCTTCAGCAGGTCTTTTTCATAGCCTTCGGCGCGGCGGCTCTCCAACACATTTTGGAACAGTACCGTAGTTTGCGCCAGCTCCTTCATTTGCAAATCGTGCTGTTCTTTTAAACGGTTCTGATTAACCGCGTAACCCTTAATTAAATAGTCGCGTAACCTCTGCGTGGCCCAAATTCTGAACTGTGTGCCGCGTTTAGAATTTACTCGGTAGCCAACACTGATAATCATATCTAAATTATAATAGTCAACCTTATAAATCTTGCCGTCTGGGCCAGTTGTTGCAAAATTTGCAACAACTGAATTATGGCTTAATTCCAAGGAATTAAACACATTTTTAATATGCCTTGAGATAACTGACTTATCTCTCTGAAACAGGCCGGCCATCTGATCTAAACTCAGCCAAACGGTTTCCCCATCCATTTGGACCTGTAACTCCGGGCCTTCAGGTGATTTGTATATTATAATTTCCCCTTTTTTTACTTCATCCATAAAAAACCTCTTGTTCAAGCCAATGTGTATTTTTTGTACATTGGCTTATTTATAAGTCTTTTCAGTTATTCGGAATTTCCAAATAACTGAACCGCTCCCATTTTGGAAATTGTTGATACTTATATAGTAAACAATCGTTCACCTTACGTCAAGGCCTTTAAATAAAGGGCAAATTTAATTTTTGCCGCAGTTATCCACACAGCTTCGCTAAAGCTACGAAGTGCAAGCACTCACGAGTAAGATTAAATTTCAGAACTTTTAAGCTTTTCTTTCCGCCCCGCAATCGCCTCTTCCGTAATATCTTCCGGTTTGATACTGCAATATTCAAAAATCTGTTTCTCAATTTTCCGCAAAGCGGCCTCAAACACTTCCCTGTTGTGAGCGCCTTCCGGATGGTTTTTATAACGCACCCGCAAATCCGCCATCCGCTGTTCCAAGCCGCAAACTCCGGCTGGCATTACGCGCATATCGCTGTATGCGCAAATTTTTTTGCCAAAATCCGCTGTGGCGGCATTGTCGGTTCCCTGATCAAAACCCACGCAATCAACCAACTCCTTAACTCTCGGACTTACGCCTATCTCTTGGACGATTTTCATTGTCACATTATGGCTGCCAATGCCGTATTTTTTGATAAACTCCTGTTTTACACTTTCCCAAAATATTTGATCTTCAGGCTTCAAAAATAATTCGGGGTGCAAATCCGAAGTTTTTGTTAAATCAAACTTCACAATATTTCCCATATCGTGCAACAAACAAGCCGACACAATATTCTCGTGATCCGCGGATTCAGCGCCCTTCTCCCTATGGGAGAAGGTGTCCCGATTTTTTTGCATCAAAAAATCGGGAAGGATGAGGGTAATATTCTCGCAAATCATATCTGCCACAGCGGCTACTGTCAGTTGGTGCTCCTGCAACTGCGGCATAATTTGGTATTTTTTGTAGATTTCTAGAATGTTCATACTCTAAAATATACTCTAAATAAAATTAATATTAAAACGAAGGTAAAACCAATTTCCCATTTGGAAAAAATCGGCAGGAACCCGCGGACTTTTAGTTTGAACGGATAAAAATACTGCTTTTCGTCCCGATCGGGCCAGTCCATGAGCAAATGCAGAAGGTATGCCAGAAAAAAATACACACCACCGCTCCGGTTGATTAACACTGCCGGAATACTGAACATAACCGCGCCAAATATGGAGTGTCCATATTTGGTTTTAAAATGGATGCCATATTTGTCTTCAAACCTCTCCGCGTCTATCAGTCGCTTGAAAGAAAAAAGCCTGTAATAGTAAATAACAAACAAATGGTCAACATCGGGAATTACCGAACCCACCAGCCAAAACCAGCTGAATTTTTTATTCGCTACAGGCATTAGACCGATCAGGGCATGGGCGATGATCATAAACTGATTCTGTCCTAGTTTCTGGATCCCGGATATTTTTTGCGGCTAATAAAAAGCGTAAACGCAAAAAATTCCGGGATGACATAGTAGTGTTTGGTAATTATGTCAGTTTTACTTAATTTTGGTCAATTATGGTCAATGTTCTTCATCTCTCCCCAATTATCCCCCAGCTTGGCTTCCACCCGGACGGGGACGGAAAGTTTGATGGCGTTTTCCATCATAGGTATGAGCTTTTTTGTCCAAGTTTCCACTTTATTTTCCTCGACCTCAAACACCAATTCATCATGGACCTGCAACAACATTCTACATTCATCATTCTTCATTCTTAATTCCCTAAATATGTTAATCATCGCCACCTTAATAACATCCGCGGCCAGCGACTGAATCGGAAAATTCACGGCCGCGCGTTCGGCGGCGGCGCGGATAAAGAATTGGGAGGATTTTATTTCCGGGAATTTGCGAATACGGCCAAGCTCGTTGCGCACAAACCCTTCTTCGTTAACCTGAAGTTTAATCTGTTCTATATATTGTTCCACTGCCGGATAAGCGGCAAAATATTTGGCAATAAATTCCTTAGCTTCGGCACGGTTAACTTGTCCTATCCGCGATGAAAGGCCGAACGATGAAAGCCCGTATAAAATCCCAAAATTTATGGTTTTGGCATCCCGCCTCATATCGGCGGTGACTTTATCGGCGCTTACCCCAAAAATACTCACCGCGGTGTTGGTATGGATGTCTTCATTATTCTTAAACACTTCCAGCATCTTTTTGTCTTTGGCCAAATGCGCCACAATGCGCAGTTCAATTTGGGAATAATCGATAGACAACAATTTATAGCCTTTTTCGGCCACAAAAGCCTGGCGGATTTTACTGCCTAACCCTACCCCGCGGATTGGAATATTTTGCAAATTTGGGTCGGTGGAGCTAAGCCTGCCCGTGGCCGCAATTGTCTGGTTATAGCTGGTATGAATACGGCCGGTTTTTTTGTTAACGAGGTCCGGCAGAGCCAATAAATAAGTTGATTGTAATTTGGCAAGTTCGCGGTATTCCAAAATTTTATCTATGGCCGGATGCTGGCCTTTCATTTTTTCCAAGCTTTCGGCCGCGGTAGACAACCCGGTCTTGGTTTTGCGATTTTGTATCGGCTCCAGCTTTAATTTATCAAATAACACTTCCTTCATCTGCTTGGGCGAGTTGATGTTAAACTCCTGCCCGGTCAGTTTATAAATTTCGCTTTCCAGCTGTTTAATGTCTATTTCCGCCTCGGCACTAAGCCTATTTAAAAATTTCGCGTCCAGCTTAATACCGTTTAGCTCCATATTAGCCAGCACATCCACCAGCGGCATTTCAATATCGTAAAAAACTTTTTCCAATCCCTCTTTTTTTATTTGCGGCTCAAATAATTCCTTAAGCCGCATTGTTATATCCGCGTCCTCGCAGCAATACCAGCTAACCTTGGCGGGATCGACTTTATCCATGGTTGTCCGGCTTTTGCCTTTGCCGATTAAATCTTCTATCGGCTGCATTTGATAGCCTAATTCGTTAAAAGCCAAAGCGTCCAGGCCGTGCTGGCGCGTGCCGGCATTGAGCAGGTAGGAGGCGATCATGGTGTCAAAATAGATAGTGGTTAGTGGATAGTGGTTAGTGGATAGTATCTGCAGGTCGTATTTTATGTTGTGCCCGATTTTTTTAATATTGGACGACTCAATAAGTTTTTTTAATTCATCCGATGCCAAAAATAAATCCGCCGGAACATAATAAGCCTCTCCCGGCTTAACGCAAAAACCCGCACCGACCAGTTTGGCGTCTATAACATTTAAGCTGGTGGTTTCCGTGTCTATGACCAGTTCTTTGGCGGAAGATAAGATTTTAAGAACTTTATCGAGTTTCTCCTGCGTATCTATCAACTTATATTCCTGTTTGCCGATTGAAGACGCAACCTCTCCCCTGCCCCTCTCCTCAGCAGGAGAGGGGTGCTCCGCGGTTTTGCCGGTATCTGGAACTTCTGCGGAGCTCTCCCCTCCTGAGGGGAGATGCCCCGAATGCATCTGAGGGGCAGAGAGGTTGTTATTTTTCGGCAACTTATTTATCAAACTCCTAAACTCCAGCTCCTGAAACAGCTTTACCACACCCTGCAAGTGTCCGGCATCAAGGTCGTATTTTGGAATGTCAATTTCCAGCGGCACATTACAATCTATAACCGATAACTTATAAGACATCCTTGCCTGGTCTTCCTGAACTTTCAATAACTCCAAAATCCGCGGCTTGATCCTATTGCCTATTGCCTCCTTGCCTATTGCCTCATATAACCCATCAAGCGATTTAAACTCCTTAACCAGCTCTTCCGCGATTTTCTCGCCAATGCCCCTAACCCCGGGAATATTGTCGCTCGGGTCGCCGCGCAAAGCTTTATAATCCACCATTTGGTCGGGGTTTAACCCGTAGCGGGCACGCACGGCTTTGGCATCGTAAATTACCACGTCGGTAATCCCCTTGCGCATGGTATAAACTTTTATCACATGATTAACCAACTGCAAAGTATCCAAATCGCCGGTGACGATAATAACTTCAGCTGACGGATCTTTTTTGTGCAACTTCATCGCCAGCGTCCCCAAACAGTCATCCGCTTCAAAACCCTGTTTTTC
>Ga0182027_10013644_pt1 | contig 11303 bp, 9 predicted proteins | sample 712E1DmetaG_FD_121300 | JGI IMG/M metagenome (GOLD analysis project Ga0182027, IMG submission 121300) | Permafrost microbial communities from Stordalen Mire, Sweden - 712E1D metaG (Illumina Assembly) | ecosystem: Environmental > Terrestrial > Soil > Wetlands > Permafrost | place: Sweden...
CACGATCAGCGAGTCGATCGTGAGCCGGAGGGTGTCGCGCCGGGCGGACGAGACCCGCTGGAACATGAAGAGGGCGGCAGCCACGATCGGGTAGTAGGCGACGTAGGCGAAATCGGCCGGCGATGGGGAGGCAGTGCTGCCACCTCCCAGGTCCAGCCACGCCCACGTAATGTCGCCGATGGCGTAGGCGATCATCGCGATGGCGAGCACCGCCCACCCGAGGCGAATCCGCTGGGCGTCGATGTGGAGGGCAGCCCGAAGGATGATCGCTGCGGCAAGCACGTCCAGAGCGGCCTCGCCGACATCGGCTACGGCTCGTCGTGAGGCAGCGTCGCCGAATCCAGACGCGAGCCAGGCGACGGCGACGGCCCAGCCAACGGCGGTGAGAGCAAGGAGGATCCGATCGAGCCCGAGTCCGCGACCAGAACGCACCTGCGGACGGGACGGGACAGCGTCCGGCGCCCTTACCTGCCCTGCCGGACCGACGAGCCGGCCAGTGTGGACGTTGGGAGCGCGGAGCATGCTAGATACCGGAGTCTCGAGGAGTGGTCGTGGACATAAACCCGCGAGACGTACCAACGGTGCGCCCCCTTCGGCAACCCGAACAGCCTCTAAAGGTCCCCCCTGCGCGCGTTCATAGCGCTGCGCCGGCGGCAGGCGCCCCGGCCATTGTTCGAGGTGTCGCGGCGACACGGAGGCGGCCGCTCGCCCAGACTTGCGGCGGGGTCAGGTCCGCGTCCCGTGGCCTGAGCGACCAATCGTGTCGGCGACCAGAGTCCGAGTGGCAGCGACCGGAACGCCGGATCATCTCGATCCTAGAGGCCGATCAGGATCGAATTACTACGAGCTGCGATGGCGGCTCAAGCACGGGCACACCGGCGTCCAGGCTCCGGTGAGTCAGTCCGCCAGAACCTGCTGTGAGCGCATGGCCTCGCGTCGCCGATGCTCGGTGAGGAGGATCAGCCGCACGATGCGGTCCTGATCCAGCGAGGTGATGCGCGTGAAGGCGACCGCGACTTCGGTCTGGCGGCGCCGGGCGGTGAGGCCGTAGGAACCATCATTCACATTCCAGTCCGCCGCGAGTCCCAGGCGCCTTACGACGCCGCTCATCGAGACCCGGTCGATGCCGGAGAGGGCCACGGTCATATCCAGTTCGTCACCCACGCTGACCGGCGCCTCGCTCGCGAAGAGGAGCCCGCCCGGGCTGAGGTTCTTCGTCACCGTGGTGGCAACCCTGCCGCGAGGCTCCCATGTAGTTGGATCGAGATGCCGGAAGACCACCGGAAGGTCTATCGGGTAGCGGACGTAGCCCCGACGCTGGACGTGCTGCAGTACGTCCGGCCGGAGCACCGCGAAGACGCGCGACCTGCTGTCTCCGAGCGGGCGGAGGAATTCCGACTGGGCGAGAAGGGCGGCGCCATCGCGCGCGACCGTGAGCCTGATCCCCTGGTTCGGCGCCAACGCGTCGAGGCGGCGATCCGGCGACGCCACGCCCAGCCACAACTCGGTTTGGCAGATCCGCGCGATCACCGCTCGGAGCGAGACCGAGCGGCCATCAATCTGAGCTTCGACGAGCACGCGGTCCTGGATCGCGATCTCGTTCTCGAAGCTGTCCCTGTCGATCATCGACAACACCTTGCGGTTGTGACTGCGGTTTGCGCGTCGTGCGAGCCGTGACGCCGGCGCTCGGCCTGTTTCCCGATTCGTGTCGTGAGGCGACCCTTGCCCTGTAGGAGTCGGCTCGGCGGCCTCCGATTCTGAACCCCCAAACGGGGACCCCTCCGGCTGAGTGCGGGCAAGAATAGCATCGCCATCTGCCGCCGGTGGCCGCCGATAGCCGATGGCGGCCAGCCGGAGCCACTCCCGCGTCGGCAATCCTCGCATTAGGGGCTGCACCGGCCATGTCGCGCTCGTACACTCTTGTTGCGAGCCAGGCTCGGCGATTCGATCGCGGCCCGACCGGGAACGCGCCCTTCGGCGCAACGGGGAAGCAGGCAGGGAGATCCGATGACGAATCAGTGCCCACGGTGCGGAGCGCCGCGACCGGGCGCCCTACCAATCTGCCAGCAATGCGGGCTCGACTTCCGGACGGTCGGCGCTCAGCCGGCGCCGGAGGCCGCGGCCTATCAGCAGGGCCAGTTCGGGCCACAGCCACAGGCGTACCAGCAGCCCGCGCCCCCGCCACAGGGCGTTCCGACCGTCTGCCCGCGCTGCCAGGCTCCTCTGTATCCCGGATACCCGATCTGCGGCAACTGCGGCCTGGACCTCCGCGCCGCCTGGGGCAGCGGCACGGCGGCCGGACCGGCCCGCCCGATGTTGCCCATCGCCCTGGCCATCGGCCTGGTGGTGGTTCTCCTGGCCGCGGCCGGCGCCGTATTCGTGATGGCCCAGCCGCGAGGCAGCGCAGCGCCCAGCCAGGCCGTCGCGACGAGCGCCGTCCTGGACACTTCGCCCGGTGGAATCCGACCCACGACGAAGCCCGCCGCCGGGACGACGCCCGGCCCCGTGGTACCCGTGGAACCGACCCCCACCACCGGTCCAACGCTCGGACCTGGGGGAGGCGTGGCCAGTGAAGGCGACTGGGCAGGACTCGACACGACGACCGGCATCTTCACCGTTACGTTCACGGTGAGCGGCAACACCATGAGCACGCTAACGGTCGCTTACATGGGCACGAGCGGCGATATCGACATGTGGACCGACTACTCCACCCTGGGAATCGGCGCTGGCTCCTTCGACGTTTCGGGGTTCTCCTTGATGGCCGGGCCCAAGGGCGATACGGTCCGTGTAACCGGATCGTTCGATTCCGCCAACTCGGTCTCCGGCACGTACGAGATGCACCTCTCGGGCCTGACCGTATCGGGTCGCTGGACCGGCGTGCCGGGAAAGTGATCCGCGGCCGGCCGATCTTGCGGTCGGCGCGCCGGGCCGGTAGACACGTCTTCGGCTGCCCGTTCGACTGACCGGCACAGCACGCGCGTAGCGGGACATCCGCCAAGGCGTGGACACCCGAGACTCAGATGTAAGAACATGAGCGAGTGATCGTCTGACTGTGAGGGCGAGACTGCGCGAACGCCAGCCCCACGGGCGATCCGGCTTCGGCAGTATGCGGACCCGAGTCCGCCGGAGGAGAGCCATGAGCATCACCTTCAAGCACGTCCCGCATCCGCGAATCGCCGAGCGCAAGAAGACGGGGGCGCCGAAGACTTCAGACGAGCACGTCGGCCCGAACGGCAAGATCGCCCTCGTCCTCACGACTGTCGTCGGGACGATGTGGTGTGCCTACGCCTTTGCGGCTCTCGCGCTCGTCGCGCTGCCGTCGGCCCTCTCGGGAGGAAGGCTACTTGACCTGATCCAGTGGATCAGCCAGACGTTCATCCAGTTGGTCATGCTCTCGGTGATCATGGTCGGCCAGAACATCCTTGGCCGAGCGTCGGACAAGCGCGCCGACATGACCTATAAGGATGCCGACGCCACCTTCCACGAGTCCGAAGAAATCCAGGCGCATTTGCTCGACCAGGACCAGGCCATCAACACCCTGCTCGACAAGATCGCGAACCTCGAGAAGGCACTGATCAAGGCCAAGGGCGCCTGAGGTTCGCCGGTCGACAGGACTTGGCGCGGACGGGCGGGCCCGTCCGCGGAGGCTCGAATCTCGGCTGCGTCGCACGCGCCGCCGATAGCAGGTCTCCGTGCTCCTTCGATGTGCGTCGCAGGCCGCAACAATGGGCCCCGTCCTATGCACGCCATGGCGTGGTCCTTACCATCGTGTGCAGGAGCATCGATGGCCGATCCCATACAGATAATCGCCCGCGTCCAGGCCGATGAGAACGTCGCCACGTTTGAGTGGCACCAACTACATCTGCACGTCGTCACGCGCGATCCGCTGCCCTCCCACCAGATCCGTGTCCTGGAACGGGCGCTGCGCAAGGTCGCGGGCGTCGGGGAGTTCGCCGACCTGGTGAGCACCCTCACGGGACGTTCCGTCCGAATCAGGACGGAGCGACCGTCGCCGGACATCAGGATTGAGGTCGGTTTGTAGGAGCCGTCGCCAGCCGATGGTCGAGGTGGCCGACGCCACAGTGCTGTCGCCTGGCCCACGTTGCCAATGCCGGCCGCGGATCGTGCAGCGCGAGACTGCGGGGGATCCCGAGCCGTGTCTATCGGCCATGCGCCCAATTGACCCAGGTACTCGTGTGACCATCATCCCATTGCACCGTTGCCAACGGTGCGGAGACTGGGCGGCGCAGCGTTGAAGCGAGGGTCGGCGACATGGCAAGCGGGCAGGCTCCCCGGAGGCGGCGTCCCGACCGTCCCGCCGAGCCGGTTACAGGATCGCCCATCGAGGGCGCTTCCGCAGACCAACCCGCAGCCCCGAATCTCACGGGCCAGCCACAAGAGCCAAGCGTCCAGCCGATGAGCGCGTGGCCGGGCGGCCCGCCCCCGGAATACCTGGGATTGTTCGCCGAGATGGCCGCGCGACGGCATGCCGAGGCTGCCGCAGCCGCGGCCGCGGCCGAAGAAGCCGCTCCGCCCGCCACTCCTTCTACCCCCATCGCCGTAGCCGCCAATTCCGCCGACACGAACGCCGCCTCGAGTGCCGGCGCCGCCGCCAGTTCGACAAGGACCGATCGCCCGTCCGCCGCCGTCTCCTCCGCTGCCGTGAGCGCGTTCAGCGCCGCCCTCGCCGCCTCCGCCGCGGCCAAGACTGCGCGGCGGGCTGGCGCCAACTCCGGACTCAAGGCCGCGTCGGCGGCCGCCAAAGGCGGGGCTCCGGTCGTGGTTACCGGTTATGTCCGCCCGCCCGGACGCGACGTCCCCGGCCTCATCCGCGCCCACCACGACGAGCCCGAGGCCGCGGCACCGGCGCCAACCACAACGCTAGTATCGACGTCTGCGGCTCAGGCCGGCGCCGACGACCCCCACGCCCGCTACAAGCGCCCCGCCCCGGATGTGCCAGGCATCGTCCGCGCCACTGTCGTCGAGGAACCTGCATCCGCCACGCCGCCCCCGCTCTTCTCCAATGAGGGGATCGTTCGCGAGTCGCAATCACGGCGCGGCACTCCCATTGCGGGCGCGATCGGCGGCCTTTTCGCGGCCCTGGCCGGTGCCGGAAGAGCTCTGGGCAATCATGCGGCAGCTACTGCCGGCCCCGACGTGACCCTGGTCTCGACGCCAGTTGCGTCGCCCGATTTCGATCGCTCTGGCAACCTGCGGGTTCGCGGTGAGCGTCGTGCAATGGCGCGAATGGTCCTGGTCGGCGGCGCCGCTGGCGTCGTCATCCTGTGCATCATCGCGGCCGCCGCGCTGCTCCCGTCCGTGACCGTTCCGCCCGGCCCAAACGTGAGCCCGGGCGAGACCGCCAATGAAATCACGGGCGATGCGAGCCTGTCGCTGCAGCCGGACACAAGCGTCGGACCCAACGGTTACGTGATCGGGGTGGACGACTCGCTGCCTCCGGGAGCCACTCGTAGACCTGTCCTCGTTGCGCCCACGCCGAACGACGCGGGCCTGATCTGCGAGCCCGTAGCCACGCCGACGCCCACTCCGACGCCCACGCCGACGCCCACTCCGACACCCACGCCGAGCCAGTCGCCCACCCCGAAGCCCTCCGGTTCCGCCAGTCCAACGCCGACGGCGACGCCAACTCCCATGCCCACACCGATCCCCACCATCTGCTTCTACGCCAGGCCAACGCCGACGCCGACGCCGACTCCAACACCTACCCCGACGCCGACGCCAACGCGGACGCCGACTCCAACACCTACCCCGACGCCGACGCCAACTCCGGCGACGGCTCCCACGGCCATGCCGACACCGACGCGTACGCCGACCCCCACCCGGACGCCCACGCCGACGCCGTCACCGACTCCATACCCGCCCAACTTCCTGGAGTTTCAGCCCAGCGGATGGCCCTGGACTGTGAACGGCGTGACCTACACAACGACCTACTCGGTCTCGGTTGGGCACAACCTCACGATCATATTCGGCGGGTACTCGCAGGAGAGTTGCACCCTGTCCACAGTGGTGAACGGAAGCCTCCACCAGATTCTGAGTCCGTCGCCGTATACAATCCCCGGCACCTATCCCGAAACCAACATCTTGATCGCCCAAGCCGGCGCGAGCTGGCCCATCGGCACGTATACGCTCACTGCCACCTGCAGCCTCGTAGGCGACCCGGACGCTACCGCAACCCAGGACGTCACAATCACCCCTTGATCAGCCGCCCGCGAGCCGTCGCTGGTCGCGTTCGGCCAGGTCGCGCTGGGTCGTGAGCCGCTAGAGGCATCGTCACCGCGTCGCAGAAGACGAGCGCGGCCCGTTTCAAGCCGCCCAGCCGGCCCCGCGCCCCGAGCCGCATCTTCACCACGATTCGGGAGTTGCCGTCCTCAGTTCTCCTGCCGATCCGGGTCCCTCTGGGCGATCTGACGGGATAGTGGTCCCGGCCCGCGGGCCGGTTGGCGGCTTGATTGACACAAACATGGTCCGCGTCAGGATCTCGGAGGCCGGGGGCCAGGGCGTCTGCGGCGACGGCTCGAGGGTCCAGTCGTGGGTCTTCCTACAGTGGGTCCCGCTCAAGTAGGCGGGACCTACCCGAGGCCCCACTCCGACTTCATGTCCAGCACGCGGCGACCGGCCTCGTCCTGGAGCAGCCGCGCCTGGTCGTCGGAGACACCCCCGTCGAAGCTTAGCCCGGCCGGGCTCTGGCGGAAGACGGCGGCATAGAAGACGCAAGCAGCCAGGTACGTGCCGGCCTGGGTCGGATGACTGCCGTCGCTCTGCCACAAATCGATGTCGGCGTGGTCGTGGCGGACCATATACCAGGTGTAGCCGACCGGGGCCACCGGCACTCCAAGCTCCTTGGAGATGGTCAGGTACGCCCCGTCGACCTGCTGCTGCATCGTCTCGTAGTTCTGGCCAGCCGAAGGCTCGCCGTCCTTGTGGGCCCACGTCATGAAGAACATGGGCATTGCCGCCGCCGCCTCGACCCTGGCGGCGAGCGTCCGGGCCGCGGAGTACATGGAGGCCCGCCCGCCGTCCGTGGCCGGCGTGTCGCTCTGTTCCTGGAGCACCACGTACGACCAATGCTGGGACGCGATCTTGTTGAGATCGTCGGATGAGGTCGCGTGCTGGGCCAGCGTTTCTCCGCCGTTGGCGATCACGTCCACCTGCACCGGGTGGCCGCCCGACTGCGCGAGCCTGGCGAAGGTCGACGGCAGGTCGTTGACGTAGGTGTAGCTGTTGCCCAGGAACAGGATCCGGGTGCAATTCCCCGCCCCGGCTCCGGTGCCGCAGGTGGGCCCGGCCACGCCGCTGCAGCCGACGGTGAGCAGCAGCCCCGTGCACGCCAGTCCGGCGGCAACCGATCTGAGAACGGCGCGTCGCAAAGACTCGACCTCGGATTCCATCGCGGGAGGTATCGGCGATTGAGCAACGAGGTTGCTCCGCGCGAGGGAACGCGTCAAGAATGCCGGTGCGAGGCGAACCGCCGTGCCGCTACGGCAGCCAGGCCTCGGAGCTGACCATCGTCGGCGACCCGGATGCGTAGCACGTGGGGACCGAGCCGGCGCCGAGCGCGGGCGCCACGATACGTCCAAGCCCGAACGGCTCGACCATGCCGACCTTGACGTTCTGAGCCGGCGCCGAACCGCACCAGTTGCCCCACTGGACGATGGTGTTGATCGTGCCGTTCGGGGCCAGGGTGTAGACCGGATCGCTCGACGAGACGGCCGCTGCGCCGGAACCGGCGTCGGCGATCACGCTGCCGCCACCGTCGAGAATCTGTGCCCGCGAGGTTCCGCGCATGTTGCAGCTCGCCGACGAAACGTTCGTGGCCGTGACGTGTGCGTAGACCGTGCCCGCTCCCGGATCTCCAACCCAGGCCGTGATCGAGAGGCTCAGTTGCGCGCCGGTGCACAGGCCGATCGCCAGCGCCGGGAGAGGCGCGGGAGTTGGCGCAGGGGTTACAACCGGGGCCGGGGGCTTCGTCGGCACGGGTGCGACGGTTGGATTCGATGTGGGCGTCGGGGTGGCCGTCGGCGCGGCCGTCGGCATGGGTGTCGGCGTGGGTGTCGGGGTGGCCGTTGCCGTCGCCGCTCCTGTCGGGGTCGCGGCAGCAACCGTAACCGTCGGGGACGTGCCGGCGGTCGCAGCCGACGAGCCACAGCCGGCCACGACCAGCGCCACGCAGGTCGCCAGGCCAATTGACAGGCCGAGGCAGCGCCACGCGCCGAGGGCGCTATGAGGTAGGCCGCCGATGACCCCGGACGTAGGGCTGGACATGCATTCTCCTCCGCGCCTGTCCGTCTCCGGAGGCTCCGGCAGGTCGCGTCGGACACAACGCTTCCGCATTGTCGCAGCGACCACCCGCCAGAGACGGGTTTTGGCATCAAACTCCTGGCCGGTGAGACTCCAGACTCGCAGGCCGGGCCAACGCCACCGGAATCTGCCCCATGCGTGCGGGGCGGGGCCGGCCGGGTGGCCACCCGGGCCGGGTACCCACTCCTCCAGCGGCCCCGTGGGGCGCCGCCAACGAGATCCTCCCGTTCGTGCCGGCTGGTAGAGCGCCCGTCGCGCCCGACGGGGCAGCATCCCCGGCCCGCCTCCGCGTGGTGTAGACCGGGGTAGCCCAAACCATTGGCTACCCCGGCGCCCAGCCGTCGACAGGAGGACCCATGCTCTCGGGGATTCGCCCAACCGCCCGATCGTGGCGGATTTCCGGTCTTGCCCTCATGACCGGCTTGATCGTGGCAGCCTGTTCAGGCTCGGCCGCTGCCACGCCGACTGCGAGCGCAACGCCAATGCCGACCGTGGCGGCCGCGACGGCAACGCCAACCGCGCCGCCAACGGCGGCCACAACGAAAGGGCCGGCGACGCAGAACCTCGTCCTTGGGGGCCCGGCCGGAGAAGCCGGCGCAGTCACCCTCGCCGCAATCCGCTGCAACTTGCCACTGCTGAGCGGTACGCAACCCGTCATGGAGATCAGCGTTCTGGCCCGCCCTGCGGACCCCAACCTGTCGGTCTACATCTTCGTGCAGCAGGGCAAGGTCGACGTGAGGTACGACTCGGGATCGGGATCGACATACGTGGAACGTGACTTTACCGGGGCCGGAGTTACCGTCTTCGATCCCGCCACCGGAGCCACTCTCGACTCGACGCTGACCGAAGTCGCCATCACGGACGCCCACGGCACACTCGGCGTGCTGACCTCGATCAAAGGCGCGATCGACTGCGGCAATCAGCTGCCCGGATCCTCCGCGCTCATGGTCAACGGAACCACTCCAAAGGGCGCCATCAGCGGCGGCCTGAGCCCTGTCAACGTGGAATGCACCAGCAGCACGACATACGGCAGCGCCGTCTCGGTCGATGGCATCGTCCAGGTCGGCTCGACTCCCTACTTCGCGATCCTGTACATCTCGCCCAACTCGTTCACGTTCTTCGCGTCCGGGGACGCGTACTACAGGAACACGAGCACGGCCGTCGCCACGCTCACAGCGACCGGCGCCCATATCGACGGCGACGCGGTGGAGCAGAACCCCGCGACCGGCAAGACGGCGACAAAGGTCCACGTCAGCGGCGACGTCACGTGCGGCACAACCGTCGCCGGTTAACCGCCCGGCGATGGCACATAAGCGTGGACGGGCAGCGACGGGACGTGGCTCCCTAGACCCGAACCGATGGGCGGTCGTATGATCAGACCGACAGTCGGTCGGTTATTGAGGTCTGCCCGTTGGTTCGAACCCTGAACCCCACGGTTCGCGCCGTCCGCCGCGACGCCATCCTCGACGTCGCCGAGCGCCTCATGCGCACTTGCGGCTACGAAGAGATGAGCGTCCAGGACATCCAGGATGAACTGGCTGTCTCTCGCGGCGCCATCTACCACTACTTCGGCTCCAAGGATGAGATCCTCGAAGCCGTCCTCGAGCGCATGACCGATGCCGTGATGGCGGTCGTCGAGCCCCTTGCCGACAATCTGAACCTGACGCCTCTGGCAAAGCTCCAGCGGGTCTTCGCAACTGCGGGTCAGTGGAAGGCCGAACGCAAAGAGCTGATGGTGGCCCTCGCACAGGCCTGGTATTCCGACCAGAACTTGCTGGTCCGCGAGCGCCTCGGGCACGTGGTCACAACTCGCCTGACGCCGCTGATCGCCGGCATCCTGCGGGACGGCAAGGCCGAGGGGGTCTTCCATGTCGGCTCGCCCGACCACGCAGCCGCGATTCTGGTGGCGATGCTGCTAGAAAGCGGCGAGGCCCTCAGCCGCCTCATCTTCGCCCGGCTCGCGGGCACCGTTCCCTTCGAGGACATCAAGATCGCCATCGCTGCCTACAACGAAGCCTTCGAACGGATCCTGGGCCTGACGGCCGGATCGTTCGAAATCGTCGACCCGCTAACCCTACGTTTCTGGCTCGATAAAGAGGAGCACCCATGACGGCCGTCATCCGCACCGAGAAGCTGACCAAGTCGTACGGCTCGCATCGCGGGATCATCGACGTTGACCTCGAGGTCCAGAAGGGCGAGGTCTTCGGGTTTCTCGGTCCCAACGGTGCCGGCAAAACCACGACGATTCGCGTCCTGCTCGACCTCATCCGACCGACCAGCGGCAAGGCCTACGTATTCGAGATCGAGAGTTCGGCAAACCCGGCGGCGATCCACCGGCGCATCGGCTACCTGCCGGGCGAGTTCACTCTCTACGATCGGCTGACCGGCGGGCAGACGCTCGAGTACTTCGGCAACCTGCGCGGCGGCGTGGACACGGCGTATCAGGCGCAGCTGATCGAGCGTTTCGACCTGGATCCGAGCCGGCGATTCCGCGAGTACTCCAAGGGCAACAAGCAAAAGGTCGGCCTGGTCGCCGCCCTTCAGAACAAGCCCGAGCTCCTCCTCCTCGACGAGCCCACGTCCGGCCTGGACCCGCTCGTCCAGCAAACGTTCTTCGAACTCATGCGTGAGCGAGTGGCCGGCGGCGGCTCGGTCTTCCTCTCCAGTCACATCCTGAGCGAGGTGGAGCGGAGCTGCGATCGGGTGGCGATCATCCGCGAGGGCGTCCTCGTTCGCGTCGACCGAGTGGACGCACTGCGTGACCTTGCCCACCACCAGGTGGAGATGCGCTTTGCCGGGGAGCCGCCGGTGGCCGAGTTCAAGAAGCTGGCCGGCGTCAGCGACGTTACGGTCGAGGACCACCTGCTCAGGCTGCGAGTCCTTGGCCCGATCACGCCGGTGGTTCAGGCAGCGGCCCGCCTCTCGGTGACCGACTTCCTGAGCCGCGAGCCCAGCCTCGAGGAGACGTTCCTGGCCCAGTACGG
>Ga0182027_10013645_pt1 | contig 11303 bp, 10 predicted proteins | sample 712E1DmetaG_FD_121300 | JGI IMG/M metagenome (GOLD analysis project Ga0182027, IMG submission 121300) | Permafrost microbial communities from Stordalen Mire, Sweden - 712E1D metaG (Illumina Assembly) | ecosystem: Environmental > Terrestrial > Soil > Wetlands > Permafrost | place: Sweden...
AGTCGGCGGAAAGGTGCAAGCGCCGCCCGGCTTCGCCGATCATGTGCGCTTCGTCTATCCCGATTTCTGCGAGCGCTGCGTCGCCAAGATGTGCATCGAGATGTGCTCCGGCCAGGCCATCACGCCCGGCCCCGCCGGCGTCCCCCTCTTCGATCGCGAAAAGTGCGTGCACTGCGGCGCCTGCCTGTGGAACTGCGGCACGCCGCTCGACGACGACCCCCAGCGCGGCAACATCTCTTTCGGCCCCGGCGCCGGCGGCCTCCACTCCACCGAAAACTGAGCAGCCCGGTGGGGCAGGCGATCGATTTTTGTCGCCTGCCAACCCTCACCCCCCGTACGCCGCCGCCACCTGTTTTCTCACGAATTCCAAATCGCGCCCGATGGCCTCCAGTTCCTTCGCCGGCCGGTACCCCATCTCAATCGAGAGCGGCCCCGTGAACTTCGCGCGCGCCAGCGTGGCGAAGAACCGGGACCAATCCACCATCCCCTCCCCCAGCGGACAGGGGACCGCTTTCCACGCCCCGCCTGCGTCTTTGCTCCAGGTGAAATCGTTGAGCGTCACCATCTTCGACCGCGGCAACGCCAGCCGCAGCGCCAGCCACCCGCCGTCCACGCCTCCCGAGGCCGCGGCCGAGCCGGGGTCGAAAGCGTAGCCCACCAACTGCGGGTCCATGCCGCGAATCATGACGTTGGTGTCCCATACGGCGCTGCCCACGTTATCGCCCGCGACGTTGCGGAGGCACATCGCCATCGCGGAGCCCCGGGCCACCGACGCCAGTCCCGCGATTTCGCCCCGCACCTGCGCCAGCCGCGCTTCGATCTCGGAAGTGCCGTCGTACCTCCAGACGCCCGGCCTGAAGAGCGGTACCCCCAGGAAGTTCCCGTAGCCAAGTATGAGCCGGATGTTGGGGTCGGCCGGAGAGGTAATCGAGGTCGTGAATACGGGAACGTCGAGCCCCACGTCCGTGACAGCCAACACCGCGCGCACCAGGTCGGCCTGCGCCTGTTCCGGAAGCACGTGTCCTCCCGGTTCCACCGATAGATCGCAGCCATCGAAACCCAGGTCGCGGAGCACCTTGCCCAGGTCGTCGTACTCCACCTTCGCCAACTGCTTCGAGTACAGGCACACCGGCGGCTTGGTGCGCGGCTTCGCGCCGCCGGCCTTGTACTGCGCCGCGCGCGCTACGCCACCCGCCGCGGCGGCCAGAAGCTGCCGTCTGGTGAGTCCCACCCTACGCGGCCCGCCGCAATTCCGGTTTCAGGCCTGCCCTTGCGCGATCGGCCCGATCACCGGCAGTACCACCTTCTTCCCCTGGTAGGCCGTGATGATCATGTAGATCCACAGGATGAAGAACGCCAGCCCGATCAGCGGAGACAGAAACAGCAGGCTCCACATATGCAATGCGCTGAAAACGATGTTGATCACCATCGAGACCACGATCCACGCGATACTCAGAAAGATCGATTGGAATGCGTGAAACCGTATGGTCTTGTTCTGGTTGTAAGGGGCCAGTACCAGAAATAGAATGCCCGTGATCAGGCCCAGCACGTAGCACAGTGCTGAAGCCGCGTTATCCGTCATGCCCGCGGCAGCCACGCCGGGCGCCGCGCCGGGCGGCGGAACGGCCGCACCCATGGACGCACCACATTTGGCACAAAACTTTCCTTCCACCGGAGCACCACAACTTGCGCAAAACGCCATAAACGACCTCCTTCTCGACTTTGCTGTGTGAATTCGACCGCAGCAAGCATTATACCTGTTCTTTGCGCGCAAGAGACCCCATCGGCCGCGTTTTGGGCCCCTGACCGTTCCGGGGAAGCCGTTCCCACGCTCGTGTGCCTGGCCGCCGGCCGGGGTAGCGTTGCGCTGGCCGACGGGCATCGACGATCACCGCTCACGCCTGCCGCCGCGTCGTGAAGGGAGAACCAATGCCTCGCCGCGACCCGCGCAGCCCCACGCTATAATCGGACCATATGAGAATTTGGGCGCCACTCGCGTCCGCGAGCGTACTTGCCATCGTCGTATGGGCCGCCGGGCAGGACCCCGCAAAGCCCGCGGGCCAGGTCGCCCAGAGCGACGAGCCCACCCGTATCCAGGTCGACGTCACGCGCGTGAGCCTGCTGTTCACCGTCACCGACAAGAAGGGCCGCTTCATCACCGACCTCGCTAAGGACGATTTTGAAATCATCGAAGGCAAACGGCGGCAAACCATCTCCGACTTTACAGCGGAGTCCGACCTGCCCCTGCGCCTGGGCATTCTGATCGACACCAGCAACAGCATTCGGGAACGCTTCAAGTTCGAGCAGGAGGCCGCCAGCCAATTCATCGACAGCGTGATGCGCACCAACCTCGACAAGGCTATGGTGGTGAGCTTCGACACTTCGACCGAGCTGGTATCCGACCTGGTGAACGACACCGACAAGCTGACTGCCGCGATCCGCGATCTGCATGCCGGCGGTGGAACCTCGCTCTACGATGCCATCTACTTCGCCTGCCGCGACAAGCTCTCGCAGGACCAGCCGAGGTACAAGTTCCGCCGCGCCATCGTGATCGTCAGCGACGGCGAAGATAACCAGAGCCGCTACACCCGCGACCAGGCGCTCGAAATGGCGCAGAAGGCCGACGTGGTGATCTATGCCATCTCGACCAACATCACCCGCATCGAGAGCGACGGCGATAAGGTTCTCAGGTACTTTGCCCAGGAAACCGGCGGCCGGCCTTTCTTCCCGTTCAAGGTGGAGGACCTGGACCAGTCGTTCGAAAACATCGCCAACGAGCTGCGCCATCAGTACAGCATCTCCTACCGGCCCGAGCCGCTGAAGACCGACGGCCTTTTCCACGCCATCGACGTACGCGTGAGGGAACGCAAGAATATCCTGGTGAATGTGCGGCGGGGCTACTACGCTCCCAAGATGTAGCGGCCGCTGCCGGCGCTCACTACCGCACTGTGCGCGCAGCCCCCGGCCCCCGGCCCCCGGAACTCCGGCTCGCCCATAGCCGCGCTATCCTGTGAGATACACTGCCAACCGCCCATGCCCATTCCAGCCGGGGGCCGGCCCGAGGACCGCGCCCGCGCTAACATCGACCGCTTGCTCACCGCCGCCGGTTGGCTCATCCAGAATCGCGACGGCGTCAACATCGAAGCCGGCCGCGGCGTCGCCATCCGCGAATTCCCGTTGGCCCCCGGCCACGGTTTTGCCGACTACCTCCTCTACGTCGACGGCTACGCTGCCGGAGTAATCGAGGCCAAGAAAGAGGGAGTGCCCCTCATCGCAGTCGAAATCCAGACCGGCAAATACAGCCAGGGACTCCCGCAAAACCTCCCTGCCCCCCGTCGCCCGCTCCCCTTCTGCTACCAGTCCACCGGAATCGAAACCCGCTTCACCAACCTCCTCGAACCCGACGCTCGCAGCCGCCCCGTCTTCGCCTTCCACCGCCCCGAAACCCTCGCCGCCTGGCTCGAATCCGATCTCAAATCGCCCGGCTCCACCCTGCGCGGCCGCCTCCGCATCATGCCTCCTTTGCCCCGCGCGGGCCTCTGGGACCACCAGCACCGCGTCATCGCCAACCTGGAACAGTCTCTCGCTCGCAATGACCCCCGCGCCCTGATCCACATGACCATGGGCAGCGGAAAAACCTTCACCGCCTGCAACTTCGCGTGGCGTCTGATCGCCCACGCCGGCGCCCGCCGCGTTCTCTTTCTGGTGGACCGCCGCACTCTCGGCCGCCAGGCCCTCAACGAGTTCCAGCAGTTCTCCATTCCCGGCGACGGCCGCAAGTTCACCGAGATCTACAACGTCCAACTGCTCTCCTCCAACACCATCGATCCCGTCGGCCGCGTAGCCATTACCACCATCCAGCGCCTCTATTCCATCCTCAAGGGCGAGCCCGACTACGACTCGGGCAATGAGGAAACCTCCGCCGCCTCCCTGGCGCAACTCCGCAAAGCCCCCGACCCCATCGAGTACAACCCCGCCGTCCCCATCGAAACCTTCGACTTCATCGTCACCGACGAGTGTCACCGCTCCATCTACAACCTCTGGCGCCAAGTCCTCGAATATTTCGACGCCTTCCTCATCGGTCTCACCGCCACGCCCTCCAAAAACACCCTGGGCTTCTTCAACCAGAACGTCATGCCCCCCTACACCTACGCCGACGCCGTAGCCGATGGGGTCAACGTCGATTTCGACATCTATAAAATCGGCACCCGCATCTCCTCCGCCGGTTCCCGCGTGGAATCCGGCTATTGGATCGACAAGCGCGACCGCCTCACCCGTGCCCGCCGCGCCGAGCTCCTCGATACCGATTTCTCCTACACCTCCGACGATCTCAATCGCGATGTCGTGGCCCCCGACCAGATCCGCACCGTCGTCCGCGAATTTCGCGACAAGCTGTTTACCGATATCTTTCCCGGCCGCACCGAAGTCCCCAAGACCCTGATATTCGCCCGCGACGACAGCCACGCCGACGACATCGTTCAGATCGTCCGCGAGGAATTCGCCAAGGGAAACGACTTCTGCCAGAAGATCACCTACCGCACCGGCAAGCTCCGCGTCCCCAGGCAGGGCAGCCGTGAAAACGGCGCCGTCGAGACCGTCGTCGAGTGGGTGGATGCCGGCGACAAACCGGATGGCATCCTGGCCTTCTTCCGCACCACCTACAATCCCCGCATCGTGGTTACCGTGGACATGATCGCCACCGGAACCGACGTGCGTCCGCTCGAAATTCTCTTCTTCATGCGCGACGTGCGCAGCCTCAATTACTTCGAGCAGATGAAAGGCCGCGGCGTGCGAGTCCTCTCCTCCGATGAGCTGCGCGGCGTCACGCCCGACGCCGAAACCAAGGACCGCTTCGTGATTGTCGATGCCGTTGGCGTCACCGATCATCCGCAAATCGAATCCCGCCCCCTCGAACGCCAGCCCCACGTTCCCCTAGACAAGCTTCTGGAAGCCGTGGCCCTCGGCGCCACCGACGAGGACCTCGTGTCCTCGCTCGCGTCCCGCCTTGCGCGCCTCGATCGCCGCATGAGTCAGCCTGAATCCGAAGCCGTCCGTGACGCCGCTCACGGCGTCGAGCTCGCCGCCATCGTGCATGGCCTCGTCGACGCTCTCGACCCCGACCATCACGAAGAAATCGCGCGCCAGGAAACCGGCCTGCCCGACCCGCCGCCCGAAGCCATCTTATCCGCCGCCCGCCGCGCCGTTGCCGATGCCATCAGGCCCATCCGCACCAACCCCGCCCTGCGCCAGACCATCGTCGCCCTCCAGAAATCGCACGAACAGGTGGTCGATATCGTCAGCAAGGACGAAGTGACCCAGTCCGAATTCTCTCAGGACGCCAAGGACAAAGCCACCGCATTGACCAAGGAGTTCGAGCAGTATCTCGCCGCGCACAAGGACGAAATCGAGGCCTTACAAATCCTCTACAGCCGCCCCTACCGTTCCCGCCTGCGCTACAAGCAGGTGCGCGACCTGGCCGAGGCCATCCACAAACCCCATCCCGCATGGACCACCGAGGCGCTCTGGCGGGCCTACGAAACTCTCGACCGCTCCCGCGTCCGCGCCTCGGGCGAGCGGGTCTTCACCAACATTGTGTCTCTGGTCAAGTTCGCCATTGGCAAAGAGGGTCAACTCGAGCCTTTTCCGGAATCCGTCCGCCAGCGTTTTGAAAACTGGATCGCCGAACAGCAGGCCGGCGGCGCCAACTTCAGCGACGAGCAGATCCAGTGGTTGACCGCCATCGCCGACCACGTCGGCACCAGCATCGAAATCACGTCCGACGACCTGGAGAGTCTCCCCTTCTCGCAAAAAGGCGGCCTCGGCCGGGCCTACCAGCTTTTCGGTGACCGGCTCCAGCCGCTATTGGATGAGCTCAACGAGGTGCTGGTTCAGTGAAGGAACTGCCACCGGGGTGGGAGTGGACGACGCTGGGAGGAGTGCTCACTTTCCACTACGGAAAAGGGCTCGTCAGCGGTTCACGGCGTCACGGCACCGTGCCAATCATGGGATCAAGCGGAGTTGTGGGGACACACGACTCAGCGCTGACGGAGAGGGCTTGCATAGTCATAGGGCGCAAGGGGTCCGCCGGGTCAGTCTATTGGTGCCCAGAACCATGCTGGCCTGTGGATACGGTCTATTTCGCATACGCTCCTGATCGCGTATCTCCGCAGTTTCTTTACCATCTGCTTTTACACCTGCAACTGCGGAAACTGGATAGCTCGACGGCCGTGCCAAGCCTATTAAGGCAAGACCTGGAGGCCGTCAGCGTGCCCTTTCCGCCCTGGGAAGAGCAGCGCCGCATTGTTGCCGAGGTCGAAAAACAGATGAGCCGCCTCGACCTTGCTACCGTGTCCCTTCGCACGATTGAAGCCAAACTGGCAGCGGCATCACGGTCAATTTTGCAGAAGACCTGTGAGCATTCCGACCCACTGGCCACGGGTTCGTGCGTGGGCGATGTTTCCGAATGCCTTGACCGTCAACGCATCCCAGTCAACGCGGAGGAACGTAAAAGACGCGGTGGCTCTGTGCCGTATTTCGGAGCCAATGGCCAGGTGGGCTGGATCGACAAGCCGATATTCAACGAACCTCTCATCCTTGTGGTTGAGGACGAAACGTTCGTCGGTCGGACAAAGCCGTTCGCTTACAGAATCGAAGGGCCGTCATGGGTAAATAACCATGCTCATGTCCTTCGGCCCAACGCAAACATCTCTCTAAGATACCTGCATTATGCTCTGATGTACTATCCGTTCACGCCGCTGACGACCGGTTCAACAGGAAGGCGTAAGCTGACCCAAAACGCGCTCATGGCGGCACCGCTTTGTTTACCTAAACCGGAGGAACAGCATCGGCGCGTGGAGTCACTTGACCGCTGGTTCAGCATCGCCGATCAACTCGGACAAACGATCGACAGCGCAACACAGCGTGCCGCCCGCCTCCGCCAAGCCATCCTCCACAAAGCCTTCGCCGGCAAACTCGTCCCCCAGGACCCCAACGACGAACCCGCCTCCGTCCTCCTCGAACGCATCCGCGCCACCCGCGCGCAAACCCCCGCGCGCCGCGCCCCACGTAAACGCGAGGTCCATGCCTGATGTCTTCCCCAGCGTCATACGTGACCATTCGCTTGATTCTCCTGACCGCTCCCCCCTCGCCGCTGAATTGAGGCGGCAACGTCGGGGCAAGCAGAAGGTGGGTCAGCTTTCTTTGCGAACCGCTGTACTTTTCCTGTTCAGCGCCGTTTTCTTGAATGGGTTTGGAAGCGCACTTTTCGGCACCGACAGCACTGTCTTCACCGCGCGAGTAAACCCGTCCGTCGCCTCTGGCCGTTCGATCATTTCAGTGTGAGGCTTTATCACTTCCATTCTCCCATAGAGCGGGTATTCTGATCGCGGCGGTGACAATCGAAATGGTTTTGACGAATTCCATTCCTGCGGTACACGAATCGCGTCTGACAAAAACATCACTTCTCTTCCGCGGTAGCGCTCTTGCGCGCTGTAGGGTAATCCGTAGACAATCCGCCGCTGTGCTGAGTAGAGTTTGTGCCCGACCGCCGCGTAATCGTACGTGACGACCCACGGCTTACCGAGGCGAATAACGCAATCGGCCAGTTTCCGATGATCTTCGATCTCGTAGTCGTTCAAGTACAACTTCTCGCCACTGTCCACGTAGGGAGGATCGTAGAACACCAGTACTTTGCCAGTGATGTTGGGAACGACGGTCTTCGTGAATGCGAGAGCGTCGGATTGGTAAAGCCGGATTCGATGACGGTAACGGCTGATCCGCTGAATACGCTCAATCAGACCGCTCTTGTTGAACCGCGCATCCAAGCCCCACTTGCCCGCTTGTGTCTTTCCGCCGATGACCCCGCCCGCTATAATTCCAGAGCGATTAGTTCGGTTGAGAAAAAGAGTGGCAAACCCCAGGTCCCCGAGGTCTGCATCGTCTCTTTGTTCATAAACGGATCGCTGCCGCGCCCGTTCCGCCATTGTGATTTTAGTCTTCTCGATTTTTCGACACAGCCAATCCGCCCGATTGAGAACCGCATGCCAGAACGCGTATACCGGCCGACTGAGATCATTGATGTGAATTATGGACGCGTACTCCTCAAACAGCAAAGCAAGCGCAATAGCCGCACCGCCAGCGTACGGCTCCACATACTGCACATCGGCAAGACGAGTTTCCTCAAGCAGCCGCATTACAACTGGAGCCAGCCGCCGTTTGCCGCCAGGGTAACGCAATGGGCTATAGAATGGCATCGAAGCAAGTATGCGGCATGATGGCCATCGTTGGCCATACCCGCCGATTCGGGTGGTTCATCGCGGCCAAATCGCAACAATAAATGACTCAAGACTGTCCCACTGAGCGCGAAGGTCGGTGGGGCTCGGCGACATCTGGAAAATGTGAACGTAGAGGTTCATCAGAATGACCGATGGTCCCAGGAACGAATCACGTTGGCAGGCACGCGTTACCGGCTGCGCCTCTTGTTTTGTCAGTTTGTTGGCCGAAACAAGATGATCCCTAACGCTCTCGATCTTCTGGGCAAGAGAGGGGTCCCGGGGCTTGTTCGGTTTGTTTGGAGTATTAGGGTTAGGCTTTACAGGTTTGAGCGGTGGCGCAGCGGAGGGGTTTTGAGCGATATACCAGTCCACGCTTAGTTCAATGAATACTCGGAAAAGAACGCTGATTGCATTTGGAAAATCCTCAAGCGGGAGTTCGCGCAATTCGTTCTCAATGCGGCGCACTCGTGCATCTCTCACACGCAGCAAGCTCAGGGAGGGAATTAAGCGCTCACGCGGTCGAACAATCCTGGCCCGCGCTGGTGCCGCCGCTTGACTAGTAGCCTTCGCGGAGGCGGTCTGCCCTGTACGGGCATTGGATACGGGTTGTGACGGTGGTGCGGTGGACAGGAACTCTTCCACCCAATCGTCTCTGTCATCTCTCGAATAGAATTTGCCGACTGACGCCTCCATTAGTCGCTTGAAGAGGCGTTGAAGGGCGCGAATCGTGTTCGCTTCGTCGCCGGGGATGGCAAAGCGCCCACCACCCTGCACCTCAATTCCCAAGGCGTCCTTAAGAACCTGTGACTTAAGCACGCGCTCCAGGTTTGTGGTCTTGATGCGTTCGCGGTCAGCCTGCGAGAGGTTTCCACGTTCCTGCATGTAGTCGAGAAGTCGAGTATGCAGCTTCACGGGCCTGCCGAGACGCGCGCTGTTTCTCGCTTTCTCATCTGCGCCCCACGCTACCACACCAGCGCCGCCGTTCTCTCCGTTATGCCGGACGTCAATCCAGGGTTGAGCTTCTTCCCGGTTGCTGGCAACTATGCAATAGACCTCTCCGACTGGAGAGCGCCGATAGCTGCCGCTCAGTCCCCGAATATCATCCAAAACCTTCGGGGGGAGAGCGCCGTCAAATGTATCTGGCGCCTCCAGCGCGCGGAGCGCGGTCAGCCTTCTATTACCTTCGAGGACAACAAACCCGTCATTCGACCGCATCACTATGGGCAGTTCAGCCGGATTCAGACTTCCGTAAGTAACGATGTGCTGAGCCAACACGAAGAGCTTTTGTTTTTGCTGTTCTGCGAGCGCTCTGAGCGCGTCGCGTTGGCCAGAAACTTCTCTAGGAATACGCGGATTCTGCAAGTCGATCAACAGTTGGGATGGGCTTAACGGAACAGGCTTGTCTTCCACAGCACTGGCCACCTCCATGCGGCGAGCGCTAGATTACCACATTTCGGTACGGCAAGTATATAATTGCTCTAAGGAAGAACGTCCTTAAGTGGGAGAAAATGGACAGCAGAACATTCGACACTTCCCAAAAGGCCCTACATCTCTGTTTGGACCGCATCAAGAAAACCGGAGACGAAAACGAACTCCGCCGCCTGACCGAAGAGCTTCAGAGGATCGTGTTCCACCGGCAGTATCAGAATGCCGGAAATTAAGAAGCCGCCGCCGGACCTCATGCAGCATCTCGTCAACGGCTTTCGTGAAGGCCGGATTTCGGTCTCGGACCATCCGCGCGAATGAACTGGCCGCAATGCCGATCATCGCGGAAGAACGGGATTTGCTGGACCGGGAAAAGGTGCGCTCTACCGGAACAGGTAGATGACCTTCACCAGTGACGTCCGGTAGATCGACTTGCCCGGTTTTTCGGAGGTGATGAACTCGTCGGCATCCAGCAGGTACGCGGCGGCGATATGCAAAGAATCCATCGCGCCCACGCCCGATTTCGCCGATTCCTTGCCTGCGTAGCTCAGGATCGACTTCAGATCGTCGCAAAAGGCCGCTCGCCTAAAGTATTTCTGGTAGAAGCGGTACTCGTCCAACTGCCGGTTGTAGAGGGCCTTCGGAGAGACTTCATGGCGAACGAAGGGGCTGCTGAGAAAAACCGGGTTGGGGTCGTCCAGGATGTCGTTCGCAGGCGCCTCAATCGAGGGTGAACCCTTGTAGGCGGCGATAAGAACCCCACCGTCCAGAAAGGTGCGAATAGGGCGGGCCATCCACTAGCGCGTTCCCCGGCGCTCCGCCACTTCCCGCTCCAACTCTCACCGGTTCAGTAGCGTGCCGCCAGAGGCGATGTACTTCTCGCGAAGCTTCCGCAGTTCCTTGCCCAGCGGTGTAACCGGAGGCCTCGGAGAATGGCCGTCCTTCCGGCCGACCGGGCGTGTTGATTTGCTTCGCCACACCCTTATCCTGAGCCGAAATCGCTTCCGATAGCAAGCTCGAACTCGCCGTCGAGCCGGGTATTGCGTCAATTTTGGGGGGACTCCCGCTGGTGCCAGCCTGCTTCGGCGGCGGAATCGCACGTCTGGTCCCGGTTGACCCAGTACGCGGCGCATAGTATGTTTAACGTGTATGATTCGCTCGTTCCGATGCCTGGAAACCAAGGCAATCCACGAGGGATTTGGTAGCCGGAAGTTTCGCGGGATCGAAGAGCAGGCGCGCAAGCGGCTCCGCTGGCTGGAGGCGGCACCCAGCCTCGCAGATTTGGGGGCCATTCGCGGCAATCGGCTGGAGGCGCTGAAAAGGGACCGGGCCGGCCAGCACAGCATTCGGATCAATGACCGCTGGCGGATTTGCTTCACGTGGCGTGACGGCAATTCGCACGACGTCGAGATAGTGGATTACCACTGAGAGGAGGACCATGGCACAGCGTAGGAAACTGCCGCCCATCCACCCGGGCGAATTGCTCCGGGATGAACTCGAAGAGATTGGCGTCAGCCTGAACGAACTGGGGCGCGCACTCCGGGTTCCCATGAACCGGATCAGCGCGATTGTCAACGGCAAGAGGGCCATCACCGTGGACACCGC
>Ga0182027_10013647_pt1 | contig 11303 bp, 8 predicted proteins | sample 712E1DmetaG_FD_121300 | JGI IMG/M metagenome (GOLD analysis project Ga0182027, IMG submission 121300) | Permafrost microbial communities from Stordalen Mire, Sweden - 712E1D metaG (Illumina Assembly) | ecosystem: Environmental > Terrestrial > Soil > Wetlands > Permafrost | place: Sweden...
GCAAAAAACTGCGCAGGATTTCCCAATTCTCCAACTCCGCGAGACCCTGGTTCGCAGTGCTCATGCCCCCAGCATACCTCAATTCCATCGAAGGGGCAACTCCTTAGGTTAACGCTTATGGGCGCTGGCCCTGGGCCAATTGGGCGACGGCCAAGCAAGAAAGTTCCGTCGTTTGGACGGCCCTGCACATGCCAAGTGCAGCAGGGTCGGTGGGTTTCTATCTACAACTGAGGAACTGCTGGAACGATCCCTGGAGGATGTGAAGACCCCTCTACCCTTATGTTATATGTACAACGCACGCCTTTATACGCTGACTTTACAACGTGTTGATCCCGTTGCCACGAAGGCCGTCCACGTCACGCTGAAAGAGCCGGGCCGGAAAATCGACCAAACATACCGCGACCTCAAAGAAGCTCAGTTCCAGATCAACAACGAGGAGTCCGGCGTGAAAACTGACTTCAGTGTTTTGGTCGGAACTTCTGGTGAGCTACGGGGAGTCCCCATCCAGATCAACTACCAGCCTAATTGGTGGTTTCAAATAGTCCTGAACCTCAAAACCCAACCCACCCGCGGCACGGGCAGGTGATTTGCGCCAATTCGACGCAAGATCCGCGTTTTGGGGAGAAGGATTTCCGCGAAAGCCTTTCGGCGTCACGCCCCTTGAGGCGATGTGCTCGGAACTACCGAGCGGAACAGACTTCCGTATGAGGTTGGAGATGTGGTTGATTTGATGGTGCCGCGGGACGGAGTTGAACCGCCGACGCCAGCCTTTTCAGGGCTGCGCTCTACCACCTGAGCTACCGCGGCGCCAAGGCATTATTCTGGGGCTGATTTGCTTCGCTGTCAAGAATTTGGATGGGTCCGCCGTCCAACTGACCCCTCACCCGGCCCGCGTCCCGATGAAGTGCATCGGGATCGCGGCCACCTTCTCCCCTTGGGAGAGGGAAAGGACGCGATTCCACTAGCGCAACGACTCGTCCACTTCACGCAGCCATTCGGGGCGTTTGAGGACCTCGCGCGGCTTGGAGCCATCGGGGGCGCCCACGATCCCGTCCTTTTGCATTATGTCAATGAGTCGCGCGGCGCGCCCGTAGCCAAGTCGCAGGCGGCGTTGGAGGAGGGAAGTGGAAGCCTTGCCGGATTCCACCACCAGGCGCACCGCCTCGTCGTAGACCGCATCGAGTTCCACCGATTCCTCGTCGTCCTCCTCTCCAATTTCTTCGCGCACCCGGTCCTTCACCGGTTTCAGGAATTCCTCATTGTATTGCGGTTGCGACTGGGCTTTCCAGCAATCGACGACTTTGCTGATTTCCTGTTCGGTGACCAGCGGTCCGTGCAGTCTTTGCAGACGGGCGCTGGCGGGCGGCAGGAAGAGCATGTCGCCGCGGCCCAGCAACGCTTCCGCGCCGTTGGCATCGAGAATGGTCCGCGAGTCCACCTTGGAGGCCACACGAAATGAGATACGCGCCGGCAGGTTGGCTTTAATAAGTCCGGTGATGACGTCCACGGAGGGGCGCTGTGTGGCGAGAATCAAATGGATACCTACGGCGCGGGCCATTTGGGCCAAGCGCGTGATCGATTCTTCCACCCCCTGCGGTTCCACCATCATCAGGTCCGCCAGCTCATCGATGATGATTACGATATAGGGTAGGGGCCGCTTGGGCACGCCGTTGTTGTCAAACAAGCTCAGGGTCGAATCCGGGGCGAACATCTTGTTGTACTGCTCGATGTTGCGCACCCCGTGCTCGGCGAGTTTCTTCAAGCGTTCTTCCATCTCGAAGGTGGCGCGGCGGAGCACGTTGGCGGCCTGCTTGGGCTCCGTGACGATGGGCGTCAGCAGGTGCGGGGTGCCCTCGTAGAGCCCCAATTCCAGCCGTTTGGGATCGATCATGATCAGCTTCACTTCATCGGGGTTCGACTTGTACAAGATGGACACGACCATGGAATTGAGCGCCACACTCTTGCCCGACCCTGTCGAGCCCGCGATCAGCAGATGAGGCATCTGCGTGAGGTCCGCGATCCTGATCTTTCCGGTGATGACTTTGCCCAGGCAGAGGCTCAGCTTGGAAGGTGAGGCAGCAAACTCGCTGGACTCGATCGCCTCGCGCAAGTGGATGATCTCGCGGTGGAGGTTGGGTACTTCAATGCCCACCGTCGATTTGCCAGGGATGCGGTCGATGAGGATTGATTCCGCCTTCATCGCCAGGCAAAGGTCGTCCACCAGGTTCGTAATGCGGCTGTACTTGATTCCGGGTTCAGGCTTGAACTCGTAAGTTGTGACCACCGGCCCGGGATGAATTTGTGTTATGGCTCCGATGACCCCAAACTCGCCGAACTTCGCCGTAAGACGTGCGGCGCGATCTTTCAGCTCATCTTCGTCGATGCCCGCCGTGTCGTCAGGCGGCCGCAAGAGAGTGGGGCTGGGAAGTTTGTAGGGTTGCAATCCGCGGCCGACGATTCTGGGCGAAGAGAACGCTGACTCCGGCTCGGCCTTTCTTGCGCGGCCCACCGGTCCGGACGAGGGACTCGCCGGGGCTTCGACCGTGATTGTGGGCATGATGCGCGGAGCGGCGGGGGGCGCTTGCTGCGTAGGTGCGCTCGGCTGATGCTTGGTGACGGTGGGAGTGGCTTGGCTTATCCCCGCGCGCTGTGTGATGATGGGCGGCTTCCCGAGCAATCGCATTCCTTCCGCCCGATGTCGCCGGCGCTCCACAGCCGCTGCCGCCCGGGCTTCCTGCCACGCGTTCCATCGCGCCGCGACAGGCTGCACCAGCGCCTGCCAGCGCGCTTTCAGGAACCCTGCCGCCCAAGAGAAGGAGAAGCGAGTGACGAGAAACAGCGAGGACAGGAACACCGCGCCGGCAACAATGCTGGCGCCCACTCGATTGAACGTGTGGATCAGCCCTGCCGCCGCCAGATAGCCCAGCAGGCCGCTGCCATGAATCAGCCCTCGGACAGCCGGCGTGTAGGGGAAAAGCTCGAGAAGCACGCTCAAGGAAATCAACAGCAAGCATGCGCCAATAGCCTTGGTGTTCGGGGCCGCGAAGGGCCGCACGAGCAGCAAGCGCGCGCCCACCACCAGCAGAACCATGGGAATCAGGTAAGCAACCCAGCCCAATCCCTGGAAGAGCAGGTCAGCGGTATAGGCGCCCACGGGGCCGATCCAGTTTTGCGTCGTGGCGCCGGCAGCAGTAGCGGTGTTGAGCGAAGCGTCCTCAGGCAGGAAGGATGCCAGACTCAGAAGGACCAGCAACCCGGCAACTGCGACAAGGAAACCCGCAAGCTCCGAGCGGCGGCGTGAGTCTAAGAGCGGCTGTTTTTGCTGGGAATTCTTCGCGTTGGACTCTTTGGACTTCGACGGTGTGGCAGCGGATGAGTCGCCCATACTGTTGCCTTCCTTGTGCGAGGCGGCGCTGAAAAGCAGGTGCCAGGTTTCCGGTGTCCGGTTCCAGGGAACGAACAACTCCTTGGCGCCAGACGCCTAGCCCTCAGTACCTAACCGTGAAACGATCCCCATCCGAGCACTAATACTATCACGCCCAGCGCAACCCGGTAAACAACGAAAACTTTGAAGGTGCGCCGCTCCAAATACCGAATGAGAACCGCAATCACCAGGTAACCGACCAGGGCCGAGACCAGCGCCCCGCAAAGGAAGGGTAGGCGCATGTCATGGGGCAATCCCGTATGGCGAATTTCCAAGCCTTTCTTCAGCGCCGCTCCGGCGATGATGGGCGTGGAAAGCAAGAAGGAGAAGCGCGCGGCAGTTTCTCGCTTCATGCTCCGAAAGAGGCCGGCAGTCATGGTGACGCCGGAGCGGGAAACGCCGGGGATCACGGCCAGCGCTTGCGCCACACCTACCAGGAACGAGTCGAGCAAGCCGACGTGGCCGAGATCGCGCTCGCGTTTTCCCAGCCAGTCTCCCGCCCACATCAAGAGACCAACCACGATTAGGGCGGCGCCGATGACGACCGGCGAACGCAATTGCTCCTCCGCGGCATGCTCGAACCGCCACCCCGCCAGGGCGGCAGGGAGCGTGGCAATCACCAGGAACCATAGCAACCTGGGATTCTGGCGCAGGTCTGTGCGAACTGAATGGCTTGCAGCACCGGCGTCCGGTGCGGACCCCCCGCCCCACCCCACCGCCATCGCGGCCATCTCCACCCAGTAGCGCCAGAAAAAAACCAACACGGCCAGGAGCGTCCCGGCGTGCAGAGCCACGTCAAATGTCAGCCCGGGATCTTTCCATCCCAGCAGCCAGGGAACCAACCACAGGTGTGCGGTGCTCGAAATGGGAAGAAATTCTGTCAAACCCTGAACGACTGCGAGAACGATTGCTTGGTAAATAGGCATTTGATCTCTCTCAAGCCAGCCTTGGACGAGCCTTCAACTACCATTGGGCGTGCTGAACCAGCCTCGGAGAACCTTTGTGAACCCTGGGTCGGAAAGGCCTCCCGTGAAGCAAGGGCCGGCGATACTCGCGCCGAAGAATCCATGGTAGTTGCGACAAGTGGAATCAGCTTGTGGTCCGCCCGTCACAACGAAAATTGTGGGCTGCGGTGACCGGGTAAGCTGGACCCGCTTTAACAGATACTTGAATTCGTAATCTGCCGCGGGAAGGGAATAGCCGATGAAAACCCAGTTTGCCGCTCTGCGCAGTAAGTCTTCTGCCGACACCCAGGACTTCTGGAACATAGGGAAATCCAAAGCTTTGCGGAAGCTGAAGGTCGCAAGTCTGGATCCCAGCGGAATCTCCTGGCATTGATTGCACCGCCACCTTGTTTCACCGTGCTTTTTTCTCCCCAAGCACTCGCCAGTCCTTGTCTCTCAGGATCTGATCAGCGATCCGAAGGGCCTCGTCGGCGGGGAACCAAAACAGGTTACGGCAGTTGTCGCAATAGAGCCAGTTTACGGAGCCATGTACCTTAACTACAGGGACGTTGTTCTCTTTCCTCTTGGTGGTTTCGATTACCCAGGTCTCTTCGGGAAAGACGGCCTTGATCGCACCGCACCTGTAGTCAATGTCGCGGCCCGTTTCCACGCCTGCGATGAAGCGCTCAACTACTGTGTCCCAATTCATACTTACGAATGCGCACCTCTCCAGGTCAAGCACGCCAAAAAAACCAAGCATGGCTTTCCATTCCGGAGCGTTTTTGCGCTTGGCGCGCTCGCAGTACTGATCGAGCATTCTTATGATTCGGGAGATGAGCAGTCCCCTGATCCTCCTGAGCTCAACCGGCGGGTACTTTGGCCCCAAATAATGGCCGCTGTTGGCCGAAAGATCAACGCAAGTGAAGATGTCCTCGAGAGCTGGCCAGTTCCGTGCCTTATCCGGTCGGCTATGCCCGAACGTGTTGCGAACGAATTTCTCAAGCTCGCTGACTATGTATTTACTCGGCCCTGGCGCAAACTCTCTCCCCCGCAGCAGCTCGTCTGTGAAAGCGCTTTGGAGGGGTAGCCCGGCGTACGCCGAGAACCCTGCGCCCACGATGAAGGCCGTCTCCCGGGCCCTAGACGCCATCCTTTGTTCCCTCGCAACGTCCGCTTGGTGGGTAGCGCAGACCTGCGTGTTTTGCAGGTCTGCGGCTTTTGAAGATTCACGGCGGAAAAGCCGCAGACTTCGAAAAGCACGAAGTCTGCGCTACCCCCTAATCTAAAATCCAAAATCTAAAATCGTCAGACTTCGAGGACCACCGGCAGAATCATGGGTCGCTTTCCGGTCTCCTCGTTGAAGTGCTTGCGCAGCGCGATGCGGATTTTTTCTTTAATCACGCCCCAATCACCGACTTCCTCGGGGTTGGATTTTTCGATGGTTTTCAGGATGACCTCGCGCGCGCTTTCCACCAGGTCTTGCGCCTCTTCAAGCGGCACAAAGCCCCGCGAGACGATTTCCGGCCGGATCTCGAGCTGGCCGGTATGCTCATTGATGGCCAGGATGGGGATGACGATGCCATCTTCCGAGATGTGTCGCCGCTCCTTGAGGATGATCTCCTCGACCTCATCGAAGGTGCCTACGTCAATGCACACCTTTCCCACCGGCACACGGCCCGCCCGCCGCGCCCCCAGCTCGTCGAACTCGAGAATGTCGCCACTTTCCAGCAGGAAACACTCTTCGGAAACCGCCGCGAGCTCCTTGGCCAGTTCCAGGTGGCGGTAGAGTTGCCTGTACTCGCCGTGGATCGGCACGAAATACTTGGGCCGCACCAGATTGAGCATCAGCTTCAGCTCTTCGGCGCTCCCGTGCCCGGAGACGTGGACGGGCGGCTGGCTGCCGTCGTGATAGTAGACGCGCGCCCCGCGGCGATAGAGGTGGTCGATCATGCGGAAGATGGGTTTCTCATTGCCTGGAATGACGCGCGCCGAAATTACCACCTCGTCTCCGGGTTCAACCGCGACCCAGCGGTGGTTGTTCACCGCCACACGCGAGAGGGCTGCCATGGGCTCGCCCTGGCTGCCCGTGAGAACCAGCGCCACCTGGTTGGGCGGCAGTTTCTTGATATCCTGTGGCGGGATGAGCAGACCTTCCGGGATGTGCAGCTTGCCCAGACGAATTGCGATCTCGGAATTCTGAAACATGCTGCGCCCCACAAAGCAGAGCCGCCGGCGGTGCTCCTGCGCAAGGTCGGCGACAATCTGCAAGCGGTGCATGGAAGTGGCAAAGCAGCAAATCAGGACGCGGCCTTTCGCCTCTGAGATGATGTGCGAGAGGCGCGTGCGCACCGCACGTTCGGAGGGCGTGAGGCCCGGCCGGTCGATGTTCGTGGAGTCGGAGAAGAGCGCCAGCACGCCGCGCCGGCCATAGGCCGCCAAGGTGTGCAGATCGCTCACCCGCTGGTCGGTGGGCGTGGGATCAAACTTGAAGTCGCCGGTATGGATGACGGTCCCCAGCGGCGTGGTCAGGGCCAGCGCACCGGCTTCGATGGTGCTATGGGTGAGGTGGATGAATTCCACATGGAAGGGACCAACCTCGAACGGCTGGCTGGGATGCATCTCCACCAGTCGCACGCTGTCGGCCATGCCGTGCTCTTCCAGCTTGGCGCGCGCCAGGGCCAGAGTGAACGGCGAACCGTAAACGGGCGCGTCCACTTCGTCCAGCAAATACGGCAGTCCCCCGATGTGGTCTTCGTGCCCATGCGTCAAGAGAATGGCGCGCAGGCGTTCCCGGTTTTTCCGCAGGTAGGTGAAATCCGGAACCACGATGTCCACGCCCGGCAGTTCGGCGTCCGGGAACATGATGCCGCAGTCGACGACGATTAAATGGCCGTCGTATTCGTACGCGGTCATGTTCATTCCGAACTCGCCTAAACCGCCGAGCGGGATGGCTCTTAACTTGGTATTTAGGGATGGAATACTAGTCCTCCTGACCTGTTCTGATGCTATAACCGCTTCGCTTCGCCGCTGATTCAAGCCTCTACTGGCCCAATGGTTTCAGGGGTTGATGGTGCTCTGCGGAGAATCTTGCCCCCACTTGTCAAGTGGGGTGAAAAGGGGCTCGTCATTTTGCCGGCTCGGTCCAGAAAAACGCCTGAAAAGGGCTCGAAATTTCGCTTTGTTTGGCGTTTTCGAGGTTGCAAAGGCAAGCAACTGGCGCGAAAGAACCTCCGCCCGACCGGAAGTCCTAAAACCTAGCCTAGCATGACTGGGAGGAATGTCAAGCCCTTTTTCCCGGGACCTGTTGAAATAGACCCGGATGGCGCTGGAGCAGCGGTATTACGTCGCCAAGCCTCTTGTGCTTCCAGCGTGGGAGGGGCATAAGACCGCCGCAGGACCTTTCTCAATAAGCCGTCAGAGGTTTTCCGGGATCGTGAACGGCGCGCGGTAGCCACGGTCATCACCACGCAGCAGGCGGTTGGCCTCCTCGTCGGCTATGACCCGTTCTGTCCCAGGATCAAAATGCAATGTACGTCCCAGGCGGTAGGACACGTTCGCCAAGTGAACCAGCGCGGCGGAGAGGTGTCCTTCCTCGATGGGCGCCAACAGGTCTTCCTTCTTGCGGCTCCGAACGCATTGGATGAAATTGGCCCATGGGTTTCCACCTTGCGTGGCGCTGGGGCCGGGTTCCTGTTCTTCACCAAGCCAGGTGCGGTACGATTCGTATCCCGTCATGGCCATGAATCCCTTCGAGCCGTAGAAGAGGTTTCCGCACATTGCCTTAGGTTGCTTGAACGAAGAAGGGGCACGACCCGCCGCCAGGGGAAGGGCGCCTGCACCGGCGCCAAATCCGGGCATCCCGATCTCCGCCTCAGTGTTGGTGACCCAATGGCGAACCTCGAATTCCAGCATGCGTTTCTTCCCGTCCGGCAAGTGGAACTCGAAGGCGCAGTTCAATGTGTTGGGTGTCTCTTGATCGTCTTCGAACATGAAGTGGCCACCGAGGGCGGAGACTTTGTTGGGGAGCTTGACACCCAGTCCCCACCTCGCCAGATCGACTTCATGAACACCTTGGTTGCCGAGGTCGCCATTGCCGGTATCCCAGATCCAGTGCCAGTTGTAGTGAAAGCGGTTGCGCGTAAAGGGCTTCATAGGGGCGGGGCCAGTCCACAAGTCGTAATCGACGCCCGCCGGGACCGGCGCGACCGGAGCTTTGCCGATCGTATCGCGCCACTTGAAGCAAAGGCCGCGCGACAAGTAAACCTCTCCTATCACCCCTTCGCGCAGCTTCCGGACACCCTCGATATAGCCCTCCGCAGATCGGCCTTGCGTCCCGTGCATGGCCATGCGGTCGTACTTGCGGGCGGCTTCGACCAACTGGTGACCTTCCCACCAGGTGTGTGAACAAGGCTTCTCCACATAGATATCCTTGCCTGCCTGGCACCCCCAAATGCCCATGAGGGAATGCCAGTGGTTGGGAGTGGCAATGGAGACCGCGTCGAGGGATTTGTCTTCGAGCAGCTTACGATAATCGATGTAGACCTTGGGTTTCGGCAGATTTCGCTTCTCCATGTCCGCCAGCCGTTGGCTAATCACGTTTTCATCAACGTCGCAAATCGCGGCCACCTCAGTGTTGGGTACGCCGGAGAACCCTTCAATGTGGCCGAAGCCCCGTCCCCGGACGCCCACCACGGCAACCCTGACGCGGTCGTTAGCGCCGCTTACCCTCCGCGGCTGCGTGAAAAAACTGATGCCGCTTAAGGCGGAAAGACCCGCACCGTTTTTCAAACTTGTCTCGAGAAATTCCCGTCGGCCGACTTTCGAATCATTCATCATAAGGTCTCCCTTGTTCTTTTACGCTGGTTCCCCGCCTGAAGGATCAAACGCTAATCCAGAGTTCCCACTTCTTCCTGCCGGGGGAATAGTATATACATCATTGCGCGACCTAACCTAAGAACCATTCCAGTCCAGTTGGTGCTGTCCTAATTTGACCCGACGCTCAAAAAGGGACACCACCTTCCAGTTCGTTGAAAGTAGACTTTGATTCATGCTTTGCGTCAACACCGAATTAGGACGCCACCAGAATTTTGCAACTCGCTCCGCAAACAGGACGCTTTGTCATAAGGCCCTCGCACGCTTGGTCAAATGACCCACGTTCACTCGGCAGTATGTTAATAGAAGGAAAACAAGAACAACCCACCACTCACTTCCCTAAACATGATATGCTCTTGTGGAACGAAAACACTACTCCCCTATTACCTCCCAGGGGAGAGTGTTAAGTGACTGATTTTATTGGAGGTATCTTGGATCACCATAGACGAGGTAACTGGCAAAACAACTTCAGCCAGTCCTCGGCTTTGCCGTAACGGCGGGGGAGCAGGTCGAGCCGGCAGAATGGACTATGACGTGCTCAGCCTACCGCGAGGTTTGGTGTAAGAACCCTGGTAGTAGGCTTGAAAGCGACGAGAATTACAGCACAGTTAAGTCTATCTTTTTCCAAGAATAGAGATTGGGATCTCTTGGAAATTCGGGAGGGCGGATTTGATAGGCTCAGAAGTAGTGCCCGCATCGACGAAAACCGAACATGGTATGCCGCTCGATTTATCCTCGGAAGTGGCCGTGCGCTGGAATGACTGCGACGCGAAGTTTGTCCCTCTTCTGAAAGAGGGTGGTATCGCGACGGTCCTGGTGCCGAATCGAAACGAGGCTTTTGAGACAGCCTGCCGGGAGGCTGGACTCAAGGTTCAGGCTCTGGAAAAGATCCAGTTCTTTCCGCTTGAGTCAATCAATAATGCGCCGCCGAAAGCTCCGGTGGCGCTCACCAACGGCTTGTGGCCCGGGGTGAGCCGCGGCCCTTCGGAAGGCCAGGATGCATTCACGACGGGCGCGACAGGGCGGCCGTGGGTCGATGCAAACGGCTATTGGTATGGTCTTTTGCGCACCCTCTATCCGAATCGCCCCGCCTTGGTTGGATACCTTCCGGACGAAAAAGCTGGAGTGAAGCCTGACGGCCTTTTACCCTATGACTCGTTGGAACTGGCCCTGGTCGAGGCTTGGGTCAACGGAGGGAATTACCTCCTTTCTATGGAACCGCGATATCACGCGAAGCTGCTCAGCGGCGAAGCGAAAGCCTTGGACGCTTGGCGCCAACTAGGCCGCACGGCGCATTGGCTGAACGAGAACGTGAGCTTGTTTCGTCAGGCCACGTTCCCCACCATTACCGTTCTTGTGGAGCAGGACGCGGGCTCGGCCGAAATCGTTAACCTGTTTTATCGTAACAACGCCTCGCCGGCACTGGCAACAGCGGCTAATCCTCCCGCACCGGACCCCCTGCGCCGGCTCGCTTTGGTGGCGGTGGGCATTCATCCGCCCAGCGCTGGGATTCGGAAGCGCATCCTGAGCCACGCGGAGGCAGGGACTTCCCTCCTCGTGGACGCGCCGGGTGAGAACGCTTGGTGGCGTGACCCGCGACTCAAGCGGGTGCGCAGCCAGGAGGACCGTGACTTTTATTCACTGGGCCGCGGTCAAGTGGTCGCCTACCGAGAAGCGATCTCGGATCCCGGCGAATTTTCTTTCGATGTGATCGATGTCGTGACACAGAAGCGCCGCGCCGCGCGTCTCTGGAATGCCCCAACCGTGATTGCCCTGGCCACTGCCTGCCCTCCTGGATCGAATCGCGGCCGGGCCTTGCTGCATCTTATAAATTATGGCTCTCGACTTAGCAGCGAAATTCTGGCTGGCATACAGGGTTGGTACCCGCGAGCCAGTCTGCTGCGGCCCGAGGCCCCAGCGTTGTCGCTTCCTACCGCAAAGCGGGGCACGACCACCGAGGTTTCGATCCCCGAGTTAGGACGCGTCGGCGTTTTGGTTTTGGGGTAGACTGGAAAGGTCGGAAGGAGCGCAGATGCTTACTCGGAGAGATTTCCTCCGCACCA
>Ga0182027_10013648_pt1 | contig 11302 bp, 5 predicted proteins | sample 712E1DmetaG_FD_121300 | JGI IMG/M metagenome (GOLD analysis project Ga0182027, IMG submission 121300) | Permafrost microbial communities from Stordalen Mire, Sweden - 712E1D metaG (Illumina Assembly) | ecosystem: Environmental > Terrestrial > Soil > Wetlands > Permafrost | place: Sweden...
CCCTATGTGGAAAACTGGTTCCAGGGAATCCAATACGAGTTGACCCAGAATTGGATGGTGGAGGCGGACTATCTGGGCAATGGCGCCCATCATTTGATCTGGACAAGGAACATCAACCGGTTCGCCGGCGATTTGATTCAAAACCAGGGGACTTTTACCGGTTTCAATCAATCGTTTGCCAATATCGGCACCCTGTTTAGTGACGGAAATTCGTCTTACAATGCCTTCGTCTTCCACATTCGGCGGCGTATGGCGAATTCATTCAGCATCGACGCTGTCTACAACTACAGCAAGGCGCTCGATGACAATGAAGGGGACGCGCAGATTCTGAGTAATCTGGCCCTGGAAAAAGGGCGTTCCGGATTTGACCATGCGCAGCGTGTCACCGGTTACGCCACCTGGCATGCGCCGAGCTTAACGAACTCCAGCCATGCCTTGCGCGCGGTAGCGGGGGGATGGGAGGTGAGCCCCATTATCATTCTCCAGTCGGGGGCGCCCTTCACCGTGAGTTGCGGGTCTGGCTTCAATTACGGAACAACTGAGTCGGGAGGGGTCACGGACGTCGGCGGTTGCAATTGGGTGGCGGACGGAGAAACTAGCTCCGGGTCTCCCAACCAGATCGACCGGCCCAATGCTCCCTCGTTCGGAAGTAAGACAATTCCCGGTCTCAGTTTCAATAGCTGGATCACCGGGGCATTCGGATCCAATCCCTTCAGTACCTTCACTGCACCGGCGCTTGGAACGGTGGGAAGCCTGGGGAGAAATACTTTCACCGGTCCCGGTCTTGCTTCCGTTGATTTCTCACTGCGCAAGACTTTCAACTTGTCCAGTGAGCGGTGGAAGCTGCAATTCCGCGCCGACGCTTTCAACCTGTTCAATCGGGCGAACCTGATTAATATCGACACCGGCATGCAGGACGGCTCTTTCGGTCAGGCCACTGGAACCCAAAACCCACGTGAAATCCAGCTCGGCCTGAAGTTGCTGTTCTAACGTCCCTCGGTAGTTTCCTTCACCTCAATCGGCCCTCCCGGTTTATCCGGGAGGGCCTCTTCCCCAATGATCCAAAACTCTGGCACGAGGTTTCCTGGTGTGCGGTAACATCCAAATCTTGAAAATGCTCGTAGGGGTATGGCTTACCGTACCCTCCTGGTTTCGTCAGGCGACAAAAATCGAGAGGGTACGTCAAGCCATACCCCTACGAGCGGGGGCTTTCAAATGTCAATGAATCGACGCGAGTTTTCCAAGAAGCTCGGCATGGCGGGCGTGTTTGCTCCCGCGGCATGGGGCGGCGCAGAAGCAGAGGAGCCCAAACCGTCTTCCGGGCAAGCGGCGCCGATGGCGCACCCGCAAGTCTCCCCCGCGAGCGCCGGGCAATTTCCGCCTGGAAATTTCACCCCATATGGTTACCTGGATAATCCTTACCACACCTGGGACCTCCATCCCAGCGGCGTTGTGCGCTCGGTTCCGCCGGTGGGAATGGGTTGGTATTTCCCCGCCGGGCCGGGCGGATACTTCAGCTACAAGCAGAATTCTGTTTATCGCTCCATCCTGCGCCTGGGCTTTCGGATTGGCGACATCGTCTTGTTTGAAGACAATGACTTCCGCGCCGCCGGGTGCAAGATCAGTGCCTCGCACCATTCCAAGAATCTCTTGCGGCTGGATTTTGCCGTCTCAAACTTGTCAATCTCCGCTAGCTTCTTCCTGGTAGGTGAGAACACTCTGACCTGCCATCTGTCCCTGCATAACACGGGGGACACTCCGCAGGACGTTCACGCCTTTGCACTGCAACGATTGGAGCTGGGCGAATCCTCGTGGTGGGGGCGCGATGGAGTCTCCGGCGCCTTCGACGAGCATGATCAGCACTCCCTCCTCAGGTCGTTTGCTGCCGGGCCGGTGTTCGTTCTCAAGGTGGATCATCCTGTGGAGACGCATCTGGTGGCCACGGATGCGGCCTTAAAGGACTGGATGGCAGGCAAGGGGACATCAACGCTCGCGGCCACAACGTACTTTCCGGATCCCCTGAACGCTGCGTTGGGTTTTCGCGCCAGCATTGCCCCGGGAGCGAAATGGACCGGCAAGGTTTTGCTCAGTCGTGCCGAGAATGAGCGCTTTGCCAAGCGGGAGGCGAGCGCCTCCGCGTCCCGGGCAGAGTCTGTCCACGCGGAGAAAGCTACTGAAGACGGTCGGTTCTGGGGTCAAGCTCCCCGCCTGGAAGGTGATTTTCCCGAGCACTGGAAAAACTCCTGGGTTTATGACTTTGAGACGCTGCGCATGATGGTGCGCAAGCCCATTGGTGTTTATAAGCATCCCTGGGACGCCATGCAGATTCAGGCTCCGCGCAATGTGCTGGGCGAGACTTCCATCGATATGTGGACGCTGGGTTATGCCGACCCTGATATCGCCAAGACCGTGTTACTCGGTCAATTTCAGGATGCCGTGGAAGCGAATGTCCCGTGCATGCGAGAAGACGGGACGATGAATATGGTGTCCGCTGATGGCAGCGAGTGTGGAACCTCCATCCAATGGTGTTATCCGTTCTATGGCATTGAATCCATCTTTCTTCGCACCGGCGACCAGGCCTGGGTGGGCAAGCTCTATCCCTATTTGACCGCATTCCTTGATTGGACGCTGAAGCACCGCACAGACTCCGAGGGCTGGATTGTCGCCAAGTGCAGTTGGGAATCCGGCATGGATGGTTCGAGCCGCTTTCTGATTCAGCAGCCCACGGGAGCGGAGTTGATCGATTTCATCCGTGTCGCTGAACTCCAGGCCGCCATGATGCACGCGGCCCGCTCCATGGAGGCCTATGCGAAGCTTCTCGGCCATCAGGGCGAGATTGCCCGCTGGCAGGAACTCGCGGCGCGATACACGGACAAAACCCGCCAGCTTTTCTATCAGTCCTGGTTCTATGATGTGGACGCCCGATCCGGAAAGCCCATCGTGATACCCGGCCACCGAGAGATAACACAGATGGTTCCGATCATGTGTGGCGCCGCCACCCCAGAGCAGATTCGAGCCATGACGCCGGCGCTGCTGGAATACACTCCGCAGCAGGATTATTGGCTGGAGTGGGCGTCACTGGTTCAACCTTACGCGGAGTCCATGTGGAAAGCGGGCCAGCGCCAACCGCTGGCGAAAGTCCTCTACGAGCTTGTTGACCGCGCTTACCGCTCCATGGACCGCCGCGAACTCGATCCGGAGAAAAAGCTCGGCTGGCCGGGTGTGAGTTGCGAATACTGGGGGCAAAAAGGAGCCGCGGGTGGAGAAGGCTATGGTTGGGGCGCCACTCTGCCTGCGCACATCATTCGCAGCCTCTTCGGCTTTCGCGAAATAGAGTGGAACGCTGGTGAGCAATTTGAACTGGGCCCGAATATCCCTGATAACCTCAGCGGCGAAGGAAAATCTTTCTTACTTCGAAACCTCCATTTTCGCGGGCGGCTCTTTGACCTGCGATATACCCAAGTGGCGGAAGGTGAGTTTCAGACAAGTCTGACCATGGCAGAGAAAGCGGGAGGTATTCGCGTCGTTGGCGAAACCGGGCACGAAGTGTCTGTAAACTCGACCGGTAGCACGGCCGCCTTCCGAGCAAAAAACCACGCCTTGTATCGAGTCCGGCTGTCAGCCTGAAACGGGGCCCTCGAAGCCGCCAGGGTGATGCCCAGAATATCGCTTCTTGCCGCAGTTCCGCGAAGAGATGTACACCCGCATGAAGGAAAGACGATTCGGGTGGGGCTCAAGCTACGTCCAATGCCTGGAATGCCACGTGGGTCCGAAGAACCTGGCGCGGCAGTTTTATTTCGGCAGACGATGGCTGCGAAAAGAGTTCCCGGGCGCTGACACGCACGTTTACTTCAAATCCGACCCGCCTTCCATGACGCTGCAAATGCCCCAGCTTTTGCGGAACCGCCTGCCAACTCTCGACTGTTCAAATTGCCGGGTTCGGAAAACCAAATTTGGCCAAGCCCCATACGAAATATCCCGATGGAGAGTATAGTTTGATGGCTAAATAGCGCTTGTGCGCCCGCTGCCGGTCGAGCCCGGACACATTCACTCGGAGGACTAGAAGATGGATCGAAGAAACTTTCTCAAGAGCGCTGGTTCCCTGGGGTTGTCGTACGGAGGAGCCGGCCTATTCTCCCCTTTAGCGTGGGCTACCCGCCTGCAAGCTGCAGATCATCCACCTGGAGAACCCGCCAACCCTAACTGGGCGCAGAGAAGTTTCAAACCTCAGGCCAAGGCTTCGTCATACTGCATCGATCCTCCGTGGGGTTATCAGCCGGCAAATGTCTTCGAGCCCGATGTGCACATTGGCTGGGAGAGTAACGAACAGATGTCCGGCGCCTGGCTGGAAATCGCCTTCCCAACATCCCACCCTGTGAGCGAGCTGTGGATCTTGGGCCAGCCTCTTCCGCGTGATGTCGCCGGCTCCGATCCCTATCTCGATACTTACTCACGGGCCGCTTATTATGCGCCCCCGCGGCGTATCCGTTGCACCCTGGCAGATGGATCAACCGCCGCAGCGGAACTGCGACCTCTCCCTTTCTTCCAGATTATCCAATTTGAGAAACAACACCAGACAGCTTCGATCCGCATTGCTGTGGAGGATGTGTGGAGCAAGCCGAACGCCCTGGAGACGGGTATTGCCAAGCTCAAGGTCTTCCCGCAAGCCCATATTTCAGGCTTTGCGGTGGATGTTCATGCCTTGTACGACGTACGCGACGGGAAGCCGGAACAAGCGGCGAGCATCGAGATCGTCAATCCCGGCAAAGAGATCATCGACGCCCGATTGACCATTACCCAAGATCGCACCAAGCTTAAGGAAATCGCCCTTTCGCCCATTCCGGCACGCTCGGTAAGCCATCAACCCGTCTGGATCCCGGCTCCTTACGAAGATGCCGTGTTGGAATTCAAGATTGAGCTCGACCGTGCTGAATTCGGCGCAAGGCAGCCGCTAAAAGTGCCCGCATACCACTCGTATTTTAGTGGCGGAAAGTTCTCGATTCATTGCACCTGTCACAACGATCTGGGGTGGCTGAATACGCAAGCCAAAACGGCGGACTTCCGCTCCGAGAAGATCATTCTGCCGGCACTTAATTTGTTGGAGCAATACCCTGACTTTCGTTATTCCATGGAATCGACCGTCTACTTGATGGAATTCCTGGAGCGGCACCCCGAAAGGCGCGAGGAGATGCACCAGATGATGCGTCAGGGCCGCTTTGCGTGGGGTGCTAGCTACGTTCAATGCCTGGAAGTTCATGTTGGCCCTGAGAAGCTGGTGCGGCAGTTCTATTACGGCAGGCGCTGGCTTCGCGAGAATTTCCCCGGCGTCGACTCACAGATCTATTACAAAACGGACCCGCCTTCGCTCACTCTCCAGATGCCGCAAATCCTGCGCAAGGCTGGGATCAAGTATCTGATCCAGGGCCGCATGCCCTTTGGTTTTTATCGATGGGCAGCCCCCGACGGCTCGACCGTTTTCACCTATGGGTTAACTGCCACGCCGCTGCTTGATCCTCTCGATCCTAAGGGCCAAGAGGGGTGGCTGAAATACGCGGAGCAACGCGAATCCTATTATGCCGCCAGCGAACTGCCCCGGGATTTCATCTATGACTACTGGTTTGACTATTTCATTCCTCAACCGAATTTACCACCGTACGTTCAGGAGCAAAACGCAGCGACGGCAAGATTCACCGAAAGCTGGAACCGGCATTTTGCCTCCGACCCGGCGCACCAGATTCATCCTCCGAGGATCGAGTTCACCTGCCTGGAGAAGTTTTTCGATGAATTCACACCTCTTGCGCTCAACCTCACGACGCTCAAGGGAGACTGGCCCCTGAACTGGGCCTATTACGATGAGCCCGGACACCGTGAGGGTCTGCTGGCAGGACGGCTGGCGCACAATCGACTGCTTTCGGCAGAACGAATTTACGCGGCACTGGGAGTCATGCAGGGGTTCGGAGACTATCCGCAAAAGGAGTTCACTGACGCCTGGATGACCAACTGCTGGCCGGATCATGGCTTCGGTGGAAACCTGGGATTGGAAACCGACGCCATTTTCGTCACGTCCTATGAAAAATCTCTGGAGATGGCTGACCGATTACTCGTGAAAGCCGGGAACAAGCTTACTCACGGACACCTTCAATCTTCTCCGAACAGAATTCCTCTCGTCGTCTTCAATCCGCTCACATGGGCGCGATCTGACGTTGCCCAGGTTCCGCTCACCCTGCCTCCGTCGTGGCAACGGTTTACCGTGCGCGACACGGAAGGGAAAGGCGTGCCCTTCGAAATCATTCCGAGCGATGGCAGCAGAGGTGGCCAACAGTTGATGTTTGTGGCGGAACAGGTTCCGTCCATCGGTTATCGCACGTACTATGTGGAGCCTGCGGGCACATCGGAAAGCGCCAGCCCGGTCAAAGGCAACGTGCTTGAGAACAGCTTTTTCAAAGTGACTTTCGGGGCGGGCGGCATCAAGAGCCTGCTCGACAAACGCCTGAATTGGGAAGTCCTCAATACGGAGAAATTCTGCGGAGGAGAGGTCATCCAGCTCACCGCGCCGGGATACGCATGGGACGATCCAGAAACTGTCACCACCAAGGATTTTGATAAAACCAGCAACCATCCTTTCCCGTTCAAAAGACTCTCCCGGACAGCCGTTCGAACCACGGCAATTCGGGAAGCGAAGTTTGCGCACTTCACTCTATGGGAAACCGTTCACCTTTATGACCGGTTGCCACGTGTCGATGTTGCCATCGAAGTGGGGGAATGGGACGGGCACAAGGAAGAAGAGCTCCGGGTGGTATTTCCGATCAACCTGCGTGATTCCAACATCACCTACGAGGTCCCCTTTGGCAAGGTTCAACTTGGGGAGGATGAATTGGATTTCGCCCTCTTGCCCGAAGACACCTCCCGCAACTTCCAGCAAAATCCTTACGGCGCCGAGCGGGCTTTGCCGTTCCGCGAGGCCATCAACTGGATTGACGCATCGGACGATCACTATTTGGGCCGAGGTTGTTTATCGGCGTCCGATATGACCGTACACCTGTTCCGGGACGAAACGGACCGGCCGGTTTCATACCCTTTGTTGCAACACGTATTGCTATCGACACGCAAGAGTCAATCGTGGAATCCGGAGAATTGGTTCACCCAAAAAGGCACCCACGCGTACCGGACGTCACTCTTGCCTCACGAAAACGACTGGCGGGCCCGCTATCGCGAGGCCATCGGTTTTAACTACCCCCTGCTCGTTTTTGCCGGCTCCCCCGCAGGAACAGCCGCCGGTGAACAGCCTGCCTCGCCCAGCTTATTCGAATTAATGCCACTGAACCTGGTCCTGACCGCTCTCAAGAAGAGTGAAGATGATAACCAGGTTGTCGTCAGATTTTATGAGGCAGAAGGGCATGAATGCGAGGCCCAGCTTCGTTTCTCAAAACCCGCGATGCAGGCGCGAAGAACGAACCTCATCGAAGATAACGAGGAATCGTTGCCTATTGGCCCGGACGGTGGGCTGAGCTTACCGGTCAAGCCATGGGAAATCGTCACGGTCAAAGTGGGCTTTTAGCAGATCTGCGCTCGGACCGTACGCCGGGATTGGTGAATGCCTGATTGACTTCGGGGCAAAAGCCACCAATCGAATGAAGGATTACAGCAGGTTGGAACGTTGACGGGGAAAGGTGACTGCCATCGGGTTACTTTTGTAGCTGCACGTGAACCATCCAGCGCGTGTACCCGGTATTGTCGGAGGCCTTCTCTGCTTCGGGTGGCGAGACAAGTACAAGGGTCTTCACATTCCCCGTCGTTTCGAGTGCGCGCGCTCCTTGCAGTGGATTCACTCTCCACGGTGTGAACAGTTGCACTCGGTACTCTCGCCCCGGGAGTCCTTCCACCATCATTTGCAGGTCGCCTTCATGAAAAGCAGTATGGAGAACTCGCAAGTTGCGGCTGGTATCTCCTTCGAGCAGCGGCTGCCACTCTATTCTTGCGGCCACGCCTGGTGAGTACCGGACTTCCAGCGTACTCTTATGCGCGACCGTAACGGTGGCGCCCGCATGAACATCGCTATCAAAATTCTCAACTTGGAAGGGAACCGGCTTCCCGTCATGCAGGACCGAGAGGATTGTCGAGCCTGCGGGCAGCCCCGGCGCGAACGTAACCTTGGTCGGCTGTGAACCGCTGAATTCCACCGCCGCCGTAAGCACGCCAGGTTGCTGCCGGAGTTCCAGACTCAGCTTCTCCTGACCAAATGGGAACTGATGGACTGCAACTGACGGCCAATCGGGGGGTAGATGGGGCTCGATAGTCAACGCACGCTCGGGCACATCCAGAGTGAGACCAAGGACGCCGCTGATGAAGCCGGGAATGGCCGTCAGTTCGGAAAACATCTGGTGCGGCACGGCATTGTCGAGCAGGCGGAAAAATCTCCCGGTTAGAACCTCGGGCATGGCGCCCCGCGCGCTAAAACCCCGCAGCCCCATCATTGACATCCACGTGCAGAAGCCCTGTACGGCGTTGTGGTACCGAAACTGGCCAAGCATAGGAGCGGCCGAGAAGTATGGCCATACCGAGCCGACATGATAAGACCCCTCCCGGTAATCAGGATCGTCCAGCGACAACTCGCGCTGCCCCCAATCCGACAGCAAAGCGGCGGTGCTCAAACGCTCGATCACCACCCGTGCGTGATCATCAGGGAGAACCCCCAGCGAGGCGCTGTACCCTATCGCCGGACTGATATACGTGAGGTGTTTGCCGGCCGTGTCCAGGCCGTAATCATAGTAATTCGTCTGCGGGTCCCAAAACTCCCGTTCGAGCGATTGTTCTGCCTGGCGCTGGCGCTCCTCACATTCCCTTTCCAGGCCTTTTTCCCCTAATGATTCACTGATCTTGCCCATCGCGCGGAGCCCGGCGATCCATTCGCCCGCCATCGCCGAATCTTTCGTGAAGTCGGAGACCTCGGAGGAACCCCATTCACCTTTCGGAATGCCGGGGAGGCCATCACCAGGGTCAAGAAGTGAAACACAATAGCCATAGGCCTTTTGTATCGATGGCCAGCTCTCCTTGACGAACTCCCGGTCGCCGGTGAAGCGCAAGAAATTGCCCATCGCGATCAGATACTCGATCGGCGAATCAGGGTGAATGTAGGCGTAGGGATAATCCTTGAACCAGTTAATCAGTCCGGCGCTTTGCGACACTTCATGAGGAATCTTGCCGTCGGCGCGTTGATACTTTTGCATGAATCGCAGGGCTTCTTTCAAGCTTTCTGCTCCGCCGTACTCCAAATAGGCCGGGGAAGTCATCGTGGGTTCGTCGAAAAACCATGCATACATCGGTCGCGTGCCGGTTCCCGACGAGCCGTAGCCGGAAACATAACTGCATCCCACGTAGGGATTGCAGACCTTGAGTTGGTCGAGGGAAATCCGCGACCATCGCAGAGCTTCATTGACCTGGGGGTCCGGCGTTAGGAATTGGGTTCCTTGCGCGTCGAGGTCGGCATAGTGACGAAGGCTTTGCGAGTAAAGCACCGGCAGGTTGTTCAGAAGTCTCTGGTAAGTGACCGCAGCGTCATAGGTGCCCTGGATTCCCCCGGCAACCACGATCGGAAGGTAGGTGCGATTCGCTTGCTCGGTTGTGATGCGCAATTCCATGCCTTCATCGGGCTGCTCATTGGAGAGGTAAGCGTGGTACCCCACGGCAGTGGCGCTGATTGCCAGAGGTGAGCCGATCAAGGCGGTAAAGCGATTCGTGGGTTCGCCGATTGTCACCCACTTTCCTTTCTCATCCCATTTAGAGAACTGGCCACCGATCCCCCCCGGCCACATGAGGTTCAGGTCGGGTTCGAAGTGAACATACACTCGCAGCGCCGCAGGGGCTTTGACATTGAGGAGAATCACAAATCCTGGCTCTTCGCGGGGCGCAAACAGGGTTTCAGTTACAGTGAACCGTTCGGTGGAGTATTGCAGTTGGACCATGTGCGGAAAGACGCGCACGCTGCGGACGATTTCAGAGCCATGATAGACTCGGGGGTATCCCTCCAACATGAAATCGAGCTGGAAGTCGTGGAAGATCTTGAGCGGATAAACCCACCCTTCGAGCTTGCCATTCTCAAAACCCCAAAGACCGCACTTCTCTCCGACGGCATGAACGAATCGCCAGGGATTTGCGGGCCCGCTCAGTTCAAGAGGCCCCTCGGTCAGGTCGAACTTCGGCACGCCTTGAGCTGCCAAGCTTCCCGGAACACTCACCAATAACAGAAGGAAAGCCAAACGACTCATTAACCTCCTTGGAGATTGGGCCGGGTGCAGGCTAGGGGTTGGCATAGTGTGTTTCTCCTGGTTTTTCCGTTGCCAGCCGAGCAAAGGTGCGGCACCCAGCCTCAGTAGAGCTTCACGGTGGGTCGGATGGTTCTCGCTCATGGGTGTGAGTCTAACACGCGTCGGAGTTCGCGCACGCCTGTTTTCCGCCATACACGCAGGGTGATCTCGAACAGCTTCGCGCCGCGCACGCATTCCTTGAGTCGATTGCGGAGGGTTGGTCGGCACACTCGGGAAATACCTTCATGAGGTTGCAGAAGAATCCATTCGCTCTTTTCACTGCATGTTATTACCGGTCAGGAGGTTCTTTCGTAACTGAAGATTGGGAAAGATCGGTTCAGCCTGCGGCAGACGCGTTTTGGCGACACACAGCTCTTTGATGTCGATTGGGTTTCTGTTTCTATAGGGTAGGCATTCCGGCTTTAATTCGCTCGATAATCAGCGAGCGTTCGAGTTCGGCAATGCACCCGAGTATCGTGACAAACATGTATGTTTCTCAGCAGGATGGGGGGCTTGATGCCGGAGAGGGGTTCCCCCTTTATGATATACAGTGGACGGCGCGGTTTTTTCGGGGAAAGTTGAAAGGAATCTGGGAATTCGGCGGCTGGCAGTAATGAAAGGGGATCAGCTGAAATGAGAAGCGGCAGAACCCGTCTTGACTACGACCCCAAGGAGAGCTTCCCATGAAAACTCTATTCTGTGTTTTGCTGGGCGCCGCTGATGAGGCTGCGAAATTCCGGCTAGCCCCAAAGGTGATGTATAGTCTGCTTACACTTCGGGCCTTTGCCTATTTCTCTAAAGTTCTTGCCAGATTCTCCGAAACACCACCAAAATTGCGATTCCCGTTCCATATGGCTGGTTCGTCGGCTTGAACGTCCTAGAGACTCATCCGGAAAGTCTCCCCGGCAACTGCGCTCTCCAGTTTCGGCTGGCCGAACGGCAGAATTGAAGAGGAGCAATAAAAGTTCCCAAAATCCCCTTGACATTTATGAAATCTA
>Ga0182027_10013650_pt1 | contig 11301 bp, 8 predicted proteins | sample 712E1DmetaG_FD_121300 | JGI IMG/M metagenome (GOLD analysis project Ga0182027, IMG submission 121300) | Permafrost microbial communities from Stordalen Mire, Sweden - 712E1D metaG (Illumina Assembly) | ecosystem: Environmental > Terrestrial > Soil > Wetlands > Permafrost | place: Sweden...
GTGCATATTGCCGAAGAAGTCGGAGCCAATGTCAATATCGTCCGTTTGGGTTGCTTATTCCACGACATCGGAAAAGTCCTGGAAGGCGAAGGTAGTCATGTAACGTTGGGAGTAGATTTCTTAAAAAAGCACGGTATTCCAGATTTAATCGTCAATTGCGTTGCCGAACACCATGAAGACAAACCATTCACTTCAATGGAATCGGTAATCGTACATATCGCCGACCAAATTTCCGGCGCTAGACCTGGAGCCAGATATGAAGACGTTGAGAATTACGGTAAGCGCTTAGCCGAAATGGAAGAAATCGCCAAGAAATATGAAGGCGTTGAAGATGCTTATGCTTTTGAAGCCGGACGGGAACTGCGAGTAATTATTAACCCCGGAAAATTAGATGATGCCGAGACTACAGTGGTTGCCAATAAAATTAGAGATGAAGTCAGTAAATCTCAGGCAGTCGCGGGAGAAATAAAAGTCACCGCCATCCGGGAATTCCGCGCCGTCGCCACCGAATTTGCCGCCTAATCTTTCTGCTATAATCACCTCATGAAATTAAAAAACGACAAATTTAGAAAAGCTCGCGGTGGATATTCAAGATTACTTGAAATTAGTTGTTCTTCTTGTAATGAGAAACTCTTTAATTATCAGAAAGATGGTCGAGGAATAATTAAAAGACTATATATTGATAGGATTTGGGGGAACATTGAAGGGACAAATCTAAAATGCCCGAAGTGTAACAGATTAATTGGAAGTTTGACTATTTACGAAAAGGAAAACAGACCGGCATATGTAATTGGACTCGGAACAATAAAAAAGAAAATCGTTAAGCAGGGTTAATTTATTTCCTCGAAAAATCCTCTTGACAATACTTAGTTTAGATTGTATCGTTAGTATATTCTAAAAGGTAGGAGGTGAAATATATGACAAAAAAAGATCTTGTAGAACTAGTTGCTAAAAAAGGAAATCTCACACACAAAGCTTCTAAAGAGGCAGTCGCTGCTCTTTTAAACGGCATTAGAGATTCACTTAAAAGAGGAGAAAAAGTGGTAATCACCGGGTTTGGCACATTCTCGATTAGAAAGAGAGCCGCTAGGCCGGGCAGAAATCCAAAAACCGGAGAAAAAATCACCATTGCGGCCAGAAAAGCGCCGGGCTTTACACCGGGGAAGACACTGAAAAAATTGGTAAGATAGTCACTTTAAGTTCAAATTTGCTATAATGCAAGTATGACTTTAAGACTAAGATCGGTTTTTCTAATCGTCGTCGGACTTTTATTAGCGTGGTTCTTCTATCTGGAGCGGGGTATTTTAACCCCATTTATTCTAGCCGCCATTTTCGCCTACATTTTTAATCCGGTGGTCAACTTTTTTTCCCATCACTTAAAACTTCCCAGAGCCTTGTCGGTTTTAATTATTTATTTAGCTATTGTGGCAATCGTGGCGATGACAAGCCTAGCTTTTTCCAGCCGCATTATCGAGGAATCAATGGAGTTAAAACAGGAAGCAGTCACAATTACTAAAACCGCTAAAATCCAAATTAATAGCTTGCCGGGCTGGCTAAAACCGACTATCAGCGATACCCTGACTAATCTTGAAAAAGGTACATTTATTGCTTATCCTTCGGTTGTCTCTTTTGTGCCGAAAGCTTTTTCCAGAATTTTAAGTTTCATCGTCTTCCTTTTTGCCGCTTTCTATTTTCTTAAAGAAGGTCGGAATATGTTCGATAAAATCCTTAACTTTGTTCCCAATGATTACAAGGTTGAAGTGGATATTCTAATCCGGAAAATTAATGCTGTTTTGGGTGGTTATTTAAGAGGTCAAATCTTTTTAATATTTTTTGTTGCCATGGTACTATTTGTTTGTTTGTCAATTCTAGGAGTGAAGTTTGCCTTAATCCTGGCGGTATTTTCCGGGTTTGCCGAAATCGTACCGATTATCGGTCCAATTGTGGCCGCGTCAGTTGCCGCTCTGGCGGCATATATTGGCGGCGGATCTAATTTTGGTTTAATGCCTTTACAAACAGGGCTTGCGGTAATCGTGATTTACGCAGTTATCCGTCAAGCGCAAGATTATTTAGTAAATCCCTATGTGATGGGAAAAATTACCAAGCTCCATCCGTTAGTGATTCTTTTTGCGGTTATCGCCGGAGAGCATATTGGAGGAGTCTTAGGCTTAATATTAGCAGTTCCAATTGCCGGTATAATCAAGATTATTTTTGAGTATTCCTTAGATAAAATTAATCAAGAATCCCACTAAAAAGTCTGCGGATGAAATAAGCCAGATTCTGTTTTAATTGCAATCTATCTCGATACGATAATTGATCGTTTCGTTCCGATATGCTCGGAATGCCCTTTTTTCGATGCTCCTTTAAAGCAAAGTGATAACGCATCAGTCAAAGGTTGCAGCGGGTAGGATTGCCCGTTTCACTCCCACTCGTCTCTGTTGCTCTCAGATCCTGTTAATTCAGGTTCTGTTCGAAAACCTTAGCGTGGGTGAGATTTTCGAAACTAGCTATTACTAGTCGGAACTTATGTTCCATCCCCGGCTTTATACCTGTCTGGACTTTCCTCTCTCTACATTTCTATAAAGAGTAGCAATCTGCATCCGCAGACAGTGGTATTTTAGCAAAAAAGGGGGTAAAAGTCACTTTTTAGGCATGGCACAGCATCTTATACTCGCAGTTTTCGCAAAGCATGGAGTCACTACATTTGAAGTCGCTGGTTTCAATTTCTTTAACTTTTTCCAAAATAAGCTCTTTTGCTTCGTTTAATTGTTCTTTGGTTCTTGTGGTAGTAAGTTTTAAATCCTTTCCCAGATAATACAAAGATAGAATAATATCTTCCGGTTTCTTATCTAAAGTTTTGTCTTTGACTTCATTGGCGGCTAAAGCATAAAAAGTAAGTTGTAAATCTTCTTCCAGTTTTTTGGGCGTTGGCACATTGTCACCGGTTTTATAATCAATAATTTCAATTTTATTTTCATCTATCTTATCAATCCTGTCAATTCTTCCGGCGATCTTAACCTTGTCCAAATAAAAATTAAACGGATATTCCAAAGCAATCGGTAAGTTCTTCTTATCAAAATTTTTATTTAAATAAGCACTGACTATTCTTACAGCTCTGGCTAAGGCTTGCTTCTCATGGGCTTTACTTCCATAGCCTTCATTTATCCAAACTTCATTAACTATTTTCTTAACATCGCTAATCTTTAACCGATTACCGGCTTGCCAATTCTGATAGAAATTCCTAAGTGCGGCATGAACACTGGTGCCAAAACTCTGGGCGGAAGTTTGGGCAGTGGGAATTTTAAGGATATATTTTAATTTATAGTGTAGTGGGCAAACATCAAAGGTTTGCAGTTGAGAATATGAAAGATAATTAACAGCGGTTATAGATATTGGCGCTTCTTTTTCTTTTTTCCTTCCCTTATCCGCCCATTCAAGTAAAGACAATTGAATGTCTTGAGGTTGATTTTTGCTCAAGATTTTTTCGATGTCTTTTTCTTTTAAAGTTTCATATACAAAGGGAGAAATTTTCCTTTCTCGTTTCCCTTCTCCGTAAAAATTAGCCGCCGTTAGAAATAATAAATCACGGGCGCGCGTTAGTCCGACGTAAAAAAGACGACGTTCTTCCTCAAGGTGAAAATCTCCGGTGGGCAAAATTTCTTTAATTAATTTCTGAGGAATAGGAATTTTTTCGTGTCTCTCACGCGTTGGAAATCTTTGTGTCACCAGATTAACTAAAAACACGACCGGGAATTCCAATCCCTTACCGGAGTGAATAGTTAAAATATTGACAGCGTTATTATCGGACCAGTCAAAATCTGCCGCCAGCGGACTCTCTCCCATTTGCATGGAAAGGTCAATCCAATCGACCACGTCAAAAACTGAGGCGGTTTGATGGTCAGTTTCGTAAGTTTTTAATTTATCAAAAAGTTTAGCAATATTTTTAGCAATTTTTTCGTCCTGCAGAGTTTTATATTTAACAATCTTTTGGATTAATCCACTATCTTCCAAGAAATAATATAAAATTTGACCGGCTGTTTCTTTAGGAACTAATCCTAAATGCCGTTTAATCATTTTATAGAGATTGCTAATTTTTTCTTTGGTCTCTTCTTTGAATAAAATTTCATCATGTTTTTCTAGAGTTTCAAACAGCGAATAATTTTTTCTTTTAGATAGATTAATCAAAGCGGCAATTTCTACGCTATCAAAATTAAAGATTGGCATCGTTAGAACGCGGTAAAGTGAGGTAGAATCTTCAAAATTATAAAGTACCTTTAAGTAGGCGATTAAATCTTTAATTTCTTCTTGGTGGAATAACCGACCCGGACCTAAAAATTGATAAGGAATGCTTTGTCTTTCTAAGCTTCGAACAAAACTTTCGGCATGATCATTAGCCCTAACTAAAATAGCAAAATCTTTATATTGATATTTATCATTTTGGTTCAACTCTTTTATTTTATTAACAACCGCTTCCGCCTCGTCTTCAACCCTGGGTTTATAAATAAAGGTTAATTTTTCACCTTTAATTTTTCGGACCGAAATAAGTTTCTTGTTCAGTTTTTCCTTGATTTCTAATCTATCAGGATTATTATTTTGAATTAACTTATAAGAACTGTCTAGAATTTCTTTGGTTGAGCGGTAGTTATTTATTAATGTCACAATTTTCACTTTGGGAAACCTTTGCCTAAATTGGATAATGTTGGAGATAGAGCTTCCTCTAAATCGATAGATTGATTGGTCGTCGTCCCCGACGACTGTAATATTTGCTTTTTTCCCCGCTAATAAAATTGCCAGTTCATTTTGGGAAAAATTTGTGTCTTGAAACTCGTCGACTAAAATATATTCAAATTGATTTTGATAAGTCTTAAGTATATTTGTTCTTTGTCTAAATAATTTTAAGGCATTGGAAATTAAATCGGAAAAATCCATGACACCTTCTTTAGCTTTTAACTCCTCATATGTTTTATAAGCGTTAGCCAGCTCTAAATATTTACTATGTTCTTCCTTGTCTTTTTTTAGTTGTTCATCATTTCCGACAAATTTTAAATATTCATCGGGCGAGACATCCTCATCTTTTAGTCTTGAGAAATGCTGAATTAAAGCCTCTAAAAATTTATTAGGATTTCCCAATGGACGGAAGTAATTTAAATTAAACTCAAATAAATTTTGTCTTAAAAGTAAAATACTTTCCGCTTCGGTCATTAATTTGTAAGAAGGGTTAAGACCGATATGAATACTTTCATTTCTTAAGATCCTGTCGCAAAAAGAATGAAAAGTGGAAATCCACATTTGGGTATATCCATAAGGCATAGCTTGGTCGACCCGTTCCTCCATTTCTTTAGCCGCTTTTTCGGTAAAAGTCAGTGCCAGAATGCTGGAAGGTTCGACTTTTTTCTTAAGCACCAAGTACTTAATTCGTTCGGTGATAACGGTAGTTTTGCCTGTTCCGGCGCCGGCAATAATTAGAAGCGGTCCCATACCATGTCTGATTGCTTGTTGTTGATGTTTATCAAGCTTGACTCCTGCCTTCATGCGGGTATTGTATCATCTTTTTCTTTTTGTTTACTTTCTAAAGTCTTTGTCGAGCTAAGCTTTTGACCCAAAGAAGTAAAGCCGGACAATACGTTTCCGAACTGCGCGTAAGCATTATTAATATGTTTACCAAGGGTTGACATATTCTCTTCAATTTTCTCGTAATCGATTTGCATGCTTCGTAAAAGCGTAAATAACTCTTTCGATTTACTTTCAATTCTTTTGCCCTCAAAAGATAAAAGAATTGTCTGTAAGTGTGCATATAGAGTGGAAGGTGAAACCATGTAAACCCGGACTCGTCTGGCATAGTCTAGGGCATCGGTTTGATTGACTACTTCGTAATAAACCGATTCACTGGGGATATACATCAGTGCAAAATCCATTGTTCCTTCAGCTGGTAGAATGTACTTTTTAGAGATTGCATCAATGTGCTTTCTGACATCTCTGACAAATTCTTTCTCAAACAGTTCTTTCTCCTTTTTTTCGCTTGCCTTAACCATTTTCTGATAGTTTTCCATCGGGAATTTAGAATCAATCGGCAGAATTCCGGCATCGGTTTGAATGGCCGCGTCGACTTTTTCTCCGGATTTAAACTCGTATTGTAAATGAAAACTGCTTTTAGGGAACATTTGGGCGATTAAATCCTTCAATACCTGCTCGCCGATATTTCCCCTGAGTTTAGGGCTTTTTAAAAAGTCCTGTAACTCGCGCATGTTGCGCCCGATTTCGCTCATTTGCCCGACTTCTTTTTCAACATCTCTTATAACCCTGGCAGCAGTATCTAAACGCTCATTCAACTGCTTAGTGTTTTCCTGTAAAGTTCGGACGGTTTGGGTGGAGGAGTTGCTAATGGTTGACTGCATATTTTTTAGCCATTCCAAAAGCGCCTGGTCTGTTTTGTTCTTGTTAAGGTCGGAAAGCTTTCTATTCAAAAAGAAAATGAGGATAGCAAATCCTACGAGGATAATTACCAGTAAGATTAAAAACTCATTCGGCATACATCTATTTTAGCATTTTTAGTCAAAGTATAGTTCGGGATCGGCGGAAACCTTTTGCCACCCAACTTTTTCATTAATAAAGAAGGACGCGGCGGCAATCATGGCGGCATTATCGGTGCACAATTTTTTATCGGGGATAAACAGTTTAATATCGCTTTTTCTATTTTCAATTTCTTCTTCAAATCTTTTTCGTAAAGTTTGGTTGGCGGTGACACCGCCCCCGAGAAGAATTGATTTAACCCTAAATTCGCTAGCGGCACGAAAAGTTTTTTTAAGCAATAAATCAAAAACCGCTTCTTGCAAAGAATAACAAATATTCGCTATTCGTTCATCATTCATTTTTTCATCTTTTTGGATTTCGCGAAGAACTGCAGTTTTCAATCCCGAAAATGAAAAGTCATAATCGTAGGAATTAATCAACGGACGGGGAAAATGATAAACATCTTTTTTAACTTTTGCCGCTAACACTTCAATCAATGGGCCGGCAGGATAAGTAAGGTTCAACAATCTTCCTGTCTTGTCAAAAGCTTCACCGGCAGCGTCGTCGCGGGTTCCGCCGAGCCAGTTAATGTCTTTATGGTTTTTCATCAAGACTAAATCCGTATGGCCGCCGGAAACGATTAAGGCAATCGCGGGAAATTGAATATTATTCTCTCCGATGAAATTCGCATAAATGTGCCCGAATAAGTGATTAACCGGAATAAGCGGTTTATCCCAAACGTAAGCAAAAGTTCTGGCGGTTTCCACGCCAACCAAAAGTGAACCGATTAATCCCGGTCCGACAGTAACGGCAATAACGTCAATTTCTTCACGGGGATTTTTTACAACCTTCATTGCCTCTTCAATCACCGGAATTATAAATTTAACCTGTTCTCTTGCAGCAACTTCGGGAATAATTCCGCCGGTTTTAGCGTGAAGCGCTAGGGAAGTGGCAATTGTATTTGATAATAACTCGACCTTATTGTCTTTATTTATTCTGATAATCGCCGCCGCAGTTTCATCGCAGCTGGTTTCAATTCCGAGTATGGTCATAGCTTTATTTTTATCTCACTACCGATTTCGATGCCGTACTTATTAGCCAGACCGGCGTTTATTTCCAACACTTTATCGGCTTTAGTTTTGGTAGTATAAACCGGCAAGTTTTCATTTGGCCAAACCGGTACTTTTTGAAAAACGTCGACTACTTTATTGCCGCTGATAAAAATTATATCAATCGGAAACTTCATATCTTTCATCCAAAAAGAATAATAGTCGGATTTATTAAATAGAAAAATCATTCCTTGATTCTTAGCAATTGAATTATATTTTGCCAGTCCAAGTGATTGTTCCTGGGAAGTCTGGGCCAGATACAGGGAAAAAACATGACCGTTAATTTCCGCACTGGGGGTTTTGGGCAAAAAATAATTAATCGTCAAAAGGGCGATTATTAGAACAATTAAAATTGTTAAAATTAAAGCGGGGATTTTCATAATTTATTTTCGTCAAGAATTATCCGGGCTATCTTAGTGGTAGATTGTGCCGGGATATGTCCGATAACTTCCAAAAGCTCTGCCCCAATTTGTTTTGCCTGTCTTTTACTATGCTGTGTCGCACTGCTGCCTTTTGTAACGGCAATAATCGATGGTTTTAAGCGAAATACAAGTTTATCGTAGTCGTCATTACTTTTAAGAAACGGAATCTTTATAACATAGTCAACAAAGCGAATCGCCGCTAAAACTTCGGCTCTTTCGTTTTGATTATGAATTGGTCGCTTGTCGCCTTTTATCCGTCGGACATTTTCGTCACTCTCAATAAATATAAATAGGATATCGCCGGTTTTTTTGGCCGCTTCTAAAAATTTGATATGTCCCAAATGGATAACATCAAAACAACCGCCGGAAAGCACAACCTTTTTACCTGTCTTTTGGAAACGTTTACTTAATTTAACCGCTTTTTCAATGTCAATTATTCTGTTCATTGCTTTGTGCCTCTTAGATAAACCGCTTGCCAGGGTTGATAATCGGAGATAAATTTATCAAAGATTATTTGTTTGCCATTTTGCGTAACGGTTCTGGTAAAAGAAACATCGGCGCCCCAAGCCGCAAAATCCGTTTGATTGATTGTCCCGACCGGTAAGGTCGGATCATCCTGATAAAGGTCCGGTGGCGGCGGAGTTTGGTTAGTCACAACCGGCACTGTCTCAGTTACTTGTCTTCCGTCTTTGGTGCCATAAAGATTAAAAACTAAAGAGAGATTATCCAAATCAACCTGGCTTTGAATTAGAATGTAATTACCGGTAGTATTTTTAAATTTTAGATCAACAGTGGGTGAAAAAACCGTCGCATCGATTCCAGGAGGAGAATCTTCTTCGTAATATCCGACCCTATAAGCATGAGCATGTCTTTCAACGATTGGTAATCCGGCATCTAAAATCGCCCTAAAAAGTGTAGTCGAAACTTGACAAACTCCGCCACCATCTCCTAAAACAGTGTGTCCGTTTTGGATAATATAAGCCTGCTTATAACCGGAGAAGGCGGAAATATCTCCAAGCGCCTGATCAAACGAAAAAGTGTCTCCCGGGGCCACCAGAATACCGCTTAGCCGGTTGGCGGCCAGGTTAACGTTAAAAACTCTACCCGGAATAGAGTGGAAAAATAGAGAATGGCCTGTGCCGATTAATTCTTTAATCCCTAATTTGTTGACTTTTTCGGTGGTAATATTCGGCTCGATAATTTTGATGGGAATTGCCAAAGTAATTGTTTGCGGAGTTTTAGAGTTTAGAATACTTGCCGCATAAGATAAAATTTTATCGTCTAAAGTATCGCTATCTAACGTCTGCCCGTTTTCGGAAAGCTTAAAAGCGGTAACTTTATTGTTCACGACTGTAAAAAGCGCATCAACCGGCTGTTTTTCAATTTTTTGAGAAATCGGTTGAATTAAGTTTAGAAGTTTATTTTGGTTGTAGGAATAAGATGGTGAAAGGTAAACACCACTTAGATAAGATTGGATCACTAAGCTTAAATCGGAAATAAAATTGCCGGAGCGTCCGATTAAATAAGCCTGATTAGTTAAAAGTGGATTATTATAGCCGAAATCTATTTGTCCTGCAGAAATTGTCGCTATGCCGTAATCGCTGGTTAGGACAAAATCGGAATTTTTTATTGAAGAATTGCGATTGTCTAAGAAGTTTTGGGTATCCTGTTTAGTTTTTCCGCTAACGTCAAAGTCTCCGATGTAAACACCTGGATAAATTTTATTTTCATAAGTTTTTTGGTAAAGGAAAAGTCCGAAACTGGAAATTAGAACCAAAGCTAAGAAAGCGCCTGTTGTGAACCAAAAAACCACCTTTACAAAGCGTAAAATTTTCTTACTATATTTTAGTCTGAGCCTCAATTTTACTTTGGAAAAGTTTATCTTCATTGATTATAGTTTCTATTTGGTATTATACTATAAAATAGCCATGGATAACGACCAGACAGTTTTTCAAAGTCCCAAAATACAGGAAGAACCTGTTGTTTCGCCATCTCTTACTCCCATACCACCGGCGCCACAACAAGTGCCTTCGGAAGTTTTTGTCCAAGCTCCGGAAATTCCTACCCAAGAGCCGTTGATTCAGGAGCCTCCCGTAAAAGCTCCGCCGCCGGGGCCTAAGGGTGCTAGTATAGTCGCGCTTTTAAAAAAAGTCTTAAAGGTGGGAATTGGACTGGTGGTAGTAGTAGTAGTCTTAGCGCTATTTTTTACCGTTATTCTTCCGAAATTTATGGGCAACTCAAGCGGTAAGGTAACGCTGACCTACTGGGGCTTATGGGAAGATAGTAAGACTATGCAAAGTTTAATTTCCGAATTTGAAAGACAAAACCCCAACATTGCGGTTACCTATTCAAAACAAGACGTCAATCAATACCGAGAAAGACTTTTAACCAGAATTGCCAACGGAACCGGCCCTGACATTTTCAGATTTCATAACAGTTGGTACCCAATGTATTCAAGTGTTTTACTGCCTTTGCCGACCGATACTATAACGCCTGCAGATTTTAAAAGCACATTTTATCCTGTGACCCAAAAAGATTTGATTAAAAATGGGGCAATTTACGGAATTCCCTTGGAAATTGATACGCTTTCTTTATATATTAACTCTCAGCTTTTCAAGGCCGCCGGTTTACAACCGCCTACCAATTGGAATGATTTTATTAGTGACGCTAGGGTAATGACAGTAAAAGACGCGAACGGCAAAATACAAACCGCCGGAGCAGCGCTGGGGAGTTTCGATAATGTCGCTCACGCTCCCGATATTTTATCTTTACTTTTCCTGCAAAACGGCGTTGATTTATCGAATATGCAAAACTCTTCCGACCGGGCGGCTAATGCCCTGAGTTTCTATACGGCTTTTGCCACCGACCAGAATAATGTCTGGGATAACACGCTTGACCCTTCAATCCTGGCTTTCTCAAAAGGGAACTTGGCGATGTATTTTGGTTATTCATGGGATTACTTTACTATAAAACAGGATAGTCCTAATCTGACTTTTCAAATTGTTCCGGTTCCGCAACTGCCAAATCAGAATATTAACCTGGCCAGCTACTGGGCGGAAGGGGTATCGGTGAAAACTAAACATCAGAAAGAGGCGCTCTTATTTATGAAGTTTTTGGCGCAAAAAAATACCGAAGAAAGTTTGTATGCGGAGCAGGCAAAGACCAGAGCTTTTGGAGAGCCTTACGCCAGAGTTGATTTAGGCAGTACTTTAAAAACAAATCCCGTTTTAGCTCCGTTTATCTCTGAAGCTCCTTCGGCA
>Ga0182027_10013651_pt1 | contig 11299 bp, 10 predicted proteins | sample 712E1DmetaG_FD_121300 | JGI IMG/M metagenome (GOLD analysis project Ga0182027, IMG submission 121300) | Permafrost microbial communities from Stordalen Mire, Sweden - 712E1D metaG (Illumina Assembly) | ecosystem: Environmental > Terrestrial > Soil > Wetlands > Permafrost | place: Sweden...
AGAAGCTCTTTCGCAAACCAGGGATTCTTTGCGAGCCACGCATTGTTGCGCCAGGAGGGATGGGGCAGCGGCAGGGTGCGCGGTGTGTATTCGCGCCACGCCTTGACGGTTTGCGTGACATTGGATTTCGCGCGGCCGCCCAAGTGCCAATCGATGGCGTAACTGCCGACCAGCAGCGTGAGTTCGAACTTCGGCATTGTGGCGAAAAGCCTGTCCTGCCAGGCCTCGGCGCATTCCTTGCGCGGCGGCAGATCGCCGCCATTCGCAGCGTAACCGGGAAAGCAAAAGCCCATACCGATGATCGCGACGCGGCTTTCGTCGTAGAAAACGTCGCGGCCGATGCCCATCCATTCGCGCAAACGGTCGCCCGACGGATCGTTGAAGGAAATCCCGGTCTCATGCACGCGGATGCCCGGCGCCTGCGCCACGATGCAAAGCTTGGCCGTGGCGCTGGCATGGATGACGGGACGCGGCGTGAGGTACGCCTCGCAAATCCGGCAGGCACGGATGTCGCGCAGAAGCTTGGCCAGCCTGCGCTCCGCGCTTTTGGCATCGCGCGAACGGGTTGCGGAGTCGAGTGCCATACGTCCTCCTAGGCAAGGGAGGAGCTTAGCGCAGATTCTTCGCCTTCAGCAGGTTCGCCAAATGTTGGCGCGGCACGTAGACGGCAAAAACGAGGATATGGTCGACCGTCCTATCGTCTTCACCCAGGGGGAGGAAGAGATATTCGCTGTAGATCAGTTCCGAATCCCGGTCGCCGCGGTCGATCCAGCCGCGCGTGGCGAGCGGTTCCCCCTTGCGGACGACGCGGTCGTAGGTGGACTTGATCGTCGCATGGTAGCCGGAGGAAAGCTTCTCGGTCTCGCTCCAGCGCCTTCCCTGGAACGAAGTTCCATGCGCCATCACGTAAGCATCGCCGACGACGCGAAATTCGTAATCTTGACCGCCCTCGATCACCCGCAGCAGTGTCGTGTGGCGTAGCAGGCCGACCAGTCCGCGCGGCATCACGTCGTGCCGCGAAGGAAATTTCCGTTCACGGCACAGGCCGCGCCAATAGGCCAGGCCCTCCAACAGAATCGCGCTGTCGATTTCGCCCAGCGCGATCCAATGGCTTAACTTCTCCAATGTTCGGCTGGAGTCCACGACCGGGGATTCCGGATCATTCGTCGTCGACATTTGTGCATCGATCAATCGTGCGTCGTGCCCAACCCTCGCGCGTCCCTGGTTAAGGGCCGGTTTAGAAACCCGGTCGCTGCGACATCTTGGTTGGAATACGGGGCGTTGCAAGAATTGGCGATGCTCTCAGAAGTTTAAACGGTCACCGTGGATCGGAGGCGGAGCGGCCCCGCCGATCCATCGTCTCTCGCCAAGCTGACCCCGGTCATGCGACCGGCAGGAAGCCAATTATCGAGCCGGTCAGTCCGCTCGCCATCGTGCCGGAGAGCAGCGCCCGCATGACCAGCGGCACGAAAACATCGCGCCGGCCGGGCGCCAGCGTGCTCATGCCCGCGATGATGATGCCCACCGACGAAAGATTGGCAAAGCCGCACATGCCGTAGACCATGATGAGCGTGGAGCGCGGATCGAGCGCGCCCTTGGGCAGGGCCGCGAGGTTTAGATAGGCGATCAGCTCGTTGAGGATCGTCTTGGTCCCGAGCAGGCTTCCCGCCGTCATCGCCTCGCCCCACGGCACGCCGTAAAGCCAGACCACCGGCGCGAAAAGCCAGCCGAAGATCCGCTGCAGCGTGAGCGGCGCGCCCCACACCGGCGGGATATTGCCGAGGATCGAATTGGCCAGCGCCACCAGCGCCACGACGACCACCAGCATGGCGATGATCTGCCAATACATCTTCAGGCCGTCCTCGGTGCCGTGCGTGATCGCGTCCATGGTGGAATGGTACTTCAGGTCGCCCTCGGCCTCGGTGCCGGTGGTGGTGCCGTCGCCCGGGATCATGATGCGCGCGATCACGATGGCGCCCGGCAGCGACATCGACGAGGCGATCAGGATGTGGGCGAGTGCGCCCGGCAGCACGGGATTGAGAATGGTGGCGTAAAGCACGAACACCGTGCCCGCGCAAACCGCCAATCCGACGGTGAAGCAGACAAACAATTCGGAGCGGGTGAGTTTCGCAACATAAGGGCGGATCACCAGCATGCCCTCGATGTTGCCGAGGAACACCATCGAGCCCGAGCCCAGCCCCACCGCGCCGCCGATGCCGAGCAGCTTGCGCAGGACATAGGAGATCGCGCGCACGATGAGGGAAAGAATCCGCCAATGCCACAACAGCGCCGCGAGCGCCGAGATCACGATGACGAGCGGCAGCACGCCGAACGCGAAATTGACCAGCCCCGCCGGGCTGGTGACGGCGAAGGGCGGCGTGCCCCCTCCCAGATAGCCGAACACGAATGAGGTTCCCGCCCGCGTCGCGCTGGTGAGCGCTCCCACGGCCCCGTTGAGCGCGAACAAGGCCTCGCGCGCGACCGGCACTTTCAGGAGCAGCAGCGCCAGGCCGACTTGCAGAGTGAGGCCGGCGATCACCGTGCGGAACGGAAAGGCGCGCTTGTTCTCGGACAGAATCCACGCCAGCGACAGGATCGCGACGATGCCGAGCAACGACTGGAAATGGAACAAATGCAGGAATTGTTGAAGGTATGGGAGATTCTGAAGGTATTGAAGCACGCTAGCCCCGCCGCTTGACTGCACTCTACACTACTACGCCGATTCGAAAGTGCCACCATGGCGGCTCCCGCTCGCCCCACCGAAATCAAGGCGCTGGCCGGCGCGCGGGCGCTGCCGCCGCTGATCCTGGTGCTGTTCCATTTCTGCGAAGGCCACGGCTACCGCGGCGCCGCTTGGTTCGATCTGCCCGTGGGCAAGGGCTATCTGTGGGTCGAATTCTTCTTCGCGCTCTCGGGCTTCATCCTGGTCCACGTCTATGGATCGCGGGCGCGCGAATTCTGGCGCGGCAAGGCTTATGGTCCGTTCGTGCAGGCGCGGCTGTCGCGGCTTTATCCGATACACATTTTCACTTTGTTCTCGATGCTGTTCCTGATGTGGACGCTGAACGCGTTGGCGGATTGGGGCGGCTACCTCTCGATTTATCACCAGCCCTACCACCCCATGAACACGGGATGGAGCTTCGTTGCGAACCTGTTCCTGGTGCAGGCCTGGAACCTGTTTCCCTGGCTGAGCTGGAACGGCGCCTCCTGGTTCGTCAGCGTGGAGTTCTTTCTGTGCCTGCTCTTCCCGCTCTACCTCTTGTTATCGCGCGGCGGCTGGCTCAGCGCCCTGGCCATGCTCGGCGCCGGCGTCGCCGGGCTCGTCTTCATGGCCGAGACATCGGGACACGGGCTGGACATCACCTTTCACAACAGCGTTCTGCGCGGGATGGCCGGCTTCGCCGTCGGCGTCGGCTTGGCGATGCTGTTCCGACAGGCGAACAAGGCTGGCGCCGAGCGGTTGCCGGAATGGGTGCATTCCGCCGTGCAGCTTGCGGCTTTGGGATTTCTCTATTGGGCCATCTACCGCACCGGCTGGGCGCACAGGCCACAGGACATCTGGACGGCGCTGGCGCTGAACGCGATGGTGTTCGTACTGGCGTTCGACCGCGGCTTTCTGGCGCGCGCGCTTGCGATGGCCGTGCCGAGGAAACTCGGCGAATGGTCCTATGCGATCTATATGGGACAGACCTTCTGGCTTCAGGCTATCCGCACCTTCGAGCAGCGCCTCTATCCGCCGCCGGACACCATCGTGTTTGGCCGGCATTTCGCGGATTTGATCTTCTGGATCGAGCCGTTCGCGCTGGTGCTGGTTTGCATCGGCTGGGGGGCGCTATTGGCGGTCTTCGTCGAGCATCCGGCCAGCGCGGCGCTGCGGCGAATGCTTGCGCAGAGGAAACCGGCACCCGCTTGACTCGGCCGCGGCGATGCTGACACAGACGATTTGTCTTCGACCGGGAGAAACTCATGGCCATTCGTTTCGACGGAAAAGTCGCGATCGTCACCGGCGCGGGCGGGGGCCTCGGCCGTGCCCATGCGCTGGAATTCGCCGCGCGGGGCGCCAAGGTGGTGGTCAACGATCTGGGCGGGGCGCTCGACGGCACCGGGGCCAACAGCCAGGCGGCCGAGGCCGTGGTCGCTGAGATCAAGGCGGCCGGCGGGACCGCCATCGCCAACGGCGCCTCGGTGACCGACGATGCGGGCGTCGCCCATCTGGTCAAGCAGACGATGGACAGCTTCGGGCGCATCGACATTCTGATCGCCAACGCCGGCATCCTGCGCGACAAGAGCTTCGGCAAGATGGAGCTGAAGGATTTCGCGGCGGTGATGGACGTGCACCTTTGGGGCACGGTGAAGCCTTGCAAAGCCGTGTGGCAGATCATGCGCGACCAGCAATATGGCCGCATCGTCGTGACGACCTCGTCCACCGGGCTGTACGGCAATTTCGGCCAGACCAATTACGGCGCGGCCAAGCTGTCGCTGGTCGGCTTCATGAATTCGCTGAAGCTCGAAGGCGCCAAGGACAATATCAAGGTCAACGCCGTCTGCCCGGTCGCCGGCACGCGCATGACCGAGACCATCATGCCTCCCCCGATGCTCGCTATGCTGAAGCCGGAATATGTCACGCCGGGCGTGGTGTACCTCGCGAGCGACGAGGCGCCGACCGGCGTGATCCTGACAGCGGCGGCGGGCGTCTTCGCGGCGGCGCAGATCGAGGAAACCCAAGGCGTCAATCTCGGCCAAAAGGCGAGCGCCGACGACGTGGCGGCGAACTGGGCGAATATCTCCGATTTCTCCGCGGCGCAGCACTACGCCCAGGGCTCGGACCAGTCGGCGAAATTTTTCGCCCGCCTGCAAGACCCGCCGGTGGTGGCGTAGAAAACAAAGGGCGGGCCTCGCGCGCGACCGATCTTTCGGTCTGCGGCGAACCCGCCTTCGGCGCAAAGCTACGGCAGGCGAGTGGAATCCGCCGCGCGGAAACCGCAAGCACCTTTGCTTTTCCTTGGGCGTTCAGGAGCGAGCGTTCTGCGTACCGGCCGCCTGGTCGAAGCCATCGGGCGGCGCCTTATCCGCGCAGAGACGGAAAGAAAACGAGTACTGTGCCCACGACGAGCACCAGGCAAATCAGAATCCCTGTGATCGCCAAAATGCGGCGCATGCCCGCCCCCTCACCACCTGTCCTCTCCCCCAAAATGGGGGAGAGGGAGCACGTACGTGATTACTGCAGCGGCTTCTGGTTCTCGGCGACTTTCGCCAGCCTCAAAAGCTGCACGAATTCGGCGCGATAGCCGAACTCGTCCTTGCCCTTGGCATTGTTGGCGATCTCAATCGCGCGATCGTAGTCGAAATCCTTGATGTAGGGATCGTGGCGCAGAAGCTGGGCCGTGCCCGCCACCGCCGCCGCGAACCGCATGTCGTCGGAGACCTTGGCGAATGTGGCCGTTTCGTCGGCGTTGCCGACGGGCCGCTCGATCAGCTTGGAGACCTTTTCGCCCGGCAGTTTATAGCGGATACGCAGGAAGGCGTATTCGCCGTTGGGATCGCCCTTGGCCGGCTTGCCGTAACGCAGCGGATCGGACATCTGCGCGCGGGAGCCGACCGGCGTGATCTCGTAGAGCGCCGTGACCGTGGTGCCGGAGCCGATGTCGCCGGCGTCCACCTTGTCGTTGTTGAAATCGGTGCGGTTGAGCAGCCGCGTCTCGTAGCCGATCAGCCGGTACTCCGCGACGCGGGCGGGATTGAACTCGATCTGGATCTTGACGTCGTTGGCGATGGTGAACAGCGTGCCGGAGATCTGGTCGACAAACACCTTGCGCGCTTCGTTCAGCGTGTCGATGAAAGCGGCGTTGCCGTTGCCGGCCTGCGCCAGCTTCTGCATCGTGGCGTCCTTGTAGTTGTCGTTGCCGAAGCCCAGGCAGGTCAGATAGACGCCGGTCTCGCGCTCGCGGGTGACGAAATCCTCCAGCGCGTTGGGGTCGGTGATGCCGACGTTGAAGTCGCCGTCGGTCGCCAGCAGAACGCGGTTGACGGCGCCTTTGATGAAGCTGGACTCGGCCAGCTTGTAGGCCATGCGGATGCCCTCGCCGCCCGCCGTGGAGCCGCCCGCTTCCAGCTGGTCGAGCGCCGCCATGATCTTCGCCTTCTGGGAGCCCGGCGTCGGCTCGAGCACGACGCCCGCGGAACCGGCATAAGCGACGATGGCGACGCTGTCGTCGGCCTTCAGCTGGTCCACCAGCAAATGAAACGAGCGGATCAAAAGCGGCAGCTTGTTGGGTTCGGCCATCGAACCGGAGGTGTCGATCAGGAAGACCAGGTTGGCGCGCGGCCGGCTCGCCTTCGGCAGGTCGAAGCCCTTGATGCCGATATGGAGAATCTTGGTGTCCTTGTTCCAGGGCGTGGGATAAACGCGCACGCTGGCTTGGAACGGCGCCGTTCGGTTCTCGGGGCCCGGATAGGCGTAGTCGAAGTAATTGACCATCTCTTCGACGCGCACGGCGTCGGCCGGGGGCAGCGCGCCGTTGTTCAGCGCATCGCGCACCACGCCGTAGGAGGCCGTATCGACATCGATGGAGAAGGTGGACACCGGGTCTTCCGCTGTGACCTTCACCGCGTTCGGCTTGGCATCGGGGAATGTCGAGGTGTTGGCCGGCTGCCAGTAGGTCGGCGGCGGCATTGCCATTTTCGCATACGAGGCCCGCGCGCCGGCGGCCATCATACTGTCGGCCATCGCGCTCGGCGGCGGAGGCGGAGGAGGCGTGGGCTGCACCGAGGTATTCGTCTGGGCTTGTTGGCTCGTCTGCTGGTGGCACCCGGCCAGCGCCAACAAGGTCGCCGCCCCGATCACGAGCCCCAACGTCCGCAACACATTCAATGCGCGCTTCATGGCGTCCTCTCCCAAAGTTGCCGGTGTTCACGATCTTACGGGATTGGGATGCCGTAAGGGCAGGATTGCGGCGGTTTAGGGACGGCCCTCACGGAGACAACATATGACACTATTGTTAAGTGGTCAGTAGTGCCGCCGAACCTGATTTCAAGGCCCAACCCCATGCCGAGACTGCATAGCCACCATCCGCTGCAACGCAGCATGAAAACTATTGCCCGCGGGGTAGGACACCCTATCTGACACCCAGTGCTGGTTAATGCGCGGCTAACCAAGCCGCGGGCCGGCCCAAGCTAAGGAGAGGGCTATGACGAACACAGTGAAGACACTGAGTGCGGGATTGCTCACGCTGGCCGTAATCGGGGGCGTTGGCGGGGTCTTGACGATGTCGCTCGCCGACACGCACCAACAGGCGGCGGCGCAAGTGATCTCGGTGCAGACGACCGCGCCTGCGATCGAAACGGTGACGGTGGTCGGGAACAGGCGGGCTTCTTAAGCCCGCCTCACCCCGCCGCGGAGCCTGAAATGCCGCGGCGCAGCGCAAAATGACCGGGTCTTGCGCGTTCGCATACCCTGGTTGCATGCCGGCCATTCTTTAGAAACTTGCTGAAAAGCATTGTGGCGCAAATGTGGCGGGTCTATTCTTCCGAATAATGGTTGGTTAACGCACGCCCTCCAAAGCGGCGGCCAACCTGTAGGGAGAGGAACAATGGATTCGATCACAGACTTCGGAAAGACGATCGGTGCCGGAATCCTCACATTGGCCTTGTTCGTCGGTGTGGGGTATTTCGTCTATACCTCGCTGTTCAACGTCGGATAAGGCCGGCTGTCACGCATTCGGTGCTGATGGGCCATCAGCCGAATTCGTGGCGGACCTAGCGACGCGGAAGTGATCGAAAAGCGCGCGCGTCAATCCGCCGCTTCTTCGAGAATGACGTCGTGGCCCCACAGCCGCTCGATGTGCGAGACGACGAGTTCCTTCGTGGCATCATGGAGCGGTACGCCACGATTCATCCGGTGCGTCAGGAACAGCGTGCGGTCGCCCTTGAGCGCCGCGCCGACCACTTGGATGTTGGGATCGGCGGTCCCTACGTCGTACTGGCGCGCCAATAGGCTGCGCACCTTGCGATAGCCGCCTTCGTTATGGATGGCGGCGACCTTATAGCTGTCCTCCTCCGCCTTATCGAACAGCGCGAACAAGCGGAACTCGCGCATCAGCTTGGGCGAGAGGAACTGCTCGATGAAACTTTCGTCGCGGTAATTCGCCCAAGCATCCTGCACGGCGGCGATCCAATCGCCGGATCCGGCAAGGGCCGGAAACCAGTCGCGATCCTCCTCCGTCGGGTTCTCGGCGATGCGCCGGATATCGCTCATCATCGCGAAACCCAGCGCATAGGGATTGATGCCGGAATAGCGCGGGTCGTTGAATTCCGGCTGGAACACCACCGAAGTGTGGCTGTGCAGGAATTCGAGCAGCGAGCCTTCCGTGATCAGCCCGCGATCGTAGAGCAGATTCATGATCGCGTGATGCACGAAGCAGGCGCAGCCCTCGTTCATCACCTTGGTCTGGCGCTGTGGGTAGAAATATTGCGCAAGGTTGCGCACGATGCGCAGGATTTCGCGCTGCCAGGCCTTCAAACTCGGCGAATGCTTCTCCAGAAAATAGAGAAGATTTTCTTCGGGCAGCTTCATGTCGCCGTCGAATTCGTCCTCGTCCTCGGGGGTCGGCGGCGCGGCGGGCGGCTCGACGCCGGCGGGCAGCGTGCGCCATAGCTCGCTATAGGCTTCTTCCTCGTATTCGACGCGGCGGCGGCGCTTCTCCAGCACACGCTCCTTCGACGGCTTGGGCGGGCGGCGGTAGCGAAAGACGCCCTGGTCCATCAGCGCATGGGCGGCATCGAGCACGGATTCCACCGCCTCGCGGCCGTGGCGCTCCTCGCAAGCCGCGATGTAGCGCTTGGCGAAGGCGAGATAGTCGAGAATGCCCTCGGCGTTGGTCCATTGGCGGAACAGATAATTGTTTTTGAAGAAGTGATTGTGCCCGAAAGCGGCGTGCGCCATCACCAGCGCCTGCATCGTCATGGTGTTCTCTTCCAGCAGATAGGAAATGCAGGGGCTGGAGTTGATGACGATCTCGTAGGCCAGCGCGGAAAATCCGGCGCGGTACATGGTCTCCTCGCGCGCGAACAGTTTGCCGAAGCTCCAATGATTGTACATCAGGGGCATGCCGAGCGAGGAATAGGCGTCGAGCATCTGCTCGGAAGAGATCACTTCGATCTGGTTGGGATAGACGTCGAGCCTCAGATCCTTGAGCGCGATCTCCTCGATCGCCTTGTAGGTGCGGTCGAGCGTCTCGAAGTCCCATTCGGCTTCGGAAAACAACAGCCCGCTCATCCAGCATGCTCCGTCTTCTTGAACAGCTCGTGGAACACGGGGAAGATGTCAGCCGGCTTGGAGATGCGCTTGGTGGCGAAATTGGGCCACAGCTCGGCGACTGTGCGATAGGCGCGCCACAGCTCGGCGCCGGAATCCTCGCTGGCGAAGACCTCCATCTCGCGCTCGTCGAGGATTTCGATATAGGCGTAGTACTGGCACAGCGGCATGATCTCGGCGTTCAGCATCTCGACGCAGCGCCGCGCATCGCCCGATTGGGTGTAGCCGTCGCTGGCCTGGGCGGCATAGATGTTCCAATCCGCCGTGGTGTAACGCTCGCGCTGGATTTCGAGCATCTTGTCGAGCGCGGTGGAGACGATGGTGCCGCCCGACTGGCGCGAATAGAAGAATTCCTGCTCGTCGACTTCCTGCGCGTCATGGGTGTGGCGAATGAAGACGATATCCACCTTCTTGTAGCGCCGCCTGAGAAACAGGTGCAGCAGCATGTAGAACCGCTTGGCGAGGTCCTTTTCGCGCTCGCCCATCGAGCCCGAAACGTCCATCAGACAGAACATCACCGCCTGGCTGGTGGGCACCGGCTGCTCGGTGAACGCGTTGTAGCGCACGTCCACCGGATCGATGAAGCCGACCCATTTGCGCCGGGCGATCGTCTTGGCGAGGTCTTCCTTGAGCGCGACGATCTTGGCGCGGGTCTCTTCGTTCTGCGGCTCCACACGCTCCAGCCGGTCGAGTTCGTCCTGCAACGCCTTGACGGCGGCCACCTTGGGACGGCGCATCGCCAGCCTTCGGCCCTGGGCGTTGCGCATAGTGCGGATGAGATTGATCTGGGTCGGCGAGCCCGAGGTGGTGATGCCCGAGCGCTTCCACACCGCGTTGGGCGTTTCCTTGAGCATGGTGCGCACCAGGTTGGGCAGCTCGAGATCCTCGAAGAAGATGTCGAGCACTTCCTCCTGGCGCATCACGAATTCGAAATCGTCCTCGCCCTCGGCATAGTCGGCGGCGTCCTTGCCGCTGCCCGCCTCGCCGGCCTTGGGCTTATCGATCTCGTCGCCGGGGACAAATTCGCGGTTGCCAGGCAGCACAAAGTCGCGCTCGCCGGCGGACTTGGGATCGAGGCGGAAACGCGGCTCGCGCGTGCCCTTGCTCGAAATCCTGACCTTGCGGTCCTTGGAAATGTCGGCGACGGCGGAGTCCTTCAGCGACTTCTGCACCGCCTCGCGAATTTGCGTGCGCGCCCGGCGCAGGAAGCGCTGACGGTTGGCGAGGCTCTTGCCCTTGGGATTGAGACGCCGGTCGATAAAATATGGCATTGCCCGGCCCTAGCTCTCCTTGCCCCTAACCCGCCTTGTTCACGCGCATGTACCACTCGACAAGCCGGCGCACCTGACGCGGCGTGTAGCCGCGTGCCAGCATGCGCTTGACGAACTCGTTGTGCTTGGTCTCGGTTTCGCTGTCCTTCTTGGACTCGAAGCTGATGACCGGCAACAGGTCTTCGACCTGGGTGAACATCCGCTTTTCGATCACCGAGCGGATCTTCTCATAGGCCGTCCAGGCCGGGTTCTTGCCGTCGTGCTGGGCGCGGTAGCGCAGCGCGAACTTCACCACCTCGTTGCGGAAATCCTTGGGATTGGCGATGCCCGCCGGCTTTTCGATCTTCGACAGCTCGTTGTCGAGCGCGCCGCGGTCGAGCAGCTGGCCGGTGTCGGCATCCTTGAAGTCCTGGTCCTCGATCCAGGCGTCGGCATAGGCGATGTAGCGGTCGAACAGGTTCTGGCCGTATTCGCCGTAGGATTCCAGATAAGCCTTCTGGATTTCCTTGCCGATGAACTCGGCATAGCGCGGCGCCAGATCGGCCTTGATGAACTCGAGATACTTTTTCTCGACGTCGTCGGCATATTGCTCGCGCTTGATCGACTGCTCCAGCACATACATCAGATGCACCGGGTCGGCGGCGACTTCGTTGACGTCGAAGTTGAAGGTTTCCGACAGCGTCTTGTAGGCGAAGCGCGTGGAAATGCCGGTCAT
>Ga0182027_10013652_pt1 | contig 11299 bp, 8 predicted proteins | sample 712E1DmetaG_FD_121300 | JGI IMG/M metagenome (GOLD analysis project Ga0182027, IMG submission 121300) | Permafrost microbial communities from Stordalen Mire, Sweden - 712E1D metaG (Illumina Assembly) | ecosystem: Environmental > Terrestrial > Soil > Wetlands > Permafrost | place: Sweden...
AATGCTTCCAGTGGTTTGTTTACATCACCTGATGGTGCAGGAATTCTTGTCACCACAGCTTCCAGAATTTCCATCACACCGTAGCCTGTTTTTCCACTGGCATTCATAATTTCTTCCCTGTCGCAACCTATCAGATCCACAATCTGATCTTTTACCTCTTCGGGCATGGCGCTAGGTAAATCCATTTTATTCAGTACTGGAATAATTGTCAAATTGTGATCTAAGGCAAGATAAAGATTTGAAATAGTTTGTGCCTCTATTCCCTGTGCAGCATCCACTACTAATAAAGCCCCTTCGCAGGCAGCAATAGAACGTGAAACTTCATAAGAAAAATCGACATGTCCCGGAGTGTCAATAAGGTTCAAAGTATAAACTTCACCCTGATATTCATAATCCATCTGAATAGCATGACTCTTAATAGTAATGCCTCTTTCCCGTTCCAGATCCATATCATCAAGCAACTGTTCCTGCAAATCTCTTTGCGATACAGTATCTGTAAACTCGAGCAAACGATCTGCCAGCGTGCTTTTCCCATGATCAATATGCGCGATAATGCAAAAATTGCGAATTTTTTTCATTGGCAGCAAAAATACTACTAAATCAGGGAATGAAAAAAAGAAAGAAAAAATGCTTTTTTTGTATTAAATATAATAAATCTTATTATATTTGTAGTCGTTTTTACTAAATTAGGATTAGAATTTATTTTAACTATTGTAAAATCAAACCAAAATAAGATGAAAAAAATTTTACTGTTTACCTTTCTGATATTTCTCTTCAGTACAAATATCAGGGCTTCTCACATTGCAGGTGCTGATTTGACTTATATTTGTCTGGGAGGAAATGATTATCAGATTACCTACACGATGTACAGGGACTGTGCCGGAATTGCTGTTGAAAACCCAGTGACCATCTATTTCTCCTCTTCGTGCGGAAGTTTTACCGTATCATTGTCGGAAATTCCCGGCACTGGTCAGGAAATTACCGGTGCATGCCCTACCAGTCCTACCACTTGTTCCGGGGGCAGTATTTACGGCGTTCAGGAATATGTTTATCAGGGAACTGTTACCCTCCAGCCCTGTGCTGACTGGGTTTTTTATTACACTAATTGTTGCAGAAATTATAACATTCAAACAACCGTCGGAGGAGGAGGTGATGCTATTTATGAGTACGCTACCTTAAATAATGCATGTATATTAGGAAGTAGTAATCCTTGTAATAGTTCACCAGTATTCTCCAACAAGCCTGTTACCATCATTTGCAACGGACAGACTTTTTGTTTCAATCACGGTGCAATTGAACCAGATGGGGATTCCTTATCATATCATTTTGCCGGACCTTATGTCTCTGCAGGAACAAGTGTGACATGGCTCGCCGGTTATTCCAGCACGCAACCCCTTCATTCAACACCACCCATCACTCTCGACCCATTAACTGGAGATATTTGCATGACTCCTACAGCCAACGTTATCACCATTATGGGTGTTGTTTGTGAAGAATGGAGACATGTTGGTGCTGTTCTTTGCAAGGTCGGTGAAATTTACCGGGATATGCAGGTATGCGTGATTACCTGTACTAATAATTTGCCCGACCTGACCGGGATTGACAGCACCTCAAACTATTCAATGGGTGTTTGTTTGGGGGATACAGTGGATTTTGATATATTCAGTTCCGACGTGGATGTGGCAAATCATTTAACCATCAGTTGGAATAGTGGAATTCCAGCAGGCACTTTTACTATAACCGGTGCTGCGGTACCACCATACAGACCTCATGGTCATTTCTTCTGGGTGCCTACTTCGGGTGATGTAAGCAACGCCCCCCATTGTTTTACTGTAATGGTTCATGATGATGCCTGCCCTTATTATGGTAGTCAGATTTTTGGTTATTGTATTACAGTGAAAGGTATGCACGTTGATGTAGGCCCGGACACACTGCTTTGTATGGGCGAATCCTATACAGTCAATGCAGTAGCCGATACAAGTGCACAGGATTACTACTGGTTTGTTAATGGAGTCCCCCAAGCAGTACCTCTTACGCAGACAAGTTTTACGATTAATTCTACTTCTTATCCACCTGGCACATTAAATATTTCTGTCCGCGTTGATGATGGAGATTCGGCGACAATTTGCCCCGGTGTCGATAATATGAATATTATTATTGTTGCTCAACCCGATGTACATCTTGGTGAAGATACTACTCTCTGCAAGGGACAATCATTTACTTTAGATGCCGGGGCCGGGACTACTTATACGTGGACAGGATTAGTAACAGGATCTACGCAGACTATAATCACAAACCCCGATACTACCGGAACATATTTTGTGACCGTAGATGGTGGTATTAACACACGATGTAAAGATAATGACACCATACATGTGACGATAATCGAAAAGCCCGTGGTGGATTTAGGACCCGATTCATGCAGTACGGTTCCTCTTACATTAGATGCAGGAAATCCGGGAATGATTTACACCTGGTCAGGAGCTGGTTCAGGGGGAACCCAGACTATTACTGCCAGTGCCACCGGATCATATATTGTAGAAGTTGTTTCTTTACCGGGATCTTCGGTATGTGTTGACCGTGATACAGTAAATATTAAAGTTATTCCAAACCCAATCGTTTCACTTGGACCCGACACCACAATCTGCAGACACGAGACCATTTCATTTGATGTGTATAACTCTGGTAGCTCTGACTACGTATATTTATGGCAACCAGGAGGAATTGATACACATAACTTGACAGTTTCCGGATTTGATTTTTTCTCGGTCCAAAATCCTTTACCGATCATTGCAAGTGTTACAGGATGTAAAACTGTCAGTGATACTCTTATTTTAACAATTATTCCTTGTGATTTACATGTACCCAATGTAATCACTCCTAATGGCGATGGATTAAATGATTATTTTGTGGTGACCAATATTGAATATTATCCGGGAAGTACATTAATGATATATAATCGCTGGGGTAAGAAAATATACGAAAGCGACAGCTATCAGAATGACTGGAAAGGAGAGAATCATCCAGACGGTGTTTATTACTACATCTTAAATGTGAAAGACAATACTCCGGATGGAATAAATTACCATGGAACTATTACAATCATTGGTAAAAAATAATATTTATCTAAAAGGCAATTAAAAAGGGAAATCAAATTTGATTTCCCTTTTTAATTTATTTCACTTTTTTATTTCGATTCCGTCTTAGAAATCTAAGCAGGAAATATAATCCAATTAATAATGCAAGAACTAATGGCCATAAATAAGTAAGTCCAATAAACAAAGCTAATACAATATGCCATCCACCTGAAAAAGCTTTTCCCATTTTATAAAAGAATCCTGAATCATTGGATGGAGGAGCCACATAATCCTGCTTTTCATAAAAATGTAAACTGATCGTACTGTAATCAACCCTGTCATCAAGATATTTTATTTTCCCTTCATAAGCTTCTATCTCCTCACGTATCATGCGTAATTGCTGCTCAACCTGAAGTATGTCATAAATAGAAAATGCTTTTTTTAATATCTCTTCATATTGTTTCTCTACTTCTTTTTTTGATTTTAAACGAGCAACAGCATCCACATATTCTTCTGTTACATCATCAGCAGTAATTTTTTTGGATTCTGTATTTATGGATTGTTTAAGTAATTCATCTACCAGATCATCAAAGCCACCGGATTTTATACGTATCACCATGATGTTTTCAATCTGATAATTATTATTCGTTTGATTTTCGGAAGAAATATAACCACCACTCCTTTTAACCTGCGTCAATATAGCTTTGCGGCTCTCTTCCAGATTCTTCACCTGAAAACTTACATCAGCCTGTTTGATGATTTTTGTCGGGATCTTTTCAGCTATCTGCTTATCTTGCAAAGGCACTTCTTTTGCCAGTTGATCATTACTTGTTGTTGATTCTCCCTTTCCCCTGGATTCATTTTTATCCATGCTGCCTGCTTCTGTTGGTGTTGATGTAGCTTTAGCATCTGTTTTTTCAGCATTATAGTATACATCTTTTTCAGCGGCTATTTTATCTTCACTTTTCTTTGAACTGCAGCCCTGCAGGCATGTTGCAGTCATTACTATAAATGCTATCGCAATTACAGCATAAATAAATTTATTTTTCATGGTTTTATTTTTTTTAGTTTGTGATACTAAGATGAATCCCTGAATTAATTTCCACAAAGAATTTTCCAACCGTATTTATCTGAATATTATCATGGTAAAAAAATTTTATGAAAATAATTCATTTTTTTCTTGCACATGACTTCTCATCATATTAACTTTGCAGTTCAAAGTTCTTTTATAAATTTATTTTTATGTCAAACGAGCAGGAACATTTAAAAGCGATCACCGACATCCGATCCATGATGGAGCGGTCGTCTCGCTTTATTTCGTTAAGCGGATTATCCGGAATATTTGCAGGCATCATTGCTCTTGTAGGCGCTGCTGCTGCATACATCTATTTAAACCTCGGATTATTTTCAAGCGGATACTATGAAAGAGGAATTATCGGAAACAGCCTGAACTTTGATTACCTGATGTTTTTCTTTTGCAATGGAATCATTGTGCTTTTTCTTGCACTGCTTTTCGGCACTATCTTTACAGTCCGTAATGCTAAAAAGAAAAATATTCCGATCTGGGACAATACTACTAAACTTTTATTAATTAATCTTTTTATTCCACTTGCAACTGGGGGTATTTTTGTTCTGATTCTTGTATATCATCAATTGATATACCTGGTAGCTCCTGCTACACTTATCTTCTACGGTATGGCTCTGTTGAACGCCAGCAAATATACTTTTAAAGATGTGCGTTATTTAGGAATTTTCGAAATCATTCTCGGACTACTTTCTTCTATTTATATTGGATATGGTTTATTATTCTGGGCAATGGGTTTTGGATTATTACATATTATCTATGGAACAGTGATGTATTATAAATATGAGCGATGAAATCACTGATTGAAAATTTAAATAAAGCTTTTGAAAACCGCATCAGGCTTGGCATTATGTCAATCCTGATGGTGAACGAACGTGCGGACTTTAATACCCTGAAGCAGAACCTTCAGCTTACAGATGGGAACCTGGCCAGCCATATTGCTTCACTGGAAAAAGAAGAATACATTTTAATTCACAAACAATTTGTTGGCAAAAAACCTCAGACTACTTATACTGCAACAGTTAAAGGAAGAAAAGCATTTATTGAACATTTAAACGCACTTGAAAAATTAGTGAAAAACAGTAAGTAATTTTTTTTGAATTTATACTTTGTATTTCAAAGTTCTTTTAATAATTTAAATCTTATAACCATGAAAAAAAATGATCTGATCATATTGATTTCTGTAGCTCTCTACAGTTTGCTGTTCTACAAACAGGCAGCCGGAATAAATTATCTTATCTTTTCAATTGCAATGATTATTGCTCTTGTAATAAAGGATAAGAATGTAAGCACCAATAGAAACTGGATAGCTGCGGCTATCGGAAGCGTCCTGAGCGCAGCTACAGTAGCCTATTACGGTACGGGACTCACTTTTCTTGCTAATATTTTTTCTTTATTTATTTTATCTGCTTTCAGTATCAGTAAAAAATCATCCGTGATTTTTGCCTGGTTTTACAGCTTCTTCTCCATGATAACTTCAGCAGGATTTATGATTGTTGATCTGATTGAAAAAAAGCAGGAGAAAACAAAAACCAATAAAGAGAAATTTGGAATGAAGTTCCTGCTGGTAATCGGGATCATTGTCATTATTACTATTTTCTTCTTCCTGTATCGCGCTTCGAACCCATTGTTCATGAACTTCACAAAAAACATCAATCTCGATTTCATCACCATCGGCTGGATTGCTTTCACATTGCTTGGCTTCCTGCTACTTTACGGATTCTTCTATCACAGAAATATTAAAGAAATGTATGAATGGGAAACATGCACATCTGACAATCTCAATCGGGAAACCATCATAAACAAGGCATTTACGGGAGGAATGAAGATTGAAAATGAAAACATGTCGGGAACAGTTCTTTTTGTATTACTCAACTTATTATTACTTATTGTAAATATTCTTGATTTGAATTTTCTTTGGGGAAATGGTAAATTACCTGAAGGAATGACCTATTCGGATTTTGTTCATCAGGGAACGGGAACTCTTATTTTATCCGTCGTTATTGCCATCGCTATCATCCTGTTTTGTTTTCGTTCACGGTTGAACTTTTACGAAAAAAATAAGGCGATAAAAGTTCTTGCCTGTCTGTGGATCATTCAAAATGGAGTAATGATTTTCTCCACTGCATATCGCAACGGACTTTATATTCATGAATACAGCCTGACTTATAAACGCATTGGTGTTTATGTTTATTTAGCGTTGACGATGATCGGACTTTTTACAACCTTCGCAAAAATTCTTTTTAAGAAAAGCAACTGGTTTTTGTTTCGCAAGAACAGCTGGGCTTTTTATGCAGTGCTGATCTTTGCCTGTTTTTTTAACTGGCCCATGATCGTTACCAAATATAATATTTCATTATCCAAAAAGCTTGATAAAACATATCTTCTTGAACTTTCCCCATGCACTCTTCCCTCTTTGATAAATCTCGAACAGGATACAAATAAAAGAAACACCGTTATTAATTCTTTTCCCACGGATGATTATAATGAAATTACTTCTAGCTTCTATCTGAACAATCCGCAAAGTTTCACAGCACAGCTTCACCAGAAGATTTATCATTTTCTTGAATACAGAGAAAAAGCGGATTGGCAGTCATGGTGCATGAATAAACAAAACACAGTGAATGAAATTCTGCAACTTGAAGAACAGGGAAAACTGAAAAGCTTTTATTTGTCAAATTCATATATTGAAACACTGGAGCCTATTGCAAAATTCCATCATCTGCAGGAACTGGATTTTAATAATGATCACATCACAGATCTTAACCAGTTGAAAAATTTTCCTCAGTTGCACCGACTTGATCTTTCTTTAAACAAACTAAATAATCTGAACACAATACCGGAATTAAAAAATTTAGAAGAACTGTATCTGCGCAATAATCAGATTTCAGATTTCACACCTCTGCAAAGGACAGAAAACCTGGAAACTCTTGATGTGTCGTCCAACTTGATTAATGATCTGAATAAAATTCCCGTGTTAAATAAATTGCAAACACTGGATATATCTTCAAATACTATTGCAGATTATTCCAAACTTAAAAACTACCCGGATCTGAAAAACCTCAGTATGACATGCATGGTAAACCGCCGAATAGAAACGCTTCCCGCACTTCCTAATCTGATATATCTCAACATTTCTTCAAACAACATCTCTTCAGAAGCTAGGTCGCTGTTTGAAAAAATTAAGTCTTACAGCAATCTTCAAAACCTTGATTTGTCTTCAAACGCAATTACCAATCTGAATTTTTTACTTGATAAAGGAAATCCCGTATATGCAAATCTGATCACATTAAATCTCACTTCAAATAAAATTATCGATGCTGAAAACCTGAAATATTACAAGAACCTGAAAGAACTTTATCTCCAGAACAATCAGCTCAGTGATCTCAAAGGAATTACCGAACTTGAAGGCTTGCAGACATTGGTTCTTTCATACAACCAGGTTTATAATCTGGAAAGTGTTGCTAAATTGAAAAACCTGAAAGCGCTGTATTTGTGTGGCAATGGCATTAAAGATATCTGTGCATTAAAGAATCTGGAAAGACTGGAATTCCTTAATTTATCCGGTAATGATATTCAGAATATTAAATCGCTTTCTCCATTACAAAACCTGAAAACCTTATATCTGACAGGCAATCAGATTAGCGATATTTCTGCACTATGTAAACTGAACAAACTGGAATTCCTCGATTTGCAGAATAATCCGATCAAAGATTTCAGCGGGTTGTATCAGATGAAATCCCTGAAAGAGCTTTATCTTACTACGATCAGCAAGGAAGAATATAAAAAGCTTTGCGATGCATTGCCACAGACGAATATTTATACTACAATTGAAAATAGCAGTTCGCGGCAAAGCCGATAATTAAATATTTTTCTATATTTACCCATTCATTTTATTATGAAGAAATACATCATAACAAAAATCATCTGGGTGGCGATATTCAGTATTGCCATGGCATATCTCGAAAGTGCCGTGGTAGTGTATATGAGAGCCATGTATTATCCTGACGGATTTAATTTTCCGATGAAGATCATTGAGCAAAACATTGCCATCACAGAATTTTATCGGGAGATCGCCACCGTGATCATGCTGGTAGGAGCTGGCATTATAGCCGGAAGAAGAGCCGTTGAGAAATTTGGCTTTTTTGTTTTCGCCTTCGCCATCTGGGATATTTTTTATTATGTGTTTCTGAAATTATTACTCAACTGGCCGGAAACATTCTTCACCTGGGATATTCTGTTTATGGTTCCTATCACTTGGGTAGGTCCGGTATTGGCTCCTCTGATAAATTGCGCTATTATGCTTGGACTGGCTATAGCTATTTTTATCATTGAAGGGAAAAGGCAGGATACAAAGCTTGGCTTTGCTGAATGGAGCCTGCTGATAGGTGGTTCGCTGATTATTATCTTTTCTTACACTGCTGAATATGGAATGTTTATTCTGAGTAAATATTCAATAAGCGAACTAATCAACTTCACGGATAGTTATGAGATCATGCGGTATGCCACTAAATATATTCCTGAATATTTTAACTGGTTTGTCTTTGGGGCAGGCTGTTTGCTACACCTTCTGGCGATTACTATTTACTGCATGAAGAATGCAGAGAAGAAATAAACAATAAAGAATTTAACCGCCCTTCCTTCGTCAGGATAAACTCCGGCCACAAAGAAAGGCGCATAGAACGCAAAGAAGAAATATCTATTTCAGGCTTTTTAAATTATTTATTGCTTCGGGTAAAAATTGATGTACAGGTTTTACCTTTTCACAATCTGTTATATCGGAACAGTCACCACAAGTATCATAACCTTTCTCTGCAATACAATTACGGATTTCGCACTGGGTACAATGGGCAAATTTAACACCCTCGGTACGACAGCCCGTACAATTGATTGTTTCAGGGGCAATATCGGGGGCATTGTATTGTATCTTCCATTTCTCGGCAGTAGCAGCGCGCAGAGCATCATCATTATTAATGGTGGCAATTCTTGCATCGCAGGTTTCACAATTAAGCCCGCAACAGGCAATGAGTTTTTCCATGATCTATGTGTTTAATTAATGAATGATTATAGTTTCCAAAAGTAATAAATTTCATTAAATATAGCTTGGCACAAAAGTTCAATTTGTAGATGAACCGGGTGATGTTATTATAAAGATAGCAGAATGCTAAGTGACAGATACTAAATGGCATGTTGCAAGTGCCGGATGGCATGTTACAGGAGCGAAATGGTTGGTGACAGAAGCGAAATGGATAGTGACAATAAATGATAGGGGAGTATATAATATTCTGTGTAAATGGGATTCGTAGGGCATGCCCAATTATGTGTGGGGAATGTCCATTTAAAGTGTGAAGGATTTCAAGCCGGAGCATAATAGTTCTATAAAAAACATAATTTATGAATAGAACACGGATGACCGAATAAAATCCGCGAAAATTCGCCGGATTCGTGTTATTCGTGTTCCATAAAAATAAATTGCTAATTTTGGTGGGGAAAATGATGATGAATCTTTTTAATCGAATTACAAATTCGATAATTAAGAACGACGGAATTACAAATTCCGCCGAGCGTGGGGATAAATTGATTATACAATAAAAAGAAAACTTTTCCGTTATTGTCCTGTCAAAAACAAAATTGAAATGGAAAGAATATTAATAAAAATCTCTTTATCAATTTTCTTTTTTTTGTTCTCAGGTTTTTCCGGTGGTTTTTCCCAAAACATTTCGGGCTACCAGTATTCCGGAAGTGAGGTTAACTGTATAACTTCTGCTGTTCCTTTTTTAAGAATAGTTCCCGATGCACGAGCTGGTAGTATGGGCGATGCAGGTGTTGCGAGTCCTCCTGATGCAAATTCGCAACAATACAATCCGGCCAAATATGTTTTTAATGAAAGCAGGTTTAGCGTCTCGCTTTCATATACACCCTGGCTCAGAAAGCTTGTGAACGATATTAATCTTGGTTCCATTTCGGGGTACCTTAAATTCGACAGCCTACAATGTATTGCCGCTTCATTCAAATATTTTTCACTGGGAGATATTCCATACCACAGTTTAAGCGGAAGCCTTATCAGCACTTATCATCCCTATGAATTTTCATTTGATATTTCTTATTCGAGAAAACTATCAAATGTATTTTCATTGGGAACCGCTGTCCGCTATGTTTTTTCTGACCTTGCCCATGGTGGTTATCAATCTCCTCATTATAAACATGGGACATCACTTGCCTGTGATATTTCATTTTTATATTCCAAAAAGATAAAAATTTTTAGCGAGGAAAGCAGATTTAATTTTGGTTTAAATATTTCAAATATCGGTTCAAAAATATCATATAACGATTCAACAAATAAAGGGGATTTTATTCCTACGAATCTTGGGCTGGGTCCAGCTTTAGCCACATCATTGAGCAAAACGGTTTCCATTACATTGCTGGCCGAAATAAATAAATTGCTTGTTCCAACACCACCTATCTATAAAATCGACAGTAGTGGGAATTATGTAATTATTGCCGGTAAAAGTAATGATGTGACTGTCTTAAGTGGAATGCTCCAATCCTTCAGCGATGCCCCCGGAGGCTTTAAAGAAGAGATCAGGGAAATAAATTATTCATTCGGAACCGAAATATCTTTCAGAAAAATGTTTTTTGGGAGAGCTGGTTTTTTCTGGGAAGACAAAACAAAAGGCAACAGAAAATTTTATACACTTGGTATCGGTGTAAAATATTATAAGTATGAACTTGATTTCGCTTATTTAATTCCAATCGAACAGCATAATCCGCTTGAAAACACACTTAGGTTTTCATTGTTATATAATTTCGATTAAGGATTATACTCCTGAAATTTTGCTATTTTTACTTCCCAAAGAAATAATGTGTTTATGAATTTACGTTTATTACTTATTGCCTTATTATGCTTATCGCTCAGGGGTTTTGCACAGCAAAATTTTGTGATCTCGCCTGCGAATGCGGATTGTACAAACCCTGTAGTTCTTAACGATACAGTGTTCGGCCCGACGAATGCTCCTGCAGGTTTCGGGCAGGTGATGGAATTCAAAATGCCTCTGTATGATTTGTATTCATTCGAAATGGAACATAATACCGTTTGGTATAAATTCACAGCAGCCGGTAATTGCACACTTACTTTCGA
>Ga0182027_10013653_pt1 | contig 11299 bp, 4 predicted proteins | sample 712E1DmetaG_FD_121300 | JGI IMG/M metagenome (GOLD analysis project Ga0182027, IMG submission 121300) | Permafrost microbial communities from Stordalen Mire, Sweden - 712E1D metaG (Illumina Assembly) | ecosystem: Environmental > Terrestrial > Soil > Wetlands > Permafrost | place: Sweden...
ATGATCCAACTGGCCAGCAAATGGGTTGCAGGAGCCATGCCAAATTAGTTGATGGATGCGGGCCGCGAGGAGCGGCCCGCATCAGACCACTGTCAAACGAAAGACGTTTCGCCATATACGGGAAACGCTGATGACTTTTCGCGCCAGAGGCGCGACGCTGCACCGCCGGGTCCCCCGCCCGACCGGGCCAGATCAAAGTCACGCCCGGCATGCTGCGGCGGGTCAAGGCCCTGGCCGATCTGAGCGATAGCCAACTGGAACGGTTCCTCCAGTTTATGGAACCGCAACAAGCGCGGCAGTGGACGCAAATTGTCAAACAAGGTGAACCGGGCGACGGCATGTTTCTGGTTCTGGAAGGCGAACTGCGGGTCCGGCTGATGATCAAAGACAAGGAGACCATCCTCGCCACGCTGGGAGTGGGGGAATGTTTTGGCGAGATGGCGCTGTTCGACCACGGCCCGCGCTCGGCGGATGTGCTGGCCAACAAAGACTGCGTGTTGCTCAAAGTCAGCGTCGAAGCGTTCGACAAACTCCGGGTCCAAGCTCCCGAACTGGCCGCGCCGATGCTCCACTCCCTCGCCCGCACCCTGGCCGGCCGCATCCGCGCCGACAACAAGCGCATCAAGGACAGCGTGACCTTCGCCCGCACCGGAGGATACTGACCCCCACGCCCCAACGAAGTGATGGAGTCATGGACTAACGGGAAGATTCAGCACACCATCACTCCATAACCCGCGCGGCACTGCATATTCCGTTTTCCGTTTTGCATTCCGCGCTTTGTCGGCTACCGTGTAATCTGTCTAAATTGAAGTATCATGGCTTGGCCGGGCCGGATTGTCTGATCGTGATTAAGAATTGCTGCACAGTTTGTTTGGTCTTGTTCGGCTGGCTCGCGCCGCCGTTGCTTTCCCACGCGCAAATTCCTTCCCAGGCGCCCGCCGCCACCGTCTCCTCCACCCCGCGCCATACGGCGCAGGTGAACGATCCCGCCCTGGCCGCCAGGCTCGCCGCCGGCGGAGCGCGCCGGATCGCCGATTACGGCGGTTTTCAGCTTTTTGATATTGACCAGGCGACAGCCACCGCCCTGGTTGGCCGGATTCAACTGCGGGACGAATATAATGTCATCAAACTCAATGCCGCCCCTCTGGACACTTCCCTGCCGCAACTCCAGTCCCTGCGGAAACCGGTCGCGGCGTTCGCCGGCAAACGGATGCACTTGATCCAGTTCGCCGGGCCGGTGCAGCCCGCCTGGCGGGAATCCCTGCTCCAGGCCGGCGTCGAGATTGTCAGCTATATTCCGCAGAACGCTTATCTGGTCTATGGCGGCGCGGGGGCGCTTGGCCGGGTTCAGGCGCTGGCGGCCCAGGCCCCGCACGTCCAATGGGAAGGCTCTTATCTGGACGATTACAAAATTCATCCGGCGGCCAGGGCGGTGGACGCCCAGGGCCAGCCGCGTCAAATCGGCACGGACCTGTTTGACATCCAGATGATGGCCGATGCGGAAGCCAACGCGAAGACGTTGCAATTGCTGGACGCGCTGAAGCTGGAGCCGTTCCAGCGGCAGTCCGCCGCGCTGCATTATTTGAATGTGGCGGGCCGGTTCGCCCCGGCGGATTTGGCGCGCATCGCGGCGCAGCCGGACGTGGTTTCCATTCTGCCATACTTCAAGCCCCGGAAACTGGATGAGCGGCAGGATCAGATTGCGGCCGGGAATTTATCCGGGAACGCGCCAGGCGGGCCGGGTTATCTGGCGTGGCTGGAGAGCAAGGGCTTTTCCCAGGCGCAATTCGATGCTTCGGGCTTCGCCGTGGATTTGTCGGACAGCGGAATTGATGACGGGACGACAACGCCCAACCATTTCGGCTTGTACAGAAACGGCCAAATCAGCGACGGCAGCCGTGTCATCTACAATCGCCTGGAAGGCGCGCCCAACCCCGGCAGCTCCCTCAAAGGCTGCGACGGGCATGGGACGCTCAATTCCCACATCGTGGGCGGCTATGATGATTCGTCCGGCTTTCCTTTCGAGGACAGCTCGGGCTACCACTATGGGCTGGGGGTTTGCCCTTTTGTGCGGCTCGGTTCCTCTGTTATTTTCGATCCGGACCAATCTACCAATCCGGACCTTCCCACCCTGGAATCCTACGCCTACCAACACGGGGCCAGAGTCAACAATAACAGTTGGGGCGACACCGGGAGCGACGGCCTCTACAATTCGGATGCCCAGACCTACGACGCCCTGGTCCGCGACGCCGATGCCGCCACCGCCGGCAATCAGGAGATGGTGATTGTCTTTGCCGCTGGCAACGACGGCATTAACGCCCGCGGACGAACCGTCACAAAATCCATCTCCGCGCCCGCCACGGCCAAGAATATCATCACCGTCGGCGCGGCGCAAAATGTGGTGACCTTGGGCGGCTTGGACGGTTGCGGCTGGAGCGACAATTATTCCGACAACGCCAACGCGATTTTCAGTTATTCCGGCCGCGGGCCGTGCGACGACGGGCGGCACAAGCCCGACATCATGGCCCCCGGAACCCGCATCACCGGAGGCGTGCCGCAGGCGAAGAACCCGGCGGACGCGGGCACGGCGGACCCGTGTTTTCTCGCCGATGGCATCGGCGTCTGTGGCGGCGTGGCCACCAATACGGGCACCAATCTCTTTTTTCCGGACGGCCAGCAATTCTACACCATCTCCACCGGCACCAGCCATTCCACGCCGGCGGTGTCAGGCGGCTGCGCCTTGCTGCGCCAGTATTTCATCAACCAGGGCTGGACCCCGCCCAGCGCGGCCATGACCAAGGCGTTCCTGATGAATTCGGCCCGCTATATGACCGGCCCCGGCGCCAACGACTCGCTCTGGTCGGAAAATCAGGGCATGGGCGAAATGAACCTCGGCATGGCCTTTGACGGCTCGCCCCGCCTGTTGCGCGATCAACTGCCCGCCGATCTCTTCACCGCCAGCGGCCAGACCCGCACTTATTCCGGGACCGTCGCCGACAGCGCCAAGCCCTTCCGCGTGACGCTCGCCTGGAGCGATGCCCCGGGCAGCACCACCGGCAGCGCGGCCAACAACGATCTGGACCTCACCGTTGCCATTGGCGGGGTCACTTACCTGGGAAACGTCTTCAATGGCGCCTTCTCCGTCAGCGGCGGCTCGGCCGACACGCTGGACAATGTGGAGAGCGTGTTTCTCCCCGCCGGCGTTTCGGGAAATTTCACCATCACCGTGACGGCGGCCAACATCAATTCCGTTGGCGTGCCGAACAGCGGCGGCGCCCTGGAACAGGATTTCGCGCTGGCCGCCTACAACGCCCTTCTCACCGTCCCGCCGCCCGTCATCCTTTCGCCCGTGTCCGGGTTTGACAGCAGCGTCCCGCTCGTCATCGTCAGCGGAACCGGACTTCCCGGCGCGCGGCTGGCCATTTATGACGCCGCCGGCCTCCTGTCCAGCACGGTTGTCAACCAAAACGGCGATTTCACCGGCGTCGTCCAGTTGGCCCCCGGCGCGCAAACCCTGACCGCGATCCAGTCGGAACTGGGCGTCGCCAGCGCGCCCAGCGCGCCCGTGGTGGTCTGGTGGGTCGTTCCGCCGCCCGTTATCCTGGCGCCCTCCAACGGCCTGGTCACCACCGATCCTTCCCTGACCGTCAGCGGCACGGGGATGGCCGCGGCGACAGTGACACTTTACGACAACTCCGTCTCCAACAGCGCGGTGACTGTCAACAGTACGGGACATTTCTTCTTCCCGCTCAAGCTCGCCAACGGGCCGCACAGCCTGACCGCCGTTCAAACCGCCAACGGCCTGTCCAGCCTGCCCTGCGGGCCGGTGCTGGTGACGATGGCGCTGGCGCCGTTCGTGGTGCTTGAACCGCAGTCCCAATCCATGTTCCTGAAAGGCTCCGTGACCTTCGCCGCCAAAGCGGCGGGCGCGACGCCGCTCCGGTATTCCTGGCTGAAGAACGGCGTCAAAGTGGCCGGGGCCGACGAGCCGTCGCTGACCCTGGGCGGCATCACCGCCGCCAGCGCCGGCACTTATACCCTGGTGGCCACCAACAGCTATGGCCGCGTTGCCAGCGATCCGGTCACGCTGGCCCTCATCCCCAACCCTTTCACCAACCTCGCCGGCAATTACTACGGGCTTTTTTCCGAAACTCCCGCGCGGTTTCCCAGTTCCGGCCGCTTCACCCTGTCCTTGACAAGGCTGGGCGCCTATAGCGGGAACCTGCAAGGCGCGGGCGGCCCCTACGCTTTCACCGGCGCCTTTTCTCCCGCCGGCCGGTCCGCGCCGCGCGTCCCGCGCGGATACGGCAAAACGCCGCTGGCTCTGAGCCTCGCTCTCGACGTGACCAATGGCACCCAGCAAATTTTGGGAACGGTCGCGGACGGCAGTTGGGCGGCCGCGCTGGAGGCGGACCTGGCCTTTTACAGCGCCACAAACCCCTCCCCCTGGCGGGGCGCGGACACCATTATTCTTGACAGTTCCGGCGGCGGCGTCGCCGGCCCCGGCGGCGGCGGTTACGGCAAAGTCACCGTCACTCCGGCGGGGATGGTTTCCTTCATCGGCGCCCTGTCGGACAACACCGCCGTTGCGCCGTCGGCGGCGGGCGTTTCCAAATACGGGCGATGGCCGCTCTACATTCCGCTTTACGGAACCGGAACGCTGGGATCGCTGTCCGGCTGGGTCACTTTCACCAATCTTCCCGGCGTGAGCCTGCAAGGCGGCGCGGCCTGGTTCCGCACCAACTCCGCCGGCAAACTCTATCCCCGCGGCTTCACCAATGCGGTGTCAATTACAGGGTCCGCCTTCACGCCCGCTTCCGCCAAAACGCCCGTGCTGGGCCTGACCAACTTCCAAATCACCTTGAGCGGCGGCAACCTGCCCCATCCGCTGACCAATGCCGCCACGCTTTCTCCCGCCGGCAAATTCGCGGCCAACGGCCCCGGCATTGCCAGCCTGACCCTGTCCGTCGCTGCCAGCACGGGAATCCTCAACGGCACTTTCCTCGATCCGGCGACCGGTCTGGCGACCCCGATCCGGGGCGTCGTGCTGCAGCAGCAAACCAACGCCGCCGGCTATTTCCTCAGCACCAACGCGACCGGCCTGTTCCAACTGACCCCGCCGTAAAACTCACACCCACCGCGGCAGGGCGACGCTTCCAAAGATCCATGTAGCGGCGGTCTATGACCGCCGCAAAAATCGGGAACGCGGAATGGGATTTTTTGAACAGGAGGGAACAGAGGCAACGGAGAAAACGCTAAATGTCAATTGTGCTCATCGCCCTTTGCGGTGCGCGCGAACTTCAGCGCAAATCGTCTCCTCATCTGGCGCGGCTTTTTCCCCGGTTGCGTCCATCTGGGCCAACGCCGCCTGAAGGGACTTGACACTTCCTTGCGCGCGCCAGTTTTTGGCGATGATGTCAGTCCAGCCGGGCGTCCCGGCGGCGGCGGCCAGCGGCTCCAACCGCCCGATCGTCCGGCCATTGCGGGTGATGAGCAACGTCTCCCCCTTCTCAAGCTGGTTCAAGACCGACTTGGTGTCCTCGTGCAATTGTCTTGCAGTGATAATGCCCATGTTCTCAAAGTAACGCCTTGCCAGTCTCCCCGCAAGGCAGGCCCCCTTTTCCTCGAAGAACCCAACGGAGTGTTGGAGTGTTGGAGTAATGGGTTCTTCCATCATTCCACCACTCCACTACTCCATCACTCCATCGGTCCCATTCTTCCCATTCCTCCCATTCCTCCCATGCTTTGGGATTGCCGTCACGCACCATGCCTTGCACTATTCGTGCCGGCATTCCACTGAAAACGTTGTGGCGGCAAGAAATGTCCGTAACCAAACGACGCCGGCACGTCAGGACACCGGTATGACTGAGCCAACTGTATCATCGAACTTCTGCCCAAAGTGCGGCGCGGCCCTGCCTTCGGCGGCCACGGCCGGCCTCTGCCCGCGCTGTCTCTTGGCCGAAGCCATGCTTCCCACCCAGCCCGACGCCGGGCCGGCCGCGGCGCGGAAAACCCTCGCGCCGGAGGAACTCGCCCCGCATTTTCCGCAACTGGAAATTCTCGAATGTCTCGGACGCGGCGGCATGGGCGTGGTCTATAAGGCGCGGCAGAAATCCCTGAACCGTTTCGTCGCCCTCAAACTCCTCGCGCCGGAGCGCGTCCGCGAAGCGAAGTTCGCCGAACGCTTCGCCCGCGAAGCCCGGGCGCTCGCCGCCTTGAACCATCCCAACATCGTCACCATTTATGATTTCGGCCAGGCGGGCGGATTTTACTTTCTGCTCATGGAATTTGTGGACGGCGTGAATCTGCGCCAGCTTTTGCGCGCGCGAAAATTCACGCCCGAAGAGGCTCTGGCCATTGTGCCGCCGCTGTGCGACGCGCTGCAATTCGCCCACGACCGGGGCATCGTCCACCGCGACATCAAGCCGGAGAACCTCCTGCTCGACAAAACCGGCCGCGTGAAGGTCGCCGATTTCGGCATCGCCAAAATGATCGAACCCGAAGCCGGTGGGGCTGACCTGCCGGTCAGCCCTGAAATCGGGGCCGCGCCGCAAGACGGCCCGACCGGCGTCGTCGGCACGCCAAATTACACCGCCCCCGAGCAGAAGACCGATCCGGGCCGCGTGGACAGCCGCGCCGACATTTATTCCCTCGGCGTCGTTTTCTACGAAATGCTCACCGGCGAACTGCCCGGCAAACGCCTCGAACCGCCGTCCCGCAAAGTTCATATTGACGTGCGCCTCGATGAAATTGTCCTTCGCGCCCTGGAAGAAAACCCCGCCCTCCGCTACCAGCAGGTGAGCGAAGTCAAGACGATGGTGGAGACGATTGTAAGTTCGGGGAGCAACGCCGCCCCGCCAAAGGACGAGGTTCCGAAAAGGCGGTCGAAATTCTCATGGGTTGGCTCATTGCCGGATGTGCCAAAACTGGATGGCCCGTTTGTCGTAAGACAAGGCAACCGCCGCGTCTTCAAATGGTCTGTCATCGGCGCGAGTTTTCTCACAGGTCTATGCCTGGTTTGCGTATTCGCGCCAATCCTGTTCAAAGGACTGGATTTCAAGGAAAGCAAAGCGAATTTCCTGGAGAATCTTCTGCTCGGATTATTTGCGGTGATTTTCACGGCTCGATTACTGTGGGGAATTTTTTTGCCGGTGCAATCACTGCCTGCTGAACCGGTTGTCTCCCTTGGTTCATCGTCCGGCAAATCCGCCCCGGCCAGTTCGATAAAGAGAAAGTCCGGCTGGCGGCGGCTGTTGCTATGGCTAATTCCGCTGGTCTTGCTGATACTAGTAGTGTGGAGCGCAGCGTTCAGGAAGCCTTCGAACCATGGCTATTCCTACGGCAACGAAAAAGCCGTCCTCGCGGCTCCGCATCCCGAACCGCATACCGTGCGCGAATTGACCGGCCCTCCCTTTGTGGCGCGGTTGCCGGAAGGCGGCAGCATCGAATTGCTCGCCGTGCGGCTGCGGGCTTCCACCAATCAACCGTGGTGGCAGCCGGATGGAACGCCCTCGGCTTACGGAAGCTCCATCGAGGCCTGGGCCACAGATCATTCCGGCAGCGGCGTCATGGCCCTGGCCCGCCTCAATTATCCCAAATACTTCGAGAAATGGCCCAGGCAAACCGGCGAGACAAATCGGGATGCCATGAGGATCGGAGACGGCCTTTGCTCGGCTTTGAAAGACGGGCAGATGATGGACATGATCGAATCGAACGACGCGCCTGAGAGGATGTTTGGCGTGATGATCTTCGATCAGGCGCTGTTCGCCGGGAACCAGACGACTCTCCCGGTGAAAGTTGCCACCGGGCAGTGGGCAACGCTCATCACCGTGCCAAAGCGCGGCGGATTGGCCTCCCTTTTTGCCAGCGACGCCCGCAAAGAATGGAGTTTTTCGGAAGACGCGGTCGGCACTTTGAAAGTCACGGTGGCACACCTGATAACGAGACTGGATGTGGATGCGGAGTATCGGTTTGTCGCAGTGGACACTGATGGCAAGGAACATCTGCCGGCCACCACGGAAACCACGCGCAACGGGAACGACCTGTACTCCAAATACGAAGTGACATTTAATGACGTCGGCGGCGACACGGTGTTGTTGAAGAATCTGCGCGAAGTCCGCCTGGAGTTGCGGACGTTCCAACAGGTCGAGTTCCGCAACGTCTCCCTCCAACCCGGCCACATCACCAAGGTGCAAGTGAAAGATTTCGGCGGCGCAACCAACACCAACTCCGCCGCCGCGCCCGCCTCTCCCGGCTTGCCCAGCGCGATGCCGGTCCCACCAGCCATTGATGAACGCGCTGCGGCGTTGCAATTCCGGTTGGTTGCGCCGGAAGGCACAACCGAGCCGGTGGATCTGCTTCCGAACGCCGTTGCCAGGAACGGTCCCCCGCAATTCCGAGTCCTGCGCAACGTCCGCCTGGACGGCTCGGCGGTCGCCATGGCAGGGATTAAGTTCGACGAGGACGGCCAACGCTCAATCTGGATGCAGTTCACCGAGGCGGGAGCGAAGCGGTTTGGGGAAATCACCGCGAGCAATGTCGGGCATCAGATTGTGATTGTGTATCACGACAAGGTTCTGTCCGGGACGCGCATTGCGATGACAATTCCCGGAGGACGCATGAGTGTCTCCAGCAACTTGGGAGAAAAGGAAGTCCACTCGATTGTGGATTGCCTCAACCGCGCCCCAACGCCGACCGAGGAGGCGTGGGCTTTCACGGCGATGCGCGATCGTCCCTGGGTGTTGCTGGCGTCGCCGGGCGGTCCGGGCGCCTTGCGCGTTCCCGCGCTTGATGTGCCGGCCCCGCCAACGCCTGCCATTCAGGACCTGCCGGATTCGATGCGCAGCTATCTGGACTTGGATACGGGGAACATGGTGACAAACGACTCGGTGAATTGGAAAACCCGCGAGGGCCACGATTGGATCAGCAGCAACGGCTTGGACTTGGCGGCGGCAGTTTCGTCACTTCGGTCGGGGATCATGACTGGCTTTGACATGGTGATCGAACCATTGCCTCCCAATGCGTGGGGGACGCCTGCCAATGACTGGGACACGATTACCGCCGCGGATGTGGTTCAGAGCTGGGCGCTCATGCAAACGGTGCCGAAACAGACCGTTATTTTTGGCGTTGCGCCCGTGAATCTCTTTCTTTTCCAGACACGGGAAGGCGGCAGGGGAATTTTGCGAATCGGCGGTTTTGGCACAGAAGTGAGTAAAGATAAGGGCTTTGTTATTCTGAGCTACAAGCTGGTGGAACCAGCCGGAGCGACCAACGTCGTGCTGCCGAAGAATTCGGGTTCCCAACAAGCCCTTGACAAAAATTAGAACCTATGATTAAATAGTCTGCGTGAGGCACGAAGGCGCAGTCAAAGGGTGCTTGCCGGAAGGGGCGGCCGGTCGCATTGCGGATTGCGGATTGCGGATTGCGGATTATCCGATTCATCCGATCCGTCCGATCCGACCGATCCGTCCTATCTCCGCAACTGCAAATCGCGGTTGCGGTTGTCCCGTGGTCTTGTGGTCTCGTGGTCTTTTTTCGCGCCTTTTGCGCCTTTTCGCGGCAAATCAGCTTAAGTCATTATCCATGAACAATTTACAACTAAAATCGAGTATTTTTAATTAAAGGCAATTAAGCCTAATTAAGGTTAATTAGAGTTAATTACACTTAATTAAATTTGTTTTTGAGGAATCGAATATGACAGAGAATGACGCAATCCTGACTAAACTGGCAAGGATTCCAGAGAGGAGATCGGCCCTTTGCGCCGCAGTGCAGGACAGGGCAGTTGGAGCGCCGGCTTGCAGGCGGCTTTCAGCGGGATTTCTTGCGGAAAGCCGAGTGCAACCCGGGCGCTCCGATTCCCCGGCGCTCCCGTGCAACTTTCTTATCCTGCGCCCTTTGCCCCGCGGTGTTCGCTTTTTGCACTTACCTTTGACGTGAAAATGTGGTTTATTCGCCCCCGGCAATGATGAATTCTCAAACCAATGGCACCCCGCCACCGCCAAAACGCAAGCCCGCCTCCGGACGGGTCTCCCCGCTCTTGGTGGAGACGGGCCGCATGGAGGCGGCGGACGCGCTGCGCAAGCTGGAAACCGCCCCGGAAGGGTTGACCGAAGCCGTGGCGGAGGAGCGCCTGGCGCGGTCGGGTCCCAATGAAGTCTCCAGCGAAAAGCGCCACAACTGGGCCACGCGCCTCTACCACGCCGTGCGCAATCCGCTGGTCATTCTATTGACCGTTCTGGCCACCATCAGCTTTTCCACCGCCCAGGAGACCAGCGATTTTGTCGGCGCCTGGCTCATGGTCCTCATGGTCATCCTCGGCGTGGGTCTGCGCTTCATCCAGGAATCCAAGGCCGACTCCGCCGCCGCGAAGTTGAAGGCCATGATCAAGGTCACCGCCACCGTCGTGCGCGATGGCAAGCCGACCGAAGTCCCTCTCCAACGCCTGGTGCCGGGCGACCTCGTCAAGCTCTCCGCCGGCGACATGATCCCGGCGGACGTGCGGATTCTGACCGCCAAGGATTTGTTCATCATCCAGGCCACGTTGACGGGCGAGTCGTTGCCGGTGGAAAAATTCGATCCGCGGGAAACGCGGGAAAACGTCTCGCCCCTGGAATTTGCCAACCTCTGCTTCTTGGGGACGAGCGTGGAAAGCGGCACGGCGCAGGCGCTGGTGGTGGAGACCGGCCCCCGCACTTATTTGGGCGGCATCGCCAGCAGCATGACGGCGCAGATGGTCGAGACCAGCTTCGACAAGGGGATCAAGAAATTCACCTACCTGATGCTGACGTTCATGGTGGTCATGGTTCCGATGGTGTTTTTCATCAACGCTTTGAGCAAATCGCCCTCGGAGATGGACAGCAAGGACATTGTCAAACTTCCTGCGCTGGCGGACAAACTGGCGGCGAAGGCCGATCCCATGTCCGCCTTCTTGAACGGGGAATTCGACTCCGAGGCCAAAGCGTCCCTGGCGGCCTGGCAACTCTCGCCCACCAACAGCGACGGACTGGCTGGAATTCTTGCTGACAATCTGAACACGATCGTTTCCGGGCCGTCCATCTACCAGCCGGGCCGTTTCCAGGGCATCACCCTCGGGCCGGAAACGGAGGCGCGCCTGAAGCGCCCGCGCGCCCATGATTTCCGGCTCAACCGGTTGCTGCTGGAGGACGCTTATCCGGCGGAATTGAAGAAAAGCCCCAAACACGATTGGCCCGGCGCCTTTCTGTTCGCCCTGGCGGTCGCGGTCGGTTTGACGCCGGAAATGCTGCCGATGATTGTCTCGGTCTGCCTGTCCAAGGGCGCG
>Ga0182027_10013654_pt1 | contig 11298 bp, 5 predicted proteins | sample 712E1DmetaG_FD_121300 | JGI IMG/M metagenome (GOLD analysis project Ga0182027, IMG submission 121300) | Permafrost microbial communities from Stordalen Mire, Sweden - 712E1D metaG (Illumina Assembly) | ecosystem: Environmental > Terrestrial > Soil > Wetlands > Permafrost | place: Sweden...
CCGGACAATCGACCCTTTGCCAAACTGTTTTTCGATCTGTGCAAGGGCAATTTCTACGGCTTTGGCGCGGTCGTCGGCTATGGCCATGGGGAGGACTCCTTGATTGGCTCGCCCAGCGCATCTCCCGGATTCTCAAGAGGAAACGCGGGCGGCTTGAATTGGATTTCGATGGGATTGTAGCAGGGATACAAAGACTTTGACAGAGAAAAATAGCGAAGAGATGGAGAAACCGGGTGTACTGCCGGTAAACCCCCGACTTTCGTAACTGCCGGCTCAGACGGTGTAGGCGCCGATGCGGGTTTCGCGACTGGTGAGGGCGTCGCAGGTGCGGTCCAGGGATTCGTACTCCGGATCGTGGTCTTTGCGGAAGGCGCGGAAATCTTCTTCGCTGGCCCAGCGGTCGATGGTGAGGTAGGAGCCGGGGATGTAGGCGTCGCGCAAGAGCTCTGTTCCCAGATAGTTGGGCGAGGCGTGGAAGAGCTGCGCCCATGTACCCGCGGGGCCGTAAGCAGCCTCAAAGGCGGCAACCTTCTCCTCGGCAATCTCGAAGTGCCAGACGACGACGAACATGCGCGGCCTCAATGCTGTCTGTAGGATAGCGCAAAAGACAGGGGTCAGGGGTTAGGGGTTAGGGGTCAGAGATCAGAGAACAGGAATATGTCGTCGCGCTAGTCAACAGGAAAGTGGGCCTGCGGGAGTACAAACACAAAAAATCTATCGTGTTGTGTGGCTACAAAAAGAGGGATCGAAGGTGAATTTGCGAAATCGTCGGGTTGAAGGGGTACGGAAAGACGTGAAATGTCCGTCTGGAGGCGGGCCAAAACATTCAAAACTAGCTGCTTTTTATGCGTTTTAGCGTGTTTTTAGCGTCATTTTGAGTGAAATTAGCGCGTATTTAGGACGGGTTGATGCGGGGAGCATTCCATGAGTGCTGAGGCGATTTTGGCAGTAACTGAAATCAACTTTGCTTATTCAAGTTTCTGATTGAGCTATGCGGGAGTAAAAATCACATTTCAGCAATTCCCGAGTTCTCACTCGATGCATCTGGATCACCGGGAAGATTTCTGGTAGCTGGGAATCGCTGTTGGCTTGGAGTCTTTCATTCTCTTCTTAGCGCCCGCATGGGGTCGATCGAAGCGGCGCGGCGCGCAGGAAGCAAGCACGCGGCAACTCCTACTGCCACGAGGACACAGAGAGCGCCCGAGGCGATGCCTGAGTTGTAGGGACTCACTCCGAACAACAAGCTGCGCACCACTCGCGCAAAGCCAAACGAGAGAGCGATTCCAACAGCCGCTCCGGCCAGCACCGGCGTCAGGCCATCCAGCAGCATTAAGCGGTAGATATTTGCTCGTTGCGCGCCGAGCGCCAGCCGCAAACCGATCTCCCGCTGCCGCTGCACGACGGAGTAGTTCACGACACCATAGACACCCAGGCCCGCCAGGAGCAAGGCGCTGATGGCGAACAAGAGAAGCAGGTCCATCTCGAAGCGCTGGTTCGCCACCGAGTCCGCGACAACGCCGCCCAGAGCGCGCACGGCCGGAATCGGCACCGAGGGATCGATGCTCCAAATCGTTTTGCGAAGAGAATCCACCATCATCGCCGGATCCTGATGGGTGCGCAAGAGCAGACCGGCAGATAAATCGCAGCGATACCAATACGGCATATAGACCATCATGGGGTCCGGGCTGGCCAGCGAGATGGTGCGCGCGTTGCCTACTACGCCAATCACGGTAGACGGCGCCTCCTGATCGTCGCCTGCACGGTGAAATTGCCGCCCGACAGGATCTTGACTTGGCCAAAGCGTTCGCGCGGTCAGTTCCGAGATAACGGCGTAGTTCTTGCCTTCGTCGCTGGCGCTCAATAAACGTCCGGCGATCAGCGGCTGGCGAATGGACTCGAAGTATCCAGGGCTGACGAAGCGAAAATGCTCCGTCGGCAACTGAATGACGGGGCGGGCCTCGCCGGGGACACGAATCGAGTCGATCCATCGATCTCCGTCCAGCGGCAGCACGCTGGTTGCGGCGGCATTTTCCACGCCCGGAAGCTGGGCCAATCGACGCACCGCCTCACGATAAAACGCGGTACGCGCTTGCCGGTCGGGATAGGACTCATGGGGCAGATCAATGGCCGCTGTCACGATGTTCCCGGCTTGAAAACCGCGGTCTACATGCAGCAGTTGAAACAGACTGGTGGTCACGAGGCCGGTCATCAACACCAGAGTCATGCTAACGGCAACTTCCACGGCAACCAGCACTCTGCGCATCCGCTTGCTGCTGCGCGACTCGCTGGCCAGCCGCGACTCGCTGTGCAACACCTCTTGCGGCCCGGTGCGGGCAACCATCCACGCGGGAGCCACACCCGCCAGCAAGGTCGCCAGCGCGGCAAGCAGAAGAGCAAAGCTGGCGCCGGCCCAGTCCAGATGCAGCGGCCCGCGGAAATCCAAGGCAAGAGGAAGATAATGCTGCATGACCGGCACAAGAAGAGCTGCCAGCAGAAGGCCCAACGCGCCGCCCAGAGCCGCCAGCAACGCCGTTTCACGCATGGCCATGCGCAGCAACTCGGCGCGGCTGGCCCCAAGAGCGGCGGCGACGGCGATTTGCTGACGCCGCCCTGCCGCGCGCGCCAGCAGCAGATTGGCGATGTTGACGCAGCCGACCAGCAGCAATCCCGCCACCGCCGCAAGGAGAATCAGAAGCGGCTTGCGATTGTCGCCCACCAGCGCCTGCTGGAAGGGCGTCAGCACAGCGGAGAGCGTGCCCTTTTCATCCGCGGATAAGCTGGTCGTGATGGTATGTTGCAGCGCGTTGATCTCCGCATTCGCCTGCGACGCAGAGACACCGGGCTTCAGGCGCGCCAGGCCGAAATAGTTGAATTCGCCCATCGCTTCACGCAGTTGTTCTGGCGAAAACGCCATCGGCAGCAGCGCTTCCACCGGTTGCGGACGCGTGGTGCTGGAGATAGCGAAGGTGGGAGTATGGGGCAGATGGAACGACTCAGGCATGACGCCGATGACCGTATACGGAAATCCATTGAGCGTAACCGTCTTGCCGAGAATCGCGGGATCGGCTTGAAACTGACGCCGCCAAAGCCCATCCATCAGCACCGCGACCCGATCGCGGCCGGGTTGAGCCTCGTCGGGCGTGAAGGCCCGGCCCAGCGACGGCGAAACTTCAAGTACGGAAAAGATGCCCGGTGTCGTGCTCAATATGCCAATCTTCTGCGGCTCGCCGCCCGACCCCAGGGGCACCGCGCCTTCTTGCATCACCGCCATCGATTGAAAGCTATGGCTGTTCTGCTGCCAGGAGATGAAATGGTTGGCGTTCATGGGCAGCGTCGGGTAAATGTCGCGGAACTCCGCCACCTGTTCTTCCATCACGGCCAACTGCTCTGGATGCGCGTACGGCAAGGGCGCCAGCAACACGTCAAAGACCAGCGTGAAGATGGCAGTCGTCGCTCCAATGCCGAGCGCCAGCGTCAAAACGGCAGTCAGAGTGAAACCGGGCGATTTTAGCAATTGGCGCGTCGCATAACGCAGGTCATCAAGCAGTTTCTGCACGGAGCCTCCGGCTGGCACAACAACTTGCAGAATATTGTTGCACTTGCTTAGCCATACTATAAACGATTCATATCTTTGATATTTAAGCGGTTACATTACACGGCGAAGCGCCCGTTCGCTGCCCAATGTCCGAAATCGAAAAATGCTGTCCGCAATCGAACAACACCGTCGATGCACCGCATCAAATGACGTACGGTCGCCTTCTGCTAAGACGAGCCCGCCTAGAAACCGCCTTGGAGAGGCCGTACCGCCGCGGGGTCGTTGCTTTCCGGCTTCTCCCCTTTAGTGAACACACCTTAAATTCAATCTCAGTTGGCGAGAATAGCCTAATGCGCTCAGTGAACCGATCCGCCGTTCTTCCGGGTTCCGGGTGGTTGGCCGGCATAACGGAAATTGAAGTTCGAGATTTCCCAAATATCCGGCAAATGCAGGTCCTTCGACTGCGGTCGCCGCGGCGACCTCCGCTCAGGATGACAAATCTAAATGGGAGCTCAGAATGACAGCCTTTGGGTTAGTGCTTTCCCACATCTCAAAATCGAGATGTGGGGCACCCATTTTTGTGCTGAGTTGGAGAATCGAGAGGCGGACTTGCGGCTATCGCTGGAGGAGATCGATGGGCTGGGTGAAGTCGGTGACGCGGATGTGTTGGGCGAGGGTGGGGTGCTGGCGCTGGAGGGCCAGGAACATCTCCCAGGCGATGCGGCGATAGCTGAAGTGGCCGGCGGGGCCGGAGCGGAGTTCGATGATGTATTGGGCTTCGGCGAAGTCCATCTTGAAGAGGCTGCGGCAGCGGGTGGCTAGCGGGAGCAGGTAGAGAGCGGATTGGGCGGCTTCCGGGGCTGTGCTCTTTGCGATATGGGCGCTGGCGACGTGGGCTTGCTCGATGGCGGACTGATAGTCGGCCAGGACGCCGGCTTCGGCGAGGATGTTAACGTCGCCCGAGAGGTCGCCGGAGGCGGGGGTTTCGTAGCCGTGGAGGGCTGTGAGGGGCTGGATGATCTGGGTGCAGCGGCGATGGCGGTGCATGTCGCGGAAGCCGCCAATGTCCATGAGGATGTCAAAGCGGAGGGCGGCTCCGGCGTGGAAGGCGCGGAGGGCTTCGTCGTGGGGGCCGCGATGGCGCAGGCCCAACTCGACGATTTCGGCAACGCGGGCGGCGGGCAGCCCGGCGACCAGGTCGCGAATCTGCCGGTAGGGGTGGTGCGAGGCGGAGTAGAGCAGCGTGGAGGCCAGCTCGACTTCGAGGGTCTCGGTACGCTCGACGAGATCAACCACTGCGTGGGGCAGAGTTTCGGACGGGATTTGAGCCAGAATTTCGATGGCGGCCTGTGCGAGTTCCGCGCGAGTCTGGATCTCGTAGTTGTTGGGCTGGGCATATTTAACCAGGGTGGGCGCGGTGCGGACCTCGCGGGTGAGCAGGTGGGCGGCTTCGTCGGCCAGCATTCCCTCAGGGGATAAATGGATGGGTTGAAACCCATCCCTACCAGCCCCCGCCGATTCTGCGGGTTCAATGTACGGGCTAAAGTCCGTACCCTTCACGAAAGCGAGTTTTTCTGCGGCGGCCAGTTTGTCGACGAATGCGGCGCCAGCCTGGGCGTTGATGTTCCAGGCGGGGCCGGTGGCGGCTTCGCGGAGCTTGAGGCCCAGGTCGCGGACCTCGGCGGCGGGGTGCGAGAGCAGTCGGGAGATCTGGGTTTCAAGGGTGCGTGCGTTGACGATCTGGCCGAGTGAGGTGTTGGTGGCCAGGGGAAGCAGGTAGCGGGCTACGTCGAAGGCGCGGGCCTTCAATGTGCGCTCGTAGGCCTCGGGCTTCATTTCTGCGGGGCACGGGACGCGGCGGCGCAGGGCGTCGAGAACCGCCGCCGTAGTGCGCTGGTAGGCGGAGAAGAGGTTTTCGACGGTCTCGGCGTAGAGCTTTCCCTCCGCCTCAGCCGTCCCAAAATCCGGGAAGAACCAGCCGGATTTGAGGAAGTTCTGGTACCTTGTCGATCGCTCCTGGCCGTCCCAGCGCTGTTCGTCGACCAGGACGATGGCGGCCAGCAGGCTGAGGCGCTCGACGGCCATGGCGACGTGGGCCAGATCGGCGATGGAGCGGTGGCCGTATTGAAAATAAAATGTGTTGAGGAACTGCTCGGCGCGCTGGGCGGCGATTTCGTTGAGCGACTCGCGCATGGAGAGGGCGGAGCGGGAGTACTTGGCCATGGCGTAGGCCAGGACCTCAGGGTCGGCGCCATGGACAGCGAAGACTTCGGTTTGGTTACGGGCACCGGGAGGGAGAAAAGATTCACTGGACATGATGGAGGGCTCGCGACCAGAATACGACATTAGAGCGGTTTTCCATTTTATGTGGCTTTACGAGCTTCCGCGGAGTGGCTTTTACTTCCACCCCAGCGACGAAGACCTGTTGCCGGGGACCCCGGAGGGAAAAAGCCACTTGAGGACAGTGGTTTCGGTCTACATTAGTTGGAAAACCGCTGTGGGTGGGTTGCGTCCTGCATCCTGGGCAGCCACCCGCGCATCACGGAGTAAGCTAACCGAGGGGCTAGCGGGCCATGCAGGAGATTCGGGTACGCACATCGCACAAACCGCGGCCATTGCCCGCGGGCCGCTGGGCGATGACCCAGCGCTGGAACGATCTGCTGTTGGCGCACTGGGCGGTTCCGGTGGCGACGATGGCGCCGCTGCTGCCCGATGGGCTGGAGGTGGACGCGTTTCAGGGCTCAGCGTGGCTGGGGGCGGTTCCCTTCTGGATGGACCGGATCAAAATCCGCGGCGTGCCGCCTATCCCCGGAGCGCGCAGTTTTCCCGATCTGAATTTGCGCACGTATGTCCGCGACGAGCACACCGGAACGCAGGGCGTGTATTGTTTTTCGCTGGATTCCAGCAACCTGCTGGCGGTGGCGGTGGCGCGGATGTTTTTTCACCTGCCCTGCCACTGGGCCGATATGCGGCTGGAGCAGAGGTCGGAGCGCGAGTTTTCGTTTTACAGCCGCCGCCTGATGACCAGCCAGCCGGCAATCTTCAAGGCGCGCTACCGGGGGCTGGGACCAACGCGGAAGCTGGCGGAGATGCGCAGCGGAACGCTGGAACACTTTCTGACGGAGCGCTATTGCTTGTTTAGCCGCAACCGAGCCGGCCAGGCGATCCGGGCGAACCTTCACAACATTCCGTGGCCGCTGGAAGAAGCGGAGGCGGAGATCGAGTGCAACGATCTGGTGGAGTCGATCGGGATTCGGCTGCCGGAGCAGGAGCCGGTGCTGCACTACACGCGGCGGATGGCGGTTTACGTCTGGCCGGCGGAGTTGGTGCGTCCCGCGCTGGCCGGGCGGCCAGTGACGGTGGCGGTTGCGCCGTTGGGGTAGCGTCCGTATTCTGCTTCCAACTCCTGTCTCTTTCCGTCGCGGTTGTACAGAATCCTCCGGGCTGGCAGCCGGTTTCGGTCTTCAGCGATTCACACCACTTACAATGATCTCTTGTATTTCTCCTCTGACGATTACAGGGGCCCAATAGTGCAGTGTGGAACAAGAAAGGATACGCAGGATGACTTATCCCGCTTCTGCTTTGCGATTTGCGGCACTGTGTCTGTCGCTTTGTCTTTGCGCTTCGCCGGCAGTTTGCCAGAATCACTCTGCGACGCCTGTCAAAGTTGAGCGCATCCAGAACGGCGTTCATCTGTCGAGTGGCGATTTGAACGTGAAGGCGCAGTTTTACTCGGAGGGCATCGTCCGCGTGGTGAAATGGCCTGCCAGCGGCACAAGCGAGAAACACAGCCTCTCCGTGATCTTGAAAGCTCAGCCCAACCTGAACGTTCATGTCGAGGAGAACAAAGACGGGGTCACTCTTAGTTATAGGAAAATAAAACTTCTGCTGAGCAAGAGCGATGGATCGATCGAATATCTCGACAGCGGCAACCGCACGGTTCTAAAGGAGGTGGGACGGCCCAGCTTCACGCCTTCGCAGATCGAGCGCGAGAATTCGGCCTTCAGCATTCAACAGAACTTCAAGCTGAGCGCGGATGAAGGCGTATACGGCCTTGGACAGCAGCAGTTGGGAGTTATGAACTATCGCGGCCGTACAGTGAAGATTGTCCAGGCTAACACCAAGGCGGTTACGCCTGTTCTGGTTTCGACCGCGGGATATGGCATCTTCTGGGATAACTATTCCAAGACGATCTTCGACGACAGCGGCGGCAAGACCTCCTTCTGGTCCGAGGTGGCCGATAACATCGATTACTACTTTTTCTACGGTCCCGCCATCGACCGGGAGATCGCGCGATACAGGCAGCTCACCGGCGAGACGCCGCTATACGGCAAGTGGGCCTACGGATACTGGCAGAGCAAGGAGCATTACGCCACGCGCGACGAACTGCTGGGCATTGCCGGGGGGTATCGCAAACGCCGGATTCCGATCGATAACATCGTGCAAGACTGGAATTACTGGGGCAACAACGACAATTGGGGCGGAATGATCTTCGATGAAACGAAGTATCCGCGCCCCAAGGAAATGATCGACGAACTGCACCGGGATAACTTCCATCTCATGATTTCGATCTGGGCCGGACTTGGTCCATCCTCGCAGATTTACAAAGAGATGGATAAGCATGGGTATCTGTTTTCGACCGTAGGCTGGGCGGGATTCAAGTACTTCGACGTCTACAATCCAGCGGCCACGGATTTGTATTGGAAGTACGCGAACGAAGGATTATTCTCCAAAGGCGTCGACGGCTGGTGGATGGATTCGACCGAACCGGACATGGTCAATGCACTGACGCAGGAGGCCCAGGAGTACGAGATGAAGAGAGTCGAGGACAATCATCTCGGCACCTTCGCCAGATATCTCAATACTTATTCGCTGATGGATACCGATGCCATCTATAAGAATCAGCGCAAAGAGACGGACCGGAAGCGCGTTTATATTCTCACCCGCTCGACCTTCGCCGGCCAACAGAGGGTCGCTGCAACCACCTGGTCGGGAGACATCGGCGCCAGTTGGGAGGTGTACAGGAAGCAGATCGCCGCCGGGATCAACCACAGCATGTCAGGCATTCCTTATTGGACCTTCGACATCGGCGGTTATTCGCTCGGATGCCAGGGCGGCGTCTTCATGAACGGCGGCAAGGACCCCGCGTATCGGGAGTTCTACACGCGCATGTTCCAGTTCGGAGCGTTCAGCCCCATCTTCAGGGCGCACGGTTCGGAGACGCCGCGCGAGATATGGGAGTTTGGCGAATACACTCCGGTGCTGGAGAAGTTCGACAGTCTGCGGTACCGTCTGCTGCCTTACATTTATTCGCTGGGTTGGCAGGTTACGCACAACAGTTACACGATCATGCGCGGTCTGCCGATGGATTTCACCGCCGACCATAAGACGTATTCGATCGACGATCAGTATATGTTTGGCCCGGCGATCATGGTCGCGCCGGTGACGGAGTATATGGTTCACCGCCCGCCGGGGGATGGCGTGCTTGTTCCGGCGGCAGACTTCAAAACCAAGGACGGCAAGCCGGGGCTGAACGCCACCTATTATTGCGACGACGAGTTCAAAAGCGTGTGCCACGAGGGTGTGGAACCGGATGTCAATCTGGACTGGTACACGGGCTGGGAGAGTTTTATAACCGGCCCTAAATTCTCAATCCGTTGGGAGGGCAAACTAACTCCCTCCGAAACCGGGAGTTATCGCTTCAACCTGAAAAGCTTTGGGCCAAGGCGTGTGTATCTGGACGGCAAGGAGATACAGCACAACTACGAGTCGATGGAGTCCTGGACTGTGCCCGTGGCACTGGTGGCAGGAAAGGAATACGACTTCAAGTTCGAGACGGCGAACAGCGCGCTGGGCGCTTTCAGATCCAAGCTCTACTGGAAGACTCCGGCGATTCACGCTAAGGAAGCAGTTGTCGAACCCAGGGAGATGACAAGAAGCGTTTATTTGCCGGCCGGAACATCGTGGATCGATTTCTGGACGGGAGAGAAGCTGGAAGGCGGCAGGAGCATTGCCGCGGATGCTCCTATCGAGATCATGCCGCTCATGGTCAAGGCCGGGTCCATTGTGCCGATGGGGCCATTCGTTCAATACTCCACGGAAAAACCCGCCGACCCGATTGAGTTGCGCATCTATCCCGGAGCCAATGGAAGTTTCACCTTGTACGAGGACGAAAACGACAGCTACAACTACGAAAAAGGCGTCTATGCGACGATTGTATTTTATTGGGATGACGCTAAACGCCAGCTCACAATCGACGATAGAAAGGGCGAATTCCCCGGCATGTTGAAGACTCGAAGCTTCCAGGTTGTGATTGTTGGCAAGAGCCATGGAACAGGTGTGGAGGTTACAAACAGTCCAGACAAGAAGATTTTATACAAAGGCCAACGGCAGACGATTCATTTCCCACTGGATCGAGGGATTCATATCGCACAATATGCCTATGAATATCAATAAGATGAAAATCAAGGAGCTAAAAGTACCGCCAAAAAGTACCCCCAATGTTGGCGCTAGAGATGCCGGATAGCTTGGTCTGCTCCTGCTCACATGCCAGCCGTTTTACTCGGGCCAGTCCCGGTGAGTCATCCAGACGCATACTCGCTCTAGGAACGGCGAATCAAGGGGTCCTTAGGGGGGTGGGGCAGCCGAATTAAGGGCTCCGAACTTCGCAGGGAACACCCTTAGAGGTCAGCCTTCGATGTCCGCACAAATGCGGATTCTCCACCCGAGGGTAGGTCAAGAGATTCCAGTCGCAATGCCGACATTTGGAGAGTAATCCTGGAGAGAATCTGTAATGAGCAGAAGATAGTGCCTTTATTGAGGATATTCTTCTACTGAATGCAGTGGCTGTTAGATTCCGGCTAGGCTCTACTCCGCCGCCAAGCGTTGCGTCGTTGAATGCGTGCAGCACCATGCAGGCTCCGGCGGCACTCGATAGAAGAGTAGCGTTACTTAAACAGCTTGGGAGCGAAGTCGTTCAAGTCTCTTCGCCAAGTGAGCCATTCGTGAGCGGTACCGGGTGACGAGAAGTAGAAGTACTTGATCCCAGCCTTGTCCAACATCGCGCGGAAGGCGCCGATGGATTTATGGAAGAAATCCGGCTCCTCGGTCCCCATGCCGAGCCAGAGCAGCTTTACTTTCTCGTTAAAGGCAGCTCCGTCTTTGAAGATTCCGTTGAAAGCCGTTGCCGGGTCGAGCGCATCGCCGCTCAAGCCGTTCATTGTTCCGCTGAATCCGGCCATGTATGCGAAGGTGTCCAGATGGCCAGTCGCCAGGTGCAATGCCTGGTTGGCTCCCATCGAGAGTCCGGCCATCGCCCTATGATCGCGGTCCGGAACCGTCCGGAAGCTGGAGTCGATCGTCGGAATGACCTCTTTGAGCATCACGTCCTCGAAGGCGCCGAAGCCCGCGCCGGGGCCTGTGCTGGGCGGCCCGAAGGGCCCGGCGGGTACGGATGCGTAGCCGTTGTCCATCACGATCATCATGGGCACGGCCTTATTTTCCGCGATCAGATTGTCCAGAATCAGGTTGGCATGCCCCTGGAAGATCCATCCGGTTTCATCTTCTCCCGAGCCGTGCTGGAGATAGAGCACCGGATAGCGCGCGCTCGGGTTGGCGTCGTACTCCGGCGGCGTGTAGACAAAGCAGCGCCGCCACTGGCCGGTGATCTTCGAGTGGTAGATGCGGATGCGGACATCGCCGTGCGGCACATCCCTGGCCAGGTAGTAGCTGACGCCGTCTTCGGGAATATCGATGCCGCTGGC
>Ga0182027_10013655_pt1 | contig 11297 bp, 13 predicted proteins | sample 712E1DmetaG_FD_121300 | JGI IMG/M metagenome (GOLD analysis project Ga0182027, IMG submission 121300) | Permafrost microbial communities from Stordalen Mire, Sweden - 712E1D metaG (Illumina Assembly) | ecosystem: Environmental > Terrestrial > Soil > Wetlands > Permafrost | place: Sweden...
CCGAAACTTTTTCTCCCGTGGAAGATGTCGATATTTTTTGCCGTTTCTGTCAGAAAACGCTTCCCGCGCAATTAGACAGAAGTATAGCCGGCAATGGACGCACCGTCGACAAAGAGTCAACTTTTGAATATAGTTGCTCAAAATGCGGAAAAACATTCTGCTATTCAGGGAAAGATTTAAAAGAACAACAGCAACCCCCAGAGGATGCGCAAAAACCCCGCGACTATATTCCCAAAAATCATTATGTTATTGGCGAAACTATTGCGCATAAAAAATTCAAGGATAACGGCCGGGTTGTGGGAAAAGACCACGGCACTCCTACCAGAATTTTAGTGCAATTCGAAAAATCCGGCCTTAAGAAATTAGTTGAAGATATTTAAATTTTTCGGGTTTATATTTCCGTGCGCATTATAAAGAACACAACGTGCCTGGTATTACTCTTTTTTGTTTCAATTTTTGCCGCACAACCGGACAGTATTCAGTCCGACACTTCAAGGAACAAACCCGGTTTTCCCAATGGTTTGCATTTAAACGCAAAAGGTATTTTGATACAAGCCGGTGTTTCCGACGAATCGGTCGACACGGAAGGCGCATTGCCTGCATCCGTCGTAAAACCCCCGATCACTGATACCAATAGAAGTTTTCGCGAACCAACATTTGCTCCTCCAGTAAATGCTAAATCCAATTCCATTATTCAGGGTAATGCTGATATTAACTACCCCGTTTTCGATGGTTCCGAGGCATTAAAAACAAAGGAAATTTTTGCTGGTCTTGGAAAATATCATAAATTCATGGGGGCCTACGGCGTTTTGTGCGGGGCCCTGGGAATCATTGCAGGAGCCATGCTGATTGACAAGGCCGACGATGCCCCTTTTGCCATGTCTTTCATCACCATAGGAGGAATTTCCATTGGGTTCGGCCTCTGGGAAATAAATGTCGGGGGAAAACTGCTCAATTATGGAACTGCTGCAAAATAGAGACCTCTAATTTTTCCGAGGGAGCTATCCACTGACTTCAATTTTTATCCTGAAAAGCGACTCGCCATCGTTCAATACTCGTTGAGAGCCCCAAAGGCTTGCAAGCTAACCATAAAATACTTCAAAATATATGGAAATCTTGCCCGAATTATATGATATCAAGTATATTTAAATGATTTTTTTTGAATGTTAAAATAGATTTCCAGTATTAAGGAGCTTGTGTGAAAGATAAAATTCATCCTAAATATGACGCAGTGACCTTTACCTGTTCGTGCGGAAACGTCATCGAAACAAAATCCACGATCAAAAGCACCCATATTGAAATTTGCAACAAGTGCCATCCATTTTATACGGGCAAACAAAAGCTGATCGACAGCGCCGGCCGTGTAGAACGCTTCCAGAAGCGGTATGCGAACGTAAAAAAAGAATCGTAGTTTCCGGATTTCCAGTTTTCCGCGGACAGAAAAGCCGAGGGGCTTATCTGTCCGTTTTTCTTAAATAACAAGCGAGAGCACACTATGCGTAATTTCCTGCAATTTCTAAGGGTTTTGCCCTTGTTCACGGTTTCATGCATGGCAAAAAAGAACAAGGTCGGCGGCCAGGCAATCATCGAAGGCGTCATGATGCGGGGCAAGCAGAAAATATCCTGGGCCGTGCGAAAGCCGAACGGTGAAATGGTGGTCGAGCGGTTTCCATTCGTATCTCTTGTAAAGAAAAACAAATTCTTCTCGTTTCCCGTGGTGCGGGGCGCCATTAATTTGTACGAGTCCCTCAAAGTGGGATACAAGGCGCTCATGCGCTCGTCGGAAATCGCCATTGCCGAGGAAACGAAACCCGAGGAAAAAAACAGCAGCAAGGAATCCGTTTCCATGACGCTCAGCCTGCTCGCAGCGCTCGTGGTCAGCCTGGGGTTGTTCATGTATCTTCCTATGTTCATATCGCAATTGTTTTTCAAAAACACCGCGTTGTCCTTTAATTTCGTTGCCGGAGGCATTCGTTTGCTCCTGTTTTTCGCGTACATGGTCGGGATAAGTTTCTGGAAAGACATGCGAAGGGTGTTCGAATATCATGGCGCCGAGCACAAGGCGATTTTCACCTATGAAGACGAAAAAGACCTTACCATCGAAAACATGAGGCCATACTCAACCCTGCATCCGCGCTGCGGGACAAGTTTCCTGCTTCTGGTGGCCATCGTCTGCATCCTTCTTTTCTCCATAATTGACGCCGTAATTATTCACTTCATCGGACCGTACCCGCATGTTATGGTGCGTTTTCTGGTGCATGTTCTCCTGATACCCGTTGTCGGAGGTTTTTCCTACGAAATTCTCAGGCTCTCCGACCGATATCAAAACGTGTTCCCGGTTTCACTTCTCATCAAGCCGGGCCTTTGGCTGCAATTGATCACGACGAAACAACCCGACGATAAGCAACTCCTGACCGCTGCCGCCGCCCTTAATGCCGCTTTATGATAGATAAAATTAAAGAAATCATCGGGCGGCGGAAGCAGCTTGAAGAGGAACTGGCCTCACCCACGGTGACCGGCAACCGGGCCCTTCTGGAAAAACTGGGCAGGGAGTACCGCGGCCTTAGAAAAAACATGCCCGTTTATCTGCGCTATCTGGACATTAAAAAGAACATCGCGGAAAGCAGGGAACTTTTAAAGACCGAATCCGACCCTGAGATCATAAGCATTGCAAAAGAAGACCTTGTTCAACTTGAGCAGGAATTGCCCGTACTGGAGGAAAAGGTCAAGTATCTGCTTGTTCCCCGCGACCCCTTGGATTCCAAAGACGCCATAGTGGAAATCCGCGCGGGTACCGGCGGTATTGAAGCCGGCATTTTCGGCGCTGACCTGTATCGCATGTATTTGCATTTCATCGAAAAGAAGAATTGGACCTACGAAGTCCTCAGTTCCAGTTACGGTGAAATCGGTGCGATCAAGGAAATCATCTTTGCCGTCAAAGGCGAAGACGTTTACGGCGCGCTTAAATTCGAATCCGGCGTTCACCGCGTCCAGCGCGTTCCGCAAACCGAGGCGCAGGGCCGGATACATACTTCGGCGGCATCGGTGGTCGTCTTTCCCGAGGCCGATGATGTCGATATCACTATTGACCAAACGGAACTGCGCATCGACGTGTTCAGGGCCGGCGGCAAAGGCGGACAGCATGTCAATAAAACGGAATCGGCCGTGCGGATTGTGCATATTCCCACGGGCATAACCGTTCATTGCCAGGATGAGAAATCACAGCTAAAGAACAAGGCCCGCGCCATGAAAATCCTGACTTCGCGCATTTTGGACGCCCGAATTTCGGAAAAACAGGCCGCGGAATCGGCCACCCGGAAGACCTTGGTCGGTTCCGGCGACCGGAGCGAAAAAATCCGCACCTATAATTTCCCCCAGAACCGTTTGACCGACCACCGTATCAACTTGACGCTTTATAAGCTTGACGCGGTCATGAACGGCGACCTCCAGGAGATTGTCGATGCGCTCAATAAAGCCGATTTGAATGAACGGTTGCAGACGACCAATAATGAACACCATCCCTAACCTTCTCAAGGAAATAGAAGCCCGCATAGGTCCGATTGCCGGAGAATGTGCGCTTAATGAAGCGGAAATAATTCTTCAGCATGTGCTGCATTGTTCGAGAAGCGAATTATATGTAAAGACCGCCCGCCTCATTTCCGGGGAGCAGCGCAATAAAATTGAAGCGGCGATTAAAAGGCGCTTGACCGACGAACCTCTCCCCTATATCCTGGGCAGAGCCTATTTCCATTCCAAGGAATTTCTTGTTTCAAATGCCGTACTCATACCACGCCCCGACACGGAAATCCTTGTTGAAAAGGTCCTAGAAATTGAACCCGAAGATACGCGTTCGTTTCTTGATGTTGGAACCGGCTCTGGCGCCATCGCCGAAATCCTTGCAACCCACAGGCCACAATGGAATGCCGTTGGCATTGACATTTCAGAACAAGCGTTGAAAATTGCAAAAACCAATTGCAGCGCAAAAATCGGCCTTGCGTGCAGCGATTTATTTTCCGCGCTAAAAACCGCCAAGTATTTTGATTTTATCGTGATCAATCCCCCGTATATTTCGGAAAAAGAAATGGCTGAACTTGCCCCAAGCGTAAGAGACTTTGAACCGATACGCGCGCTGTTTGGCGGACCGGACGGGCTTGATTTTTACAGGGACCTCGCGGAAAACTCAAAAGCCCTGTTAAAAAAGGGAGGCCGTCTCTACTGTGAAATTGGATACCTTCAGGGCAATGCGGTCCGAAAAATATTTTCCAACCAGGGGTGGAAAAACATCCTTCAATTTTCCGACCTTGCGGGAAGGCCGCGAGTAATTATCGCCAACCCGTAAGAACCTTTACTTTTCAATAATATCCAGACTTCCGAAAACGACGTTTGCATCCACTTTGAGGTTCTTTACCGTTTCGCCGTACAATTTATTCTTATATACATATTTTCCAAAAGCAATTGAATTGCCATCGGGCATTCGCGATCCGGCGAACGCTGAGTTTACTTCTATCAAGGTAGGCACATCAGGACTGATTCTTATGGTTCCGGAACCAAAAACCGTATTCACCCGGACCCTGCTGTTTTTTGCCGCAAGTTCGGCACTGGTAAGATCGATCGTTCCTTTACCGAAAAGAATATTGCAGTCGTTCTTCGAATCTGTTGCCGTAACATTCGCTTCGTTAAAAAGCACCGTGTTTCTGTGCGTCCGGATACATGTTCCTCCCATGAGCACCCGAAGACCGAAATACATGATTATAAGCGCTACCAGTATCCTGAAAAACGGGAAATGAATGTTAAACACGACCTTCACGATGATCGACAACCCGAAAAGCACGAGCACAACGCCCCAGAAAACTCCACTGAACAGGAAACACATTTTCACATTCGCCTCCGGTTAAAGTTTATCGGTTTATGACAGATTTAATTTGCTCTGTTGAAATGGCTCCTTCACGTATTATTTTTACCGTGTTGTCAGGCAAAACTCTGACTATTGTTGAGGGCCGTGATGAAGCGAGCTTTCCCGCATCAACCATAAAATCAACACGTTTGGAAAAAATTGAGAATATTTCATCAGGATCATTTTTATAATCATTCCCGCTCAGGTTTGCGCTCGTCGAAAAAATCGGCGCTTTTATCCGGGTGAATATTGCTTGTATAAACGGATGCCTGGAAACCCTTACGGCGAGGGTTTCATTTTCGTTTTTTACCGGTAAAACCAACGTTAAAAAACCAGGCCAGAATATGCCCGAAAGTAGCTGAGCGGCGGGAGGAAAATCGACATTAAACTGGGAAAAGGTCTCCTTCTTATCCGCCAGGAGGAGCATGGGGCGGTCTAATTTCCTTTTTTTTGCATTGACTATTTCTTGTCGCACGCCTTCCTTGCCTGCCTTTCCGCCGATGCCATAAATTGTTTCGGTGGGATAAATAAATATTTCACCGGCATCGATCCGATCGCAGATTTGACTCAGTTTTTTTGCGGCAGCAGATCCCGTAAGTATTGTATCTAAGGTTATTTTATCCATAAAAAAATTCGGCGGGGCCTATTCAACATCATCCCCAAATTGCCTGCGATAATCCCTTATTTTATCATGGAGGGATTTGTCGGACAAAGCGAATATCTCCGCGGCCAGGAGCGCGGCATTGCCGGCATTATCAATCCCCACTGAAGCCACGGGAATGCCGTAGGGCATCTGGACAATCGAATACAGGGCGTCCTGCCCGCTCAGCGGGCCGCAGCCAACAGGCACGCCGATGACCGGTACCCTGGTAAGGCTAGCGATAACTCCCGGCAAATGCGCGGCAAGACCGGCGATGGCTATTATCACGGCGATTTCATTTTCCTCAACGCCTAAGGCGAATTTCCTGATTTTATTCGGATTACGGTGAGCGGAAATGACCTGCGTCGAAAACTCGATCCCGAATTCCCGTAATACCGTTTCCGCTTTTTCAGCGACCCCAATGTCGGACTTGGACCCTAAAACGATTGCAACTTTCTTTTTGGACATGCGCGCTCCTTGGTTATATTCGATAAAATAAATTACGGCTTAAAATTAAAACTTATTCCGTTTCCTCTTTTATGGACTCAATGCATTTCTTGAAAATGCGACTTAATTGAGGGTAATGCGGGATTTTTTCCATAATACCGATACAGCGCCTCATTGCCACGGGAATAAACCGGCGATACTGTTCCTTGCCTTTGTGAATCGATAAATTGCCGTACGCGCCGCACGCCTGCATGAGCCGCTGCAAGGCGCAAATATAAAACGATTCGTCGGGAATTGAAACAGGTGTTTTCGATTTGTAATAGTCAAGCAATCGACGGACGAAATCCTCGTCAAGCTGGGCAACATACGGATCGTACAGAAGCGATGCAAGGTCGTAGCCGGCGGGTCCAAGACGCGCTCCCTGATAGTCGACAAACCGTATGGCGCCCTTGTTGATCAGGATGTTCTCCGATTGAAAGTCGCGGTGAATGCAAACTCTTGGTAGATTTGACGCGTTCAACGCGATCCGCATACGCTCCTTTTCCCATTCTTTATCGAGGAGATTGTCGCACCCGAAGAATCCCGTGACGCAATGCACGGAAAAATATTTGCTCTCCCAGAGAAAAACTTCAAGGTCCATCGACCGCGAAGCGATAACGGCGCTGGCAATTATTTCCGTTTTTTGCCAGGTCACAAGGGCGTCGAGGACGGAACGGTACGCAGCTTCGATCTTGTCGGGGAATGCAGTGCAGAACCGGTTAAGCGTGGTGTTCCCTAAATCTTCCTCAAGGATCAATCCGTGCTTTCCATCATGGGCATATATTTTAGGGAGAAACGGGATGATCGGGCCAAGCTCCTTTTCTATGGCAAGGAAGCGTTGCCAATCCTCATCACGGCTGTCCCATAAAACAAGGACAAAAGAAGCGTTTGTATCCCCATTTCTTTGTATGCGCAAGAATCGCCGGTCCGAACCGGCGGACCCGGCCGAGGTCACCGACCACTGCATGTGATCGAAACCGGGAATGTTTTCATTAAGAAATCTGGACTGCGCGGGAGTAAGATGTTGTTCAGACAATTTTCATTTCTCCCCACGGCGTAATTAAAACGTTGCGTATGTGCTCTTTTTGCCGGACTTTCGCCCCTTTCAACACCACGCACTTTTCAAGAAACACACCCTGGGGAACGTCCGGTGTTTCGCACCAAACGTCGGGGCCAAGCGTGGAAATTTCATGTGAGGAAATTGTTTTTGGATACGCGCGTTTATGTTCAAAATCAATAATCATGTCGAGGGGCGTTGTAAGCGAAAGCCGTTTATTCAACACGTCAAAATGAAGCGCAGCCAATGCAGCCGGAGTCCCGGCATCTTTCCAATAAGCACCGGGTGTTTCAAGAACCTTGACGGAATGTCCCATTTGCCCGGCCCGTTTCCAGACCGGCACAATGGAAAAGTCTTCAGGAGTTATTAAATCCAGAAAATTCCTTTTGTAAAAAGCCATTCCGATGAATTCGGCGGTAGCGTTTGCGGAGGGACGATCGGTCCGGGCGCCGCGATATTCCTTTGTCGCGGCGTCATAATAAATGCTGCCGTCTTTTTCCTGGGGCACGCCAATAAGGCCGCACATGCAATCTGATAATAAGAATGCGTCATACAATGAAGACAGATTTACATTCGAAATAATATCGACATTGACGACGCAGAATGTTTCGCCGGCGGCCAAAAATTCGCGGGCGAACAGAAGGGCGCCGCCGGTCCCGCGGATTGCGCCTGTTTCATGGAACATTGCAAAGGGAATGGCGGAATTGTTTTTAAAAACCTCAATAAGCTCAGGAAAATGGTGTGAGTTTACGCAGATATGCTTAATGCCGTTCTTTTTATAAAATTCAAGCGCGCGTTGCAAAAGCGGCTTTCCGCAAACATTGATCAGCGCCTTGGGCAGATGGTCCGTTAAAGGACGCAGTCGCGTGCCGAATCCTGCCGCCAGAACAAATCCCGTGAGCATTATTCCTCCGGATAGCGGGCGATTTCCTTAAACAAGCGCCTGAAATCATGCAAATCATTTTTCCACAACGCGGGGAGCGCGCCAATATCTTCATGGTTTTCAAGCGTACGCCTCAAATCGGAAGACCCCGCAAGAATGTCAAAGGGCATTTTTTCCGTTTCGTATTCATAGGGGGGTGTTTTAAACTGAAAATCCGCGCCTGACATTGACAGAATCGTATGCAGGAGCGCAATTGTGGTAAACACCGGTCTGCATATTCGCGGATTTGTCACATGTACCTGCAAGCCATTGCAATATTTACCCTGCCATTTCTGAAACGTCGGTATAAACCCGTGCTCCCTGAAAACACAACCCGGCAATCGCATCGATTTTAATTTGTCAAGAACTTCGGCAATGTTGATGAACGGGGCGCCTATGATTTCAAACGGACGGGTCGTTCCGCGGCCTTCCGACAAATTGGTGGCTTCTAAAAGCACCATGCCGGGATACACAACGGACGTATCGAGCGTCGGCATGTTGGGCGAAGGCAAGACCCATGGCAGGCCTGTTTCGCTGAAAAGCGAGTTGCGTTTCCAGCCGGTCATCCAGATAACATCCAGGTCTAATGACGGAAAATAGAGTTTTTTGAGAAGCATCGCCATCTCTCCCACGGTCAGACGATGACAGAGGGGAATCGGCGCGCCTCCGACAAAGGAAAAATATTCGGGAAGCAGCATGGGACCGTCAAATCCTACCGCGGCTATCGGGTTCGGCCTGTCCAACACCCATACCGGAAGGCCTTTTTCCGCGCAGGCTTCCATGCATAATTTTATTGTCCAGATGTACGTATACGGCCGTGCGCCAACATCCTGAAGGTCAATCACAAGCGCATCAAGGCTTTCAATCATGCTTGGAGCGGGTTTGCGGTTTCTTCCATAGAGGCTGTAAACCGGGATTTTGAGGGTTGGATGAGGATTTCCTTCCCATTCGACCATATTGTCCTGGGTCTGGCCGAACATTCCATGCTGCGGCCCGAACAATGCCGCAAGTTTACAAGGCTTGGAAAGAAAAGCGTCGATAATATGGGTATAATCAGCGGCTATCGAGGCAGCGTGACAGACAATCCCGACTTTTTTATTTTTAAGCTTGGGCGGGAAATTTGAAATGAGATTATCTAACCCGGTCCTTGTCATAGCAAACCATTTATTTTATGTCGTAATTAATCACATCCATGCACCGTCTGATTATTTCCCGGCCATAGTCCGTCCAGATTCCTTGGCCCCAGTACCGGTAACAGCTTGTTTGGGACGTCAGTAAAAAGAAAAGGGCCTTACGATATGCCGGGCTATTAGTCGAAACGCCCGGTTTGATTACCTTTTCGTAAAAAAGCGAGCTTGCTTTTTCCATCGGGCCCAGGATATTTTCGTATCCCTTTACCCATGAAATATTATTGGTCCAGCTTCCGCCTTCCATGTTGAAACGGCCATCCTGCTTTTTCAGGTCACTAATCACTTTTGTCAGTTTTTCCGGTCCTTCCCCGCTTTTAAAATTGTCCCATATCCGTTTCTGGAAAAGCGGCACGAGTTCGGGAAAGTCCTTTTCGTTGATCCCCATGCCAGCCAGATGCTCAAGGTATTCGGTAACGTTTATCAAAGGGACATTAGAACCCGACGATTCCCGCGCTGCTTCCAGATATTTGGCGGGAAATTCATTCATCATCACTCCGCCGTTTTCACCGTCGGCGATTTGCGTGACAAGCGGGGGGATTTTTTTCCCTGCAAAGTCCCAGCGCGACAAGCTCTTCGCCTCGTAATAGGGCTGCATCTGCGCCACCAGTTTCGTATCGCTGCCCTGTGTTTTGATGATCGCGATAATACTCACGCTTTCGCCCTTGCTGTTCCGGCAGACCAGACGGTGTGGCAGGTGCTTTTGCGACGGGCCCTGTCCGTTCGCGGGCTGCTCCACCGAATGTTCCTGGACAAGCACCCATTCGAAGCCGCAGTCTTTGAGCGTCTTGACATATTCATATGCCACGTCGGGATGGTTCGGGAGCGCCATTTCGGACGGCGAAAACCCGCGCACCCGGCCAAGCGCTTCCAGGCCGAAGATCGCGGCAAAATGGTGCTGCCATGCCTTGACATGGAGCCTGAAGTCCTGTGACGGGGTCGAGGGCGCGACCGCGTGGCCCCACGGACAACCGAGCCATTCCACGCCTCGGCGGAACAAAGGATCGCAGGTTATCTTCTTTAAACTGTCAATGACATCGTTGGCGCCCATCTGGCGCAACCCGTACAGCAGCGTTCCCGAATATTCGAGCATCACGCGAGGTTCTTTTCCTTCGGCCATGAGCTGCGGAATGAATTCACCCATGCGTTTGTAGCACCATTCAAATACCGGCGCGTTGTGGTTGTCGCCGATGCCCTGATTGTCCATCATATATTTAAGGTTGCTGATGATTTCGGCGTTGCGAATGTCGCCGCCGCCCGCGGGAATAAGCGGTTGGTGCATGTGAAGCGCAATGGCGCAGGCGCTGTTGATTGATTTAAAATCAATGCGGCTTTCCTGTTTAAAAATTGTTTTATTCTTCCCGGTTTGTACTGCCTGCTCAACAATTTTTTCAGAACCGGAAATGTTCGGTATGCCGTCGATGTTTTCCTGGAGTTCAGACATAGTAATGCTCTCCATTTTCAATTACCAACATTATTAATTCTTTCTGCTGCCGTGGTCTGTTCGGCCCCCGGCTTACAACGGATATTTTCATAGATCTCCAGATATTTCTTGCCGGGTACATCCCATGAAAAATCATAGCGCATGCCATCCAGCATAAGCGCCCGGAACTCATCGGGATAATTGTACCATAGGTCCAGCGCCCGCGACAAGGCAGATTCGAGGGCCACCGCATCGCTGTCCTTAAATGTAAAGCCATTACGCTCCCCGGCCGGCTTGTCCGAATAGTCCCTGTCAAACACGGTATTGACGAGGCCCCCCACCGCATGCACCACCGGGACCGTGCCGTATTTGAGCGCGATCATCTGTGAAAGCCCGCACGGCTCGAACAAGCTTGGCATGACAAGAATATCCGCGCCGGCGTAGATCAGGTGCGACAGGTCTTCGTTGAAGCTTAATTCCAGATAACAGTCGGGGTTGCTGTTAAGCTGATTCTTTAGGCTTGCAAAATCACGGTTTATGCCCGCGTCGGGACTAGTTCCCAGAAGGACAAATTGGCATGCGTGGGAAAGCGCATACACGATTGCATGACGGATAAGAGGAATGCCTTTTTGGTCGTCCAACGACCTATGCATGCAAGAATCGGTTTAAAATCTTTTCGCAGCATCAA
>Ga0182027_10013656_pt1 | contig 11296 bp, 13 predicted proteins | sample 712E1DmetaG_FD_121300 | JGI IMG/M metagenome (GOLD analysis project Ga0182027, IMG submission 121300) | Permafrost microbial communities from Stordalen Mire, Sweden - 712E1D metaG (Illumina Assembly) | ecosystem: Environmental > Terrestrial > Soil > Wetlands > Permafrost | place: Sweden...
ATTTTGAGTGCTTCTTTTTCTGCGATTGACTTTGTCTCTTCATACTCTGTGTAGTATTTCGATGTGATACGAACCATTGTTTCGTTGCCGATCACACCGGGCGCACTCGGTCCAAACGTAACGATGGTTGACGTCCACACAACACGCTGAATGCCGACTTGCCTGGCGGCATCGAATACATTTTTCATGCCAAGAACATTATGATCATGGAATATTTTTGAATCTCGCGCCCAATTTTTGGCGTATGCCGCAAGATGAAAAACGTGCGTGCAGCCCTTCATTCCTGCAAGAAGCGATTCGCGATTCATAATATCGCCATGCACTAACTTGATGCGCTCGTGGTTCAATCCGTCGCGATTGCTTGCGGCGCGTGTGAGCGCGTGAACTGTGTGTCCCTGACGGACCAGTTCGTTGACAAGTTTTGTGCCGATAAAACCGGTTGCTCCGGTGACAAAAATAGTTGTTGGCTTCATGTGCACTTTCTTGTGGTCAATTATTTTTTTGACCTCACCCCCGCCTGCCAAAGCAAGCTTTGTGCGGCGGGCAGACTAACCCTCTCCTACAAGGAGAGGGAATAATTACAACTGTGGTTAAGGTAGAAAAAAATAGTGCCAGAGACAACGAAGAACTCTGAATTTTACAGCCAAAATAGATAACGTATTCAATAGATATTCTTGCTCCACCTTTACTAAAAGTATGCTGCTGCCTCACGGACGTATGTTTCACATTCATGAAGTGATAAAGGACGCTCGTTCGTATTAAGTATTTAGTAATCGAAAAAAGAGCGCTCTATCGTTACAGCAGTTTCTCAAATTCTATTTCATCACGGAGCGGAATACCTTCATTGCCGATCAGTGGAATTTGAGGTTTAAGCTGCCGCGATATTTCTATTGCTTGAGGATGTACGGCTGCAAGCACATATCCTCTTCGTTGATAAAATCTCAAGGCATGAATATTGTCATTGGTGGTTACAAGCCATATTCGATTACATCCTTTTTCTTTTGCTGCCTGCTCAACAGATTGTAAAAGTGCCGACCCTATACCTTGGTCCTTTATAAAACTATCAAGCGAAATAACCTCGCATGATATATTGTCCAGACGATACGTAAGAAGACCAACAAGTTTATTTTCCACCTCGGCAATAAAACCAGGCAGCTTATTTGCCGCATGAAGGACTCCTTGCGTAACAACGTTTGTCGATCCCCATCGATCGATAAGTGTCCGGTCTATCCAGGTTTTGTCGGTTTTACGAACCGGCCGTATATGAAATTTTATCATAAGAACATGATTTGATGCGGACTAACAATCCGGATCTCGGTTATTTAATACTGGTTGGCTTTGCAAGAGAGCGTTTGGTAAGGTGGTTTTTGGTAATAATGTCAAAAGGAATTTTTGAATCGGCATAAACCTGCCACAAAGAAATTTTGCCGCCCTTGATAACCGCCTTCCAAGAGGCGGGTAAACGCCAGTAATTTTCTTTTGTACTACTTAATCCTTGAAACGTACCGCTTGCAAAACCAAACGCCGCGGCAGTATCTTTATCGAGAAAAAACCCTGTTAATTCGATTTTATAGTCCGGAAACAATTGAAAGTACCCGATCCATCCTGCCTTCATCTTTTCTTTTCCTACAACTTCATTTCCTTGGGAATCAATGAATCTATGGTCATCGGTCATAAGCGAGCAAATTTTATCAATATTATGCTCGTTAATCGCATCAACAAAATTGTTTACAATGAGTTTATTCATGGTGTTATAACTCCCAATGTGTATTTACCATAACGAACAGACCGGAGCGTAGGTAAACACAAGGCGATTGCTGTGTCCTCAATTTTATTTATTTATTAAAATAAAGTCCTATCGCGCATCCTACGATTCATTCTCATGCCTCCGGCGACCGTGAAACCCATTGGCTACGTATTTTTTAATATTGCTGACCAACTCAAAGGTAATTTGGGACCATGATATATTTTGAATCCATTGTATTCGGCGAGCTTCGCTGTTGCATCAAATTCTTTTTGAGATACATGAAATAATTTTGGTTCTACAATGAGGAATTGTCCTTTTTCGTTCAATATATTTTTCAGTTCCTTAAAAAAAGAATTCTTATCGATGATTTCATGAACCATATAAAAAGCTAAAATAAAGTCGACTCTTTCCAGTACTTTGATTTTATCCTTATCACAATGTACAAGTTTCGTCCTTTCTTCCAATTCTGTTCCCTTAATTTTATCGTGAAGTTTCTGCAGCATTCCTTCCTGTAAGTCTGCCGAGATGACTTTTCCGCTTCTGCCAACCATTTTTGCGAGCTCAAGAGAAAAAAAATCCGGGACCGCATCCGACATCAAGGACGGTCATTCCTTCTTGAATATAGGGCGCAAGTATATTTTTAGGGTTTTGCAGCCACCTTCTCAATGTATTATCGAGTGAATGAGCAAGTTCAACAGGACAGACCCGATTTCTTTCACTTTCCATAGATTCTCCAATTATAAAAATGGCTTACGCTCATTCCATCCATCACAACGTGATACGGCGGGATTTAAAACCTAACCTACGCATGAGCAAAACCATGCCCACAGAGGCTAAGCTGAACAGAGTGAGTAACATGAGAAAATTTTTACAGAGCGTTGCAGCACCTGAGATCGTACCTAACGCCGCGCTGGTGCCAGGATAAAGAATGAGCATAGTGAGGATCAATAAATTCTCAACACAGTCGAAAAAGCCGATGAACAAGGGAAGGAGGTTGAGTAAGAACCAGGAATTATTTTCAACGCCCAGGCACCGAACCGCCCGTGTCAACAGCAAAGCAAAACCGAGACTGTAAATAAAAATAAAAACGAAATCCGCGGCAAGAAATCTCAGGTACAACTCACGGCCTGCTGTGCCGTAATGGATCAATGCCGTAGAAGCTTCCTGCGCCGAGTAGTAGGGCATCGCGTCCAATAATCCCTCTCGGCCGCTGAGCTTTACAAGCTCGGGATTGGAAAGCGGTAAGGTCGAGAAGTTAAACAGCCAGAAAAATCCTATGGATGCAAGCAGCAAGACCAGCATAAAGCGCGTTGAGTAGCACCGCACTATCCATTGAGATAGTTGTTTGAATTTGTTTTTTCCCATTTCTCATTTCCTTCAAACCATGTCGTCTCATATAATGTACATACTCCGCATGAAGATGTAGAGCACGTTCTGCGAGATTCTGTTGGTATTTAGTGCGATTCGATATTTATATCGAATCGCGATCTCGACGAAATCGGAGGAGAGTTGCAGGTTAGGCAGTGTTCTTTCGTACCTTGAAGTTCAACAATTTTTGAATAATTTCAAAATGTTGAAGGGCTGCACCCATAGGTACAGCGTCTCCGCTTCCAAGCATGAAGCCCGATCGAATCGGGATTTCATCCAGCAGGATAGAAATACGTTCCTCAAAAATCTTGAGGTCTTTTAAGACAAACGTATTGCATTCAATCCCGCCGGCCAGAATTTTCTGTTGCCCGGAAAAGAGAGGGATGGTGCTCACAAAATCAATATCCCCGGTAGGCGGCGGTGAAACATCAATGATGCCGTCAAAATTGGCTTCAGCGATTGGTTCGATTATCTGGTTTATTCTACCACACATATGAATGAATATTTTTTTGCCATATTGATGCACTATATCTGCATAGGTATTCAATAACGGCAACTCATACTTTTCAAACCATGCCGGTGAACTGTTTGCCACATTGGTATTTTCATAGCAAATAAATACCTCCGAGGGACTCTGTGCAGCGATATGAAGCTGGTTGTTAAAATGCAATGCCAGATCATGAAATGTTTCTTCAAGTTCATTTTGATTTTCATAAAAAAGGTAAACAAAATTTTCAACACCGATTTTTTTCGTTAGCAGCTGCCGGAAGGATGAATCTTCCACACTGCAGCTGACCATAAGATTGTCGAATTTCTTTATAAGAAAGTTGATATTTTCATAATCAGCTTCGATGATGATATGGTGCAGCAAGTAGCGGTATACTTTTAAATCATCGATACGCTTGATCAAATACTCCGTTGGGAATGGAATATAAGGCGATTGCTCGGTAAACCTTTGAACCTCTTTCAAATCTCCAAGAGGTGTCGAGTAGAAATCGATAATTTCTCCATTGCTGTTTTCCTGGTGAACGTGTTGCACTGTTTCATCAAACCTTATTTTACAGAAGCTGACACCACGCAACATATCGCTGCCGCAAACGGCCTGCAATTCATAGATATTCATTTGATTGAAGGGCGTATCCAGACCTGATTTGAAATAGGGATCAATACAGGGTACAAAGGCCAATCTGTCAGTGGATTCATGGTTCAATACTGCGCGAACACGTTCTTTTCCTGTCATTCTACTATCTTTCGTTAATCTCATTTGTTACTAAATTCGTAAAATACAAAATAGTCGGAATTGAGGCTTTCTGTTTTATATAGTATGGTATTTTTTTCTGAAAAGAACTAAAACACAAACGGCGCCATGTTGGCGCCGTTTGAAGTGTTCATGGATACATGCTCCGTGAAGTATTTCCTTACTTCATCAGTATCATCTTATTGGTTTGCGAGAATGAATTCCCATTCCGCGCTATCACATGAAGGCGATAGAAATAGATGCCGCTGGTAAAGTTGGAGGCATCAAATGTCGCCGTAAATTGCCCGGCAGGTTTTTCCTCGTTCACCAGCGTTGCCAGAGTTCTTCCCATAATATCATAAACTTCGAGGCGAACCAAACCATCGGTTGGCAGCTGGTAAGAAATCTTTGTCGAGGGATTGAACGGGTTTGGATAATTCTGGGAAAGTGCGAATACGACAGGAGTTGTGGAAGTCGGCTCCTGCACACCGGTTGAACCAGCGCCAAAAGAAAGGTCGTCAATCTTGAATGTTGAGCCTGCATGAGTGGTTGCAGCAGAAGAAGTAATCAAAATTTCGATCCAGGCCGAATCCGGTACTCCCGATGCAGCATACGTTATGGGCGCAGTAAGCTGGGAATAGTTTGAAGCGCTCGCCCCGGTGGAGAAAACCCCGGCTGCAATACCAATTCCACCTTTAAATAAAACCACGATGACGTCAAGCGAATCACCGCCTACAGGAGAAAATTTATACCACCCAGTGAGAGAGCCATAGCTGGAACCGATCGTAAAAGAATTCCAGGCTACTGGAGTGATCGATGCTGTAAAAGCCGTTAATACTGTCCCCTGCATCGACGATGAACCGGAATGGGCGTCATTGGATTGGGTAATAGGTGTATACACTGGCGGAACATTATCTGTAATCCAATTGGTTGGTGAACCCACAGCCCAGTTTTCAAATCCAGCGTTTGGAATTTGTGCGCTCGCAGCCGATAACGCGGCCAGACATATGGAAACAAGAAGAATAATTTGTGACTTATTTTTCATACTACCTCCATTTGTTGATGATATAAATTGAATTATAGTTTAAGATCAAAACCTTTAAAAATAAAAAAAACAATACAAGCCGATACAGGCATGTATCATTGTGGTCTCGCCTGGATTTCAAATCGTTTTATCCGATGCAACCGCGAATACGTTAACCATGACTACTGCATTTGATGATGGATAAACTGTCCCGACCTCATTAATTCTATAACTATCTTCACCCCCATTTTGGTTCCATCCGTTTCGGATACCATTATCTATCGGCTAAGGACAAGGTAATTGAGGAACAACATTCGAAAGCAGGGAAGAAGCAATAACACTTTGAATTTTGGCTATTTTTTAGGTTCCTACGGGAGTAACATCTGAAAAGAAGTAAAACAAAAACGGCGCCGTGTAGGCGCCGTCTGAAGTACTCTTGAATATAAGGGATGTGAAGTATTTTCTTACTTCACCAGAATCATTTTATTGGTTTGCGAGAACGATTTTCCGTCTCGCGCTATCACATTGAGGCGATAGAAATAGATACCGCTGGTAAATTTTGAGCCGTCAAACGTTGCAGTAAATTGTCCGGCAGGCTTTTCTTCGTTCACTAACAATGACAGAGTTCTTCCCATAATATCATAAACTTCGAGACGGACCAACCCTTCGGTTGGCAGTTGATACGAAATCTTTGTTGAAGGATTGAATGGGTTTGGATAATTCTGGGAAAGTGCGAACATTGCAGGGTTTGTTGAACTCAACTCATTGACTCCAGTTGCTGCGCCGAATGAAAGATCGTCGATTATAAAATATGAACCGACCGCTAGCTTTGAAGAGCTTCCAATCGTAAACGAGATAAAACAACTGTCCGGTGTACCTGCAAAGACGTTAGTTATGGGAACACTAAACTTGGTGTATGCGGTCGCACCGGCAGTGATGTCTATACTTCCATAACCGATTCCGCCACCGAGCCACGCATTCTTGAATGTAATAACACTGATTTCAAACTTATCTCCCAATGCTGCTGGAACGAATTTGTAATATCCGGTCAGCGCGGCTTGACCGGAGTAAGGGACACCGTTTCCGGTTTGTGTTTGTCCAGCCCATAAAACCGGGGCATAAGCACCACTGGAGTTTATAACATCTCCGCGTAATGCGTAATTTCCTGAATGTGCATCCGTTACCTGCGTTATATTAATGGTTACAAGAATGCCCGGTATGTTGAAATTTGATACAGCGTCCCAGTTGTCCGGCGATCCGCTCGTCCAGCTTTCGAATCCGGCATTTGGAATTTGTGCGGCCGAAACTGATAGCGCTGCCAAATATATAGGAATGAGAAGAATAATGTGTAACGCTTTTTTCATATAACCTCCAGTCAAGTATGATAAAAAGTTATTTATACTTTAAAAATATTTATTTTAATTATAATATGAAACAGGTTGTCGAAATGCAATACTATCTCATTTATTTCACGTTATATTTGTGTAACACATACGCGAACACGCCAAATGCACGCACTGCTTCTGTTTGTGCATGTACTGTACCGACTTCATCAACTTTATACCCGTCTTCGCCGCCATTCGGATTCCAACCATTTCAGATGCCTTCATCTCTTTTTGCTATGGAGTTTGGTCATTAGGAATAACAATTGAAAAAAGGGGCGGGGCAATAACACTTTTAATTTTGGCTATTTTATAAGTTCCTGCGGAGGTAACATCTGAAAAGAAGTAAAAAAACAAAAACGGCGCCGTGTTGGCACCGTTTGAAATGTTCATGGACAGATGTTAAATGAAGTATTTCCTTACTTCATCAGTATCATCTTGTTGGTTTGCGAGAATGATTTCCCGTTCCGCGCTATCACATTAAGGCGATAGAAATAGATGCCGCTCGTAAAGTTGGAGGCATCAAATGTCGCCGTAAATTGCCCGGCAGGCTTTTCCTCGTTCACTAGAGTTGTCATAGTTCTTCCCATAATATCATAAACTTCGAGTCGAACCATGCCGTCTACAGGTGTCTGATAAGAAATCTTCGTCGAGGGATTGAACGGATTTGGATAATTCTGGGAAAGTGCGAACACGGCAGGTGCGGCGGAATTCGATTCCCGGACACCTGTTGCAGGTCCGTAAGTAAGATCATCAATCTTGAATGTTGAGCCTGCATTAGCTGTGGATCCAGGAGAAATGATCGCCATTTCGATATATGCATCATCAGGCACTCCCGGTGTAACATATGTTATGGACGCTCTGAACTGAGTAAAACTTGATGTGCTTGCCCCAATCATTACAATCCCGTACGCAATGGGAATTCCATTTTTTGAAAAAATAGTGTGGATTTCAAGAGAGTCTCCGCCAACAGGAGAAAACTTATACCATCCGTTGAGAGAGCCATAGGCGGCGCTGATCGGGAATTCAGCGTACGCTGTTGGAGGATAAGCTATTGTTACTCCTTGCGACGAATATTGGACTGTAGATCCTTGCATAGAAAATGTTCCGGAATGGGCATCATTAGACTGGGTAATAGGAGTGGCAATTGTTGGAACATTATCTGTAATCCAACTAACGGGTGAACCTGTAGTCCAACTTTCAAATCCTGGGTTTGGAATTTGTGCGCTCGAAACTGATACCATTACCAAACAGACGGAAATGAGAAGAATAATCTGTACCAATTTTTTCATATAACCTCCGTTGATGTATGTTAGAAAATGAACTATAGTTTAAAATCAAATTGTTTATAATAAGAAACGCGCTTTCGAAATGCAAGATTATCTCAAGGGTTTTCCTTTCATTTCATGGACAACATACGCGAACACGCCAAAGGCACGCACTGCTTCTGATTGCGCATGCACTGTACCGACTTCATCAACTTTATATCCGTCTTCGCCGCCGTTCGGGTTCCATCCATTTCTGATGCCGTCGTCCATCGGACGATGGAGCGTGACCAAAGCATTGCCGTGATGGTTTGACCATACGTGCTCGAGCATTTTTTCAATTTTGTTGGGAATATCGGAAAGCCGGTCCGGAGCAATTTGATACGCATCCAATATGAAATGGACAAATGCGCCGTTTCCATCCATCCGCAGTTGATAAAAATCCTGCGCATCGACCCAGCCGTTCGCCGGGTCCATAATACGCTTTGCTGTTGCCGCTGCGATCTCTTTATATTTTTTATCGTCGGTCATACGGAACATTGCCGCCGCAATGGAACACATTCCTGCACCTTCCCATGGAAACTGTTTGCCGAATGCAGCCTTTTCCTCATTTCCTTTCCATATTCCATTGCCGCGATAAAATTTTTTCTCTACGCCCGGATATTTCGCATCGCCGTTCCATACCAGCATGGCGTCGTTAAAAAATTGCTGTTCGTGTGTAGCTTCAAAGAGCCAGCATGCCACGGTTACCATTTGATTCATATTGCTGTTGGTGAAAATCCTGACGTTGGCGGCTGCACCGGGAGGATAATTATACCAGCTCCAATATCCCTCGTGATGGGAAAGCCGCCCTTCGCGTTTCGCTTCTAAATATCTATTTCTTGCATCCTCCACCCATTGTGTATTCTTTCTTCCGGATACATCCCACCAGTACAATTCTGCCAGACAAACCCAGGCGCGGTCGTCCACCCATGTTCCATTGTGCATATCGAGAAGGCGGTACGTATCGGTGTAGAGTGACAGCAGATTTTGATCGCCGGTCGCAGCATAGAGATGGGCGTCTCCAATAGCACCGTAAGCACCTTCCCATTCCGCATTATAAACTTGATGGAAAAGATTGTCAATCGCATAGGTACGCTGTACTATGGTATGAAACAGGTCGGGAGTTTGTGGTTCCTGTAGCTGCGCGTGTTGAACAAGAGACTGAGTTTCTTTCTCTATCCCGAAGAATTTTTCCTTACCAGGAAGAAAAACCACGGCGAGAACGGCAAGCAGACTTAAAGTGGCAAACAGAGCAAACTTCAGGCGGGATGATATTTTCTTGGCTGGAGTTGCTTCCTGAACTGCTTGATATTGTTTCTGTTTCTTTGACATACAGAGTCATGGAGTATTGGCTCAAATGTAGATAAAAGCAGCCTGAGACACAAAGAAAAATCCTCGTTACAAATAAGCGAAGGTACGTATTGAATATACTCTAAATAGATTATTGTTATGTGTGTTTGAGCACATAAGATAGTTTTGTGCGGGCTCAGCCGGCTGAAGAAAATAGTAAATTTTATTCAAGGAGCGGAACCTTTGGAATCACTCCTGCGTCTATTATCATTCGTGTATTCGTCTTCTACATTGGTACATGGGGAAGACGGTTAGGAATCAGTAAATATGTGCTTGAAAATGTGGTTCATTTTTCATAAAATTGTTCCGCTCCCAAGGGCGAACACTCACTAACTTGTAAAAAACCTATGGCTATTGCAGTTCGAAATTTGACAAAGCTTTACGGCACCGAAAAAGCGGTGAACGATATCTCCTTCGATGTAAAAACCGGCGAGATTCTTGGATTCCTTGGTCCCAATGGCGCCGGTAAAACTACGACCATGAAGATCATCACCTGTTACATGCCGCCGACTTCCGGTATGGTTGAAGTGGAAGGATTGGATATCGCTGAACATTCGTTTGAAGTGCGAAAAAAAATCGGGTACCTTCCGGAGATGAACCCGCTCTATCTTGATATGAATGTCGTGGAATATCTGGAATACTCCGCACGCCTGCACGGATTAAAGGACATTGTGCTCAGAAGCCGGTTGAAGGAAATGATTGATGTATGCGGTATCACAGAGGTTCGGCACAAAGATATTGGTGAGTTGTCAAAAGGATTTCGCCAGCGTGTGGGACTTGCGCAGGCGATGATTCATGATCCCGAGGTGCTTATTCTTGATGAACCGACCAGCGGCCTCGACCCGAATCAGATTGTGGAGATACGAAATCTTATCCGCCAGCTTGGTCGGGCAAAAACCGTTGTTCTCTCTACGCATATACTTTCGGAAGTACAGGCGACCTGCGACCGCGTCATTATCATTAACGAAGGAACAATCGTTGCCGACGGAACGCTGGAGCAATTGCAGCAAGATTTCCGAGGCTCCGAGAAGATTTCATTAGAATTAAAAACCAGAGCAACTAATGCGATGACGGAGATATATCCGAAATTCAAAGACATTCAGCACGTTGATTCGGTGGAGTATAGTGGACAGGAAGGCGAAGTACACAAGTTTTCCATTCTCGCCGAAAAAGGATTTGATATTCGCGAGGAAATTTTCCGCCGTGCGGTTTCCGAGGGATGGATATTGATGGAAATGTCGCGCAAGGCGACGAGCTTGGAAGAAGTCTTCCACAAGCTGACAACAGCTGAAATAGTGAGCGTCAAGCAGTGAACAGTGATGAGGAAAGAGTCATGTCAGTGAACGTGGAGTTGTTGATGGTGTCTTTGCGCAATCTTTCATGGTCGAATAATCTGTGTAATCCGGGAAATCATTTATGAAATTCAGCATCAAAGAATTACCAAAGGTTTTTGGCATGTTTTCCAATGTTGGAACGATCTTCAAAAAAGAATTGCGTTCCTATTTCAACTCGGCGGTAGCCTATGTCGTTATTGTCGTGTTTCTCGCCATTGTGGGCTGGATGTATACAAGCAGCATGTTCCTTATTAACGTGGCATCGCTCCGCATGATGTTTGAATTGATCCCGCTGGTGTTCCTGTTTGTCGTTCCGGCAATTACCATGCGCCTGCTGGCGGAAGAAAAAAAGGCCGGTACCATCGAACTGCTGACGACCAAACCGCTTCATGATTGGGAAATAGTTGCCGGTAAATTCCTTGCGGCATGGGCACTCATCGGTATCGCCCTTATCCCCACACTCATTTATTATATAACGATTGTCTTCCTCGGTGACATTGACAACGGTCCTGTCATTGGCGGTTACCTTGGCTTGCTTCTTATGGCG
>Ga0182027_10013657_pt1 | contig 11296 bp, 12 predicted proteins | sample 712E1DmetaG_FD_121300 | JGI IMG/M metagenome (GOLD analysis project Ga0182027, IMG submission 121300) | Permafrost microbial communities from Stordalen Mire, Sweden - 712E1D metaG (Illumina Assembly) | ecosystem: Environmental > Terrestrial > Soil > Wetlands > Permafrost | place: Sweden...
AATCACTTCAATCACATAGAATCCCTTTCTTCCAAGTGCAAGTTGCATTGCTTTTCCAAGTGCATGGCATCTAGCAATAGTCCCGCGTGATGAACTTCCATAGCTCCTTAAGCATACTACAGAATCCAGCTTGACATGAGGAAACAAAGTCACAGCAATATCATTCACTTCTCTTTGGATTTCAGGTGCATGTTCATATCTTATTCCCATTTTTTACTCCTATTTTAATAATAATTGTAAATAAAAAGTTTCATCCCTATTTTTATGTATTATTATCTTAATATATGATCTCGAGAGCTTTTATTGATTTATATGAAATTTTAATATCATCCAACTTTATTAACATTTAATAAACCTAATATATTTGAAAACCCTGAATCCTATATCGATTTCAAGATACTAATAAATAATTATTAGTAGATTATCCTATTTTTACAATCTTATTTCTATTCGTAAGCCCTTTAATAATCTTAGCTTCCACTTTAAAGTGATGTTTTAACAGTTTTAATAGTTCAATATTGGCTTTATTTTCCTCAGCAGGTTTTTTTAAATAAACTTTATAAGAGTCTTCAGTGATTTTTTCAATCTCTTCTTTGCCTGAATGAGGATAGACCTTGATTTTTATTATCATATTAATAACTATATTAAAGAGGTTTTAAATTTTAGTGCATTGTTAAATAAGAGCAATCTTAACATAACACTCGTTTAAACTGGCTCAATCCGATTGACTCCTCCTGCTCGTCAATCTCGCTGATATTTATTATTAATGTCAATTCAACTCGACATCGTTAGATGGAGAGCAAACAGATTAAGTTAGCAGATTTCCTAACATACATAAATCACTTCTCGATTATACATAATTTCCTTATTTTACATTAAGATACTAATGATTATATTAAAGATAAAATAGTTTCCTTTTTTACCATTATTGAATAATTAACCCAATATATATAAAACACAGCAACTTAATAAAAACATGATAAACAAGTTAAGAGACAATGTTTTCCAGATTTACTTCAAGGAATTTGGTTCAGTGGTATATCTTATAAAACAAGATCGGGATAATATTCTGATAGATACTACAAGTAAAGATAATGCCAAAGAATTGATATCTGAATTAAATAAACTTAAAGTCGATCCAAGAGATATACATTATATCCTTCTCACCCATAGACATTGGGATCATATCGGAAACCTTGAATTATTTCCCAATGCAAAGATCTATGATGCAAAAAATATAGATGAAATGACATTGATTTTGATCAGGCCATTAAAGACACCTGGCCACTCTAAAGATTCTTTATCATTTTTATACAAAGATATCTTGTTTTCAGGTGATACATTGTTTCATAATGGTATTGGAAGAACAGATCTTCCAGAGTCAGACCCAGGAAAGATGAAAGAATCTCTGGAAAAATTGAAAAGACTTGATTATCAGGTTCTTGCTCCAGGGCATATCTAAGAGATTTGATTTGTCTTCCTCATCTCTTCCCTTTCCCTTAGCATCTTCATTATATCTCTGACAGATACTTTCCAGGGATCTCTTGGAAATTCATCAGATACTATAATTTTCCCATAATTATCCCTCTCCCATTTATCTACAGGAAGTCCAGAGTTTTCTATTATATCCTCAACAAGAATATCAAGTCTAGCAGGTCTAATCGCAAAACTGACCTCAAGAACACCGGAATTAGTTTTAGGATTAAAATAAATGGTATTATCAATCTGTACTTGTTTTCCAGAATAAGGAAAACACATATAAGGAAAACCATGTCCAAAACCCTCTTTTTTTATTTGGGTGGTTGCAACTCCTTGAGTATAACCCTTTCTAAGTAAATGAAGATTTACAACCCCTTGTGCATGGATGATATCTTTGGAATTTGGAACAACATCAGGAGCATCTGTCCTCTTGCCTTCAATCCTTATTGAGTATATCTGTATATTCATGACATAAATGACATGTAAAAGGGGATTATATTTATTGTTATGATATATTAATATGATATAAAAATGAATTATAGATAATATTCTGAGATATTTAATAAACCTGAACTAAAAAATAATTGACGATTGTCTAATCATTTTTTTATAATTATTTATTATCTCCAGTTGATATGATCAGATATTATAGAGAATAAGAAGTTTGAATTATACCTGCTCTCGAGACTACATTTGCAACATTACCAGTTATTAAAAATATTTACCTGACTTTAGTCTGTAAATATAATTGCTTTTTCATTCAATATTTATATCAAAGCTTTCAAGAAGCCCAAGAACTTCAGGAATAGAAAATTTCGAGCATGTAATTTCATTATCAGTGGGATCAATTACATAATCTTTCGCGGTTAAAAAATTACAATCACTAAGATTGCATTTCCGAAAATAAGTGTTTTTAAGGACAGTCATTGAAAAATCACTTCCAGTCAACTCAATTGAGGAGAATTCACATTCAACAATCTCCGAACCGCTAAAATCAGTCTTTGGCATTTTAAGTTCAGTAAAATATGAATTTTTAATCACACATTTCATAAACTTTAATTTTAATAAAAAATCATCAATTTCCCCGAAATTGACCCCTAGTATCTTGCACCCGATGAACTCCACACCTTGTAATTTTGTATTCTCCAACTTAACTAGAGATAGATTGCATTCAGTAAACTTACAATCAATAAATTTAGCTTCATTAAAATCACAAGATGAAAGATCACATGATAAGAACTCACATTCATCAAATATTTTATCAGCAAATTTTAAATCTTCTTTCTTCAGATTCTCGAATTTTTTCTTAAGATATTCTATTTTATGTGGCATAATTTATAGAAATAACGGTCAGTTAAAAAGATTTAGGAATAAAAATTATACTTTATGCACCTTCTTGACAAGCTTCCATATCCTGAATATTGCTTCTTATTAATTATAGATACCTACATCTTTAAAAACCCAGATTACTTTTTAAAATAAGATAATGGCAAAAATAATTTTTATCGGACCACAAGGTTCAGGAAAAGGAACTCAGGCAAAGATAATCTCAGAAGAATTAAATATACCACATATCTCTACAGGAGACTTATTCAGGATGCTTGAGGGAAAATTAAGGGAAGAAGTTGATTCTTATGTAAATAAAGGCAAGTTAGTTCCAGATGAATTGACAGTCAAAATATTAAAAGAAAGGATAACTAAACCTGACTGTAAAGATGGTTTTATTCTAGACGGCTTTCCAAGAAATATTGCCCAGGCAAATATGCTTGACACTATAACAAAAATTGACAAAGTCATAGAGATTACCTTGACTGACGAGCTTGCAATAGAAAGGATATCTTCAAGATGGTCTTGCAAGAAATGCGGAACAATATTTAACACAATAACTAATCCTCCAAAAATTAAAGGTGTATGTGACAAATGTCAGGGAGAACTTTACAGAAGAGCAGACGATAATCCTGAAGCAATCAAGAAAAGACTCGAAACCTATCACAAGGAGACAGAACCTATTCTAAAAAAATACAAAAGTGTTGTTGTATCTATTGATGGTGACCAGGAAATAGACAAGATAAGTGAAGAGATCTTGGAAAATTTGAATTAACAAACTAAATCATTCTTCAGATTGTTTTATAGGAGGATTACTAAATCTATTTTTGCTAATAAAAAAAATTATCTTAAAAATCTATTTTAACAAGTTTTCCATGATGATAATGCGCAGAGACTCCTTTTCCAACAAGATAAAAAGGATTATCTGAATCATAACGGGAAAAAAGTCTTTCCCCTTCTCGAGAATTCAATACAATTGTATCAGTGCTTGAACGATAATCAGGGGTAAGTATCTTGACTTCAAGTCTTTTCCAGACAGGATGGAGTCTGAAAACACTGACTATTTCAGCAGGAAATATGTCTACATTAGGTTTTCTTGATATCGATCTTGAGGTTTTAATTGGCATTTTAATTTTAGAATAAAAATGCTTTATAAAAGTATCTTTTAAAAAATAAATTTGATTATTAAAAATCAAGAATGATTTTACTTCTTCCCTGCTTTCTTCTCTTTAACAGCAGCCTGAGCAGCAGCAAGTCTTGCGATTGGGACTCTGAAAGGTGAACAAGATACATATGTAAGACCGATCTTATGACAGAACTCTATTGTATCTGGGTCTCCACCATGTTCTCCGCATATTCCAAGTTTTATATTAGGTCGAACAGGTTTTGCTTTTTCAATTGCAATTTTCATTAATTCTCCAACTCCTTCTTGATCTAGTGTCTCAAAAGGGTCTCTTTTATAGATTCCAAGTTCAATATATTGTTTTAAGAATTTTGCAGAATCATCTCTTGAAAATCCACAACCCATCTGAGTCAAATCATTTGTTCCAAATGAAAAGAATTCAGCATCTTTAGCAAGCCGATCAGCTGTGATTGCTCCTCTTGGGACTTCAATCATTGTACCTACTTTATATTCGAATTTGACATTCTTTTCCAACATTACTTTTTGTGCAATTTCATCTACAATCTTTTTCTGATGAAGGAACTCTAAGTCTTTTCCAACAAGTGGAATCATCACTTCAGGAACAACACTTTTTCCTTCTTTGATTATTTGTGCAGCTGCTTCAAATACAGCACGTGATTGCATTTCAGTGATTTCAGGGAAAGCTATTCCAAGTCTGCATCCACGATGTCCAAGCATTGGATTGAATTCATGAAGTTCTTCAATTTTTGCCTTTAATTTTTCAACAGTGACTCCGATTTCTTTTGCAATCTCTTTTATGTCTGCTTCTTCTTTTGGCAAAAACTCATGTAATGGTGGATCCAAGAATCTTATTGTGACAGGCATTCCTTTCATGATTGAGAATAATGAATAAAAGTCTCCTCTTTGCATTGGAAGTAATTTTGCAAGAGCTTTTTCCCTGTCTTCTTTAGTTTCAGCAACAATCATTTCACGTACAGCCTTGATTCTTGATTCTTCAAAAAACATGTGTTCTGTTCTGCAAAGTCCAATACCTTGTGCACCGAACTTGAATGCAGTTTCAGCGTCTTTTGGTGTATCAGCATTGGTTCTAACTCCAAGTCTTCTGGCTTTGTCAGCCCATTCCATAAGTGTTCCAAAGTTTCCTGAAAGTTCTGGTTCAACCATTGCTACAGCACCAAGGAAAACTTCACCTGTGCTTCCATCAAGACTAATTACATCGCCTTCTTTTAATTTTACTCCACCAACTTCCATTGTTTTTTTATGTTCATCAATTATTAATTCAGATACACCAGCAACACAGCATCTTCCCATTCCACGTGCAACAACAGCAGCATGTGATGTCATTCCGCCTCGGGCAGTCAAAATTCCTTGAGAGACATGCATTCCTTCAATATCTTCTGGTGAAGTTTCTGTTCTGACAAGTATGACTTTTTCATCCCGGTCATTTGCCCAAATATAAGCATCTTCAGCATTGAATACAATTTTACCGACACCAGCACCAGGTGATGCAGGAAGTCCTTTAGCAATGACTTTTGCAGTCTTCTTTGCTTTAGGGTCAAGTTGTTTATGAAGTAATTGATTAAGTGAACTAGGATCAACCCTAAGTAAAGCAGTATCAATATCAATCAATTTTTCTTCAACCATTTCAACTGCATTTCTTACAGCTGCAGGAGCTGTTCTCTTGCCATTTCTTGTCTGCAATATATAAAGTTTTGATTTTTCAATAGTGAATTCAATATCTTGCATATCTTTGTAGTGGTTTTCAAGCATTTTTCTTATTTCAACAAGTTGTTTGTATGCATGAGGCATTACTTTATCAAGTTCTTCAATTTTTCCAGGTGTCCTTATTCCAGCAACAACATCTTCACCCTGGGCATTCATCAAGAATTCTCCATAGAATTTGTTCTCGCCAGTTGAAGGGTTTCTTGTAAAGCATACACCTGTACCAGAATCTTCTCCCATGTTACCAAATACCATTGATTGGATATTGACTGCTGTACCGATTAATCCAAAGATATTGTTCATTCTTCTGTAACTGTTAGCCCTGTCATTGTTCCAGCTTTCAAATACAGCATTGATTGCCATTTCAAGTTGTTCATGAGGGTCATTTGGAAACATTCTTCCAGCATCTTTTTGTATTAATTTCTTGTAACCTTCAACAACTTTTTTAAGGTCATCAACAGTAAGTTCAGTATCAAACTTAATTTTTCTTTCAGTTTTTACTTTCTGTAATACTTCTTCAAAGTGCTTGTGGGGAACACCCATTACAACATCACCAAACATCTGCATGAATCTTCTGTATGAATCAAGAGCAAATCTAGGGTTGCCTGTTTTTTTAGTGAGTCCTTCAATAGATTGATCATTAAGTCCCAAGTTAAGTATAGTATCCATCATTCCTGGCATTGAAGCAGCTGCTCCACTTCTTACACTAACTAGAAGAGGATCGTCTTTATCACCTAGTTTCTTGCCCATTGTTTTTTCTAGTTCAGCAAGTTTTTCAGAAATCTGCTTTTTTATATCATCACTTAGTTTCTTCCCGTTTTTGTAATAGAAGTCGCATGCAGTTGTTGTTATTGTAAATCCAGGTGGTACAGGAAGTCCGACATTTGTCATTTCAGCAAGGTTAGCACCTTTTCCTCCAAGGATCTCTTTCATGTCCTTGTTTCCTTCTTTGAATGAATACACAAATTTTTCTTTTGCCATGTTAAAATTTTTGTTTATTGAAATTTTAATAGCCAAAAAAAATCAAAGATTTTTTTTGCCATTATAAAATATTAAGTGAAATCTTTATTTATAAAGATTTCCTTTATTAAAAATTTATGTTTAAGTGCTTATATTTGTTTTAATGACTGAAATGATTATTCTTAAGCAACCTTTTTATACTATTTTTATTATGTATAAAAATGAAAATAGGTGTAAAAACATTTGACAACAAGAATTTCCTGAAGCCATTTGTAGATGAAGTTGATTTTTTTGAGATAATGGCTGTTGAAAAAAACAACTATGATTTTCTGAAAGAATTCAATCTTCCGATAGTGATTCATTCCCAGCATAGGAAATTTGGGGTAAATATTGCAGACAAGACACTAGTTCAAAGAAACTTGAATTCAATAAATTTTGCAAGAAGACTTGCTGACCAGACAAAGGCAAAAAAAATAATCATTCATCCAGGTGAACTTGATGGAAAAAACAGTTCAATTGAACAATCAATAGAATTCCTGAATGATTTGGATGACAAACGGATAATCATTGAAAATATTCCTCTGGAAGGTGTGTATAGGTTAGGGGCAAAATCAGAAGAGATAAAAGAGATCTTAAGAAAAACAAAAAAAGGTTTTTGTTTTGATATAAACCATGCAATGTGGACAGCAGTCAATTTAAAACAGGATTATCTTGAATTGATTAAAGAATTTGTAAAGTTAAAGCCTGACCATTATCATTTTGGAGGGCAAATTATATACAATCATTCTATTCCAGAAGAAGAAAGAGAGCACCTGGCTCTTGGAGAATCTGATTTTGACTTGTATGAAGTATTAAGATTGATCCCAAAAAATGCAGAGATAACGCTGGAAACAACAATTGATATAAAAAAGACCCAAGATGATGTAAGGATAATGAAAGAATTGATGAAAAAACTTAAGGTTTAATCTTGGTATATATGATGATCTATAAATAAATTCTATTTATGACAGAGTTGCTTCTTATTACATTCAGTTACCCAATTTACTCTTGAACCAGAAAATAATCAATCCAGTTTGATTAACTCATATTTCTTATCGCCCATTTTCTTGGAATAAGCATAATCTATCTGCATGTTTTTATCTATATCATTTATCTTGTCAAATTTCCCGTCAGATTTCAAATTAACAAGGTCAAGTGATGCCTTGTCGATTGCTACAATATCTTCTGAATACATTATTCCAATATCAGGAGTCATTGGTTTTTGTACAACACCAAAACAATCACATCCAGGAGTTATATTTTCAAGGACATTTATAAAAATCATGTTTGGTATGAGTTTCATGATTCCTCTTGAATAATCAACTATTCTTTTACAAAGTTCTTCATGGCTTGAACCTTCCCATGGTACCTGGACAGCCCCTGATGGGCAAACAGCAATGCACATTGCGCATCCAATGCATATTGATGGATTTATTTTGGCTTTCCCATCAACAATAGATATTGCATTATAATTGCAGTTATTAACACATTTACCGCATGCAATACATTTATCAGGAATGATATTGGGATGAGTGTTAGCATGCATATGGAGTTTTCCAGACCTGGATGCAAGCCCCATTCCAATATTCTTGAATGCACCCCCATAACCAGAAGCAATATGCCCTTTAAAGTGAGTTAACACAATCATTGAATCATATTTTTTTATACCTGCACCGACTTTTGCCTCATCAATCACTCCATCTTCTATTTTAATTTCAATTTCATCCTTTCCTAATTCTCCATCCAATATATCGATTGGAGCAAATCCAAATCCATGAGCTTTTGCAGTCTTGATATGGTCAGTTGAATTTGTCCTGCTTCCTTTATATAAGACATTAGATTCGACAAGTGAAGCATTTTTCCCAAGTGAAATGACTTTATCATAAACCTTTTTAACAAGCACAGGTGAAATATAAGTGACGCATCCCATTTCACCAAAATGAAGTTTGATTGCAACATTCTTTCCAAGTCTTGAATAATCAATCTTATCCAAAATCTTCTCAATATCTTTTGATAAATAAACTTCTGCCATAAATAATATTAAATAAAATGACTTATAAATCTAATGAAGAATCTCTGATCAATTTCTTATTACATTATAATAAAATGATCCTTAAAAAATATCATTTTTTAGAATAATATTCTATCAATTTCATATAAATTTAATCAATCAGATGTAATTTAGCATCAGGACAGATAATCTGAACATAGGGTTGTTTTATAAAATCTAATATTTGTTGTGGTGTCATTTGAGCTGAAACAGAATGCATTGCTCTAAAAGGAGAATATTGAACTCCTAACTCATCCAAATATTTACAAACGGGTTCCATCATCTTGGTTTCTGCTTCACTTATAGCTAATCTTGTCTGTAATTCTTCGGGGCTCCTTCTTCGATAACCTTGAAGATTTCTTAATAATCCAGTAACCTCAAAAGTTTCTCTAATTGTTGCTATAATAGTTATAGGTGTTTGAGACGTTGATGTTTCTAATTGATTTCTAAACTCTTCATCAATCCTACATCCTTCTAAGTTATCCATAATTTATCTATACAAAATGAATTTTTAAGTATTATTATAGTAAAGGAATCCGTTAAATTCTCATTTTTTGAGAATATTTATATTAACTTTAATGAAGAATCTTTGATCATTTTTCTCCATTAATTATCATATCAAGAAGTGCCATCCTGATATAAAGACCATTTTCAGCCTGCCTGAAATATGCAACACGAGGGTCTTTTTCTTCAAGTTCAATCGGAAGTTCTATTTCTTCAACATGCGGTAGTGGATGCATGATTCTGGACTCATTTTTTATTATTTGAAAATTATCCATGCTTATGACATATTTCCCCTTGGCTCGTTCATAATCTTCTTTTGATATCCTTTCTTTTTGTATCCGGGTCATATAGATGATATCGACTTCTCCAAGGACTTTATTCAGGTCAACTTCTTCAGAAAATTCAATATTTTTCTTTTTAAGATGTTCTTTGATATCCTGGCCCATTTTCAGGTTTTCAGGGCTTACAAAAATTATCTTGTTCCCAGGAAATTTTGCCAGTAAATAGCAAAGGCTTCTAACAGTTCGTCCACTGGCAAGATCCCCAACCATTGCAATTTTCAAGTTATCAAGTCTTCCAAATTCCCGAAATATTGTATAGACATCAAGAAGTGATTGGGTTGGATGCTGTCCTTTCCCATCACCTGCATTGATTATCGGAACACTGCTTACTTTAGAAGCTTCAAGAGCAGCCCCGGTTTCATAATGTCTTATTACAATACAATCACAATAATCACTAACAACTCTTATAGAATCAGAGAGGGATTCTCCTTTGATTGCTGATGAGAATTCCTTTGCATTTTCAGTCGAAATGACACTTCCGCCAAGTCTAAGCATTGCGCTTTCAAATGAAAGTCTGGTCCTAGTTGAGGGTTCATAAAAAAGAGTCGCAAGAATCTTGTTTTTCAGGCAATCATCGCATCCATTACCCCTAAGTTGATCGGCTCGATTAAAGAGTGTTAAAAGAATCTCAGGAGAAAACTGCTGTGATTCAAGGATATGATTTAGCACCTCTACCATAAAATAAGGAATAATCAGGAGTTTATAAAAATGATTATGCTCTGCAATCACATCCAAGTATTCTAAAAATATTAAAAACTTCTTATTACCTTAAGCTACCTACTTTTACTCCGATTTAAAAATATTTTTCATTGATCATTTATCTTATCCCTAAAAACTCCCTTAATTGATCAACTGAATAAGCCATCACTTTCCTGTTTCCAAAAGTTATGTTTCTAAAAAATTCAGCATTAGCATCAGTTTTAAAGCAAAAGGGGTCTAAATCAACTTTAAGTCTTGGTTTTATAATTGTGATTTGAGAAAAAATGCGACTTATCATTTCCTCACTATTACTGGCTAAATCAAGACTAAACCTCATTCCGTCTCTTCTTAAAACATTTAAATCAACAATGACATCATTGCATGGTTTTTCATCATATCTTGCTAAAGATTGCTCTAAATATTGATACTCACCGATTATTTCACTTGAGGATCTTGTGAATTCAAAACCGCTTTTTTTGAGCCAGTCAGATACCCCATAAGCTCTGGAGTATAATCCCGGAAATCCTTCTTTATCCCTGACATCTAAACTTAACTTTGCAAAATACAAATCCATAAAAAAATCACAAGAATATCAAATATATACATTATTATAATGATTCAATTATTTTAGTCTTATTTCATCCTGGCTTTTTCTGGATAATGGAGCTGGTTCCTGGTCAGGATATCCTGCAATTATTGCATATGATACAATATACTCTTGATTTATATTAAGCACTTTCTTGACTTTTTCCTTGTCAAGTAGCCCTATATAACAAGTCCCAAGACCAAGTTCAGTTGCCTGAAGTACAAGATTTTGTGATGCAAAAGCGAGGTCAGCACTTGCAAGTTCTCGAAGCTGAAAATTTTGCCTTGACCTGTCAGGGTAGCATGCAAGGTCATAACAGCATATTATCACAAGTGGAGAGTTATAAACAAAATCCTGGACAAAAATCTTGTTTTCCCTGAATTCTTCTATTTTTTTCTTCTCACTAACTACAAAAAACTTCCATGGTTGGGAATTATATGCAGAAG
>Ga0182027_10013659_pt1 | contig 11295 bp, 8 predicted proteins | sample 712E1DmetaG_FD_121300 | JGI IMG/M metagenome (GOLD analysis project Ga0182027, IMG submission 121300) | Permafrost microbial communities from Stordalen Mire, Sweden - 712E1D metaG (Illumina Assembly) | ecosystem: Environmental > Terrestrial > Soil > Wetlands > Permafrost | place: Sweden...
AATGTTTCCATGGCGTTGCAAACGGATGGCCGTTGGGTTTTTGCATTGAGAACAATTGGGATTGCCTTTTTAATGGAGGCGTTTTTTGAAATAAAAACATGGCAAACGCCTTTATAATGCTTGATAACAGGTATATGGGATTTTTCCACGACTGTCCTGATCAGCCCTTCTCCGCCGCGCGGAATGACCACATCAATATTTTCCGTTTGCTTAAGAAGAATGTCGATGGCCGCACGATCGGTTGTGGGGACCATTTGGACGATATCTTTTGACAGGCCGGAAATTTTGCACGCTTTGGCAAATAAAGCGGCCAATGCCACATTGGAATGGATCGCCTCGCTTCCGCCTCGCAATATGACGCTGTTGCGCGATTTTAAACAAATTGCGGCCGCATCCACGGTAACATTTGGCCGCGATTCGTAAATGATTGCAATGACCCCGATGGGAACATGCATTTTGCAAATTCGAAGCCCATTTGGACGTGTTCGCGCTTCAAAGGTAGAGCCGACCAAAGATTTTTGTGCAGCAACGTCGACAAGGCCTTTTTTCATGGATTCAAAGGTTTTGTCGGTGAGAGTAAGTCGCTCGATCATTGCTTCCGGAATGTGTTTCAAGCGCGCAAGGGCAATGTCTTTTTTATTGACGCGTTTCAAAGATGCTTTGTTTTTTTCAATTAAGGCGGCCATTTCGCAAAGACAGTCGTCAATACGGGATTGTTTTGTGTCAAGGAGCAAAAGGCTTGCAATGCGGGCCTTTTTACCTATCGAATCAATCGTATTCTGCATTGTTGGAACATTCATAAAACATTACAACCTTGAAAGTATGTGATACGTTTTAAAAAGAGTACGCACCTCGCGCTTCGCTGCGGGATAAGTTCTATCTGTGATTTTATACACTCGACAAACCTCGGTACCATGGTCTACGCTTTTCGCATAGATATTTTCTATTTAGTTACTTATAAAATACAACAGGCCAATAATAAGAGCGGAATCAGAGAACCACGAGGTTGTCTCGATGGATAAGTTCGTCGAAGGCTTTTTGGCCCAGTACCATGGAAATTTCATGTGTTTTGCAGCCGCATATTTTTGCAGCATCCGATGAAGAATAATTAATGAGGCCGCGTGCGCAAACAATAGCCTTATCGGTGATAATGTCAACCATATCACCAACCTTAAAGGTTCCTATAATTCGCTTGGTACCGGCAGGAAGCAGGCTTTTGCCTTTTTCTGAAATGGCTTTATATGCGCCATCGTCAACAACGACGCTACCGGCCGGTTTGCCCGTAAATGCAATCCATCGATGGCGGGCAGGCATTTTTTTCGTGTTCGGCAGAAAACAAGTCCCAATTGACCCGTCTGAAAGCACGTCGAGAAGGGAATAATGAAAACCATCGGCGATAAGCGCATATAAACCGGCCTTGGTAACCATGTCCGCTGCCTTGAGTTTTGTGGCCATACCACCCACCGATATGTCGTTTATTCTGTCGGATGCAAAGGAAAATACCGTTGGCGTAAGTTCGGGCACGACTTGGATGTGTTTTGCATTTTTATTTTCGCGGGGATTTGAATCGTAAAGCCCGTTGATGTCCGTGAGGTTTATGAACAAATCCGCCTGGACAAGAAGTGATAATTGGGCTGCAAGCGTGTCGTTCTCGCCGAAACGTATTTCTTCAATGCCAACGGAATCATTCTCATTGATAATAGGTACTGCGTTGACATCGAATAAATGAAACAAAGTGTTCCGAAGGTTTAAATAGCGCTTTTTATCGCGTAAATCATCCCAGGTTAAGAGAACCTGCCCAATAAGGATATCATGTTTTGCAAAATGCGAGGCATACATGTTCATCAATCGGATTTGGCCTATACTTGCACAGGCCTGCTTCGCAGGAATGGTACCGGGGCGTTTTTCAAGGTGAAGTGCCTGCATACCGTGCGCAATAGCGCCGGATGAAACCAGTAGTACCCGCTTGCCAAGTTTTGTGAGCGTCGCGATGCTGTCGACAAGCGATTTTACCCGTTTGGTGTGGGGTGTTGTTTTGTTGTCGCCAGTAAGGATCCTGCTGCCGACTTTTACGACAAGCGTGCGGATGTTTTGGAATTCCTTACGAAAATCGTTTTCTACCATAGAATGGCCATTTTGCAAGGTTACCTTGATTTTTCCATTTTGACAATTGTTTGCTCCAGTTCGGCAATTTTCTTGACAAGAGATGTTTTGGTGCTTCCAAGTGAATCGTTTTCCGCAGAACAACGCTGGAGAGATTCAATAAGCGTATCAAGGCTACCGGTTGCAACAGCGGATTTGTTTTGCAACCGCTTAACACGGAACGTAATGTCATCGTATTGGTCTTCAAAACTTTTTAGTACAACCAGGAGCTTTATCCATGTTGTGACATCGCCGATAAGTTTGTCGCGAGGATATCGAAGCTTAAATGTATTGAATGCTTCTAAAGCCGCTTTTGGGTCTGCTTTCGGATTGTCAAAATATATGTTTATGTAGCCAATGCGATAAAGGGCGATTTTGGCGGACGATGACTGAGAATAGTCGGGGGAGAATGCGATTTCATTGTAAATCTTTAATGCATCGGCATATTGCCTTTTGTCGAATTTTGATTCTGCGGCGGTAAGGAGCCGTTTGTCGTAGGTGTATTGTGCTACCGTATTGCTTGATGCGCACCCGTAAAGCGTAATGCCAATGCAGGCAAAACAGGCTACAAGCGCGACGGATTTCAGAGAAATTGCTTTTGGCAAGTTTTGTTTGTTCATACTTTATAGTAATTGTCCTATTTTGTGGAGCGGTCGAGATTTATCATTTGTTCACCGCTTGACGTATAATCTTCGGCAACCGGGTTTCTGATTTCACGTAATTTTTTTGTTACGTTGGAAATGCGCTCGGTCTCCTCCAGGATGACGCGGACGCGTTCCTGCATTTCGGGGGGGAAATCCTTCATCGACATTTCCAGAAATTGTGCGTTCCCGGAAATAATCATGAGCGGGTTATTGATTTCGTGATTGACTGATGCAACCACTTCTCCGATTGCCGCAAGGCGCTTGGATTTTACAAGCTCTTCCTGGGTATTTTTTAGGTCTACAGCCATATCGTGGAACGCATTTGCAAGGTCGCCGATTTCGTCGGACGGATACCCTATGGGGTCTACGGTAAAATTCCCTTTTCCGATTAAACTTGCCGATTCCTTGAGCCGGCGCAGCGAGGTGGTTAAAAATCGTGAGAAAAAGAATGCGAATCCGCTTGCGACTGCTATCACTATGAAAAGAATGACGATGGTCATTTGTTTGATATCGTTTATACGGCGTTCGGTATCTTTGATAACGATTTTTGTTTGTTCGTCTATAAGCAAGCCTATTGATTTAAGGGTACTTGTCAGTTTGGTGTCGGCAGTGTCGGTCAATGCCATGAGGTACGCGCTTTTTTGCAATAGGGAGTCCTTCACAACAGGGGAACCGTCCTTGCCGGTGATGACGAATTGGGCAAACGATATGTCGTATTGCGTATTGTACTGGGCCGCAGTGTCCATCAGAGTAAGGAGGCCAATATGGTTTTCATAATGAATCATACTGTTAATGTCTTTTCGGAACACCGCCGAATCCAGAACAGAAATGACATTCAATCCGATGTTTATTGTGTCGAGCAATTTTTTTACTACAAGCGATGATTGTTTGAAGTTCTCAACCGATTCGCGTTTGCCGATCGCTTCAAATGATGTCCGGCTGCGACGCTTATCGCTTTGCAAACTTGCCACTTGCAATAATTGGTTTTTTACCTCTTCCTGCCGTTTCAAAATATGGGCTATGCCATTTAAATCCGACAGTTTATTGACGATGACCACATAAATAATGTTCAAAAAAATGACACAAAGGAAGCCGATAAAAAGCTTCGTTGAAATTGTTAATCGCATAATTAAGGGCTGTGTTCCTTTTGGGGTTAAAAATCATGTCCTAGCGAAAAATAGAAAAAATTATCGGATGTAATGTTTAGTTCCGGTTCAAATTTGTTTTTAAGCAATTTTCCCCAGGAAAAGCGTATTGGGCCAAAAAAAGTTTCATAGGCCAATCCGATTCCAATGCCAACAGCTGCTTTATTTGCGAAATCGTTTGCTAAGTCCCTTACATCTTGACTATTCTGAAATAGCCACCGTTTGTCCCATTCCCAGGTCAAACCATAGTCTATCGTGGCAAAAATATAGAGGCCCGATTGAATTGTTGCCCTGTACTGTCCCCTAAAAAGTAAAGCAATATCTCCCGGCAAGGCCCTTGGCTTCAAACCGAAAAAAGAAAGGTAATTGTATACGCCGATTTCCTTGTCTTTTTCCTCAGGTACGACTCCGCCGATATAAACCCGCTCAACATCCGGCAATGAATCCGTTGCCCAAACAAATTGGACTTGAGGTGAAATTGTGTGGGCCTTAGCTATAGTATAATATTGACTGAAACTTCCGTCCACTTTTAAAAAACTTTCAGAACCGCCGATCATGTCATGTGCAAGACCAATACTAATATAGTCTTTATGCCCTTTTTGGGGAAAGGGAAAATTATCGAGGTCATCGATGGTCAGGCGTCCCATGAAATATTGCATACCCTTTTCGAACGCGCCAAAGGGGTTTCTAAATGACTCCGACTGAATGGTTTGAAATTTTTCGATTCGAATTCCTCCATCAAGCATGGCAAATTTGCCAACTTGGGCACCTGCCAAAGCGAGGAAACCGACTTTGCTCAGGGTTTGTTCGTCTAAGATGAGATGGGTTACGTTGGAATCTACAGGATCAACGGACTCATCTCGTTTTACGATTCGTTCCGAAGAAATGTATGTCTGCGCTTGAATGGTATTTGCAAATGCCTTTGAAAAAACATGGTTATTGCTCAATTCAAAAGAATATTTATCGCGCATGAGGCCGTATTGAATATGAAAATTCGCATCAACTCCAAGACCCAAAAGGTTTTCATACCCCGGTTGAAAGAACCCTTCGAGAAGGTAGTACTCGTCGCATCGCAACCCAAGTCTTGCGCGCCAATATTCTTTTTCAGTCAGAAATACCGAGAGAATTCCGGAGTTGTCGAAGGATATGTTTACGTTTTTGAATAATTCTGTTGCGTAAAGAGATGAGATTGCATGGGAAACCGCCTTTGAGGTCAAGGTGTCGCCCCTATGGATGTCGAGCGCAGCCTTTACCGTTGAAGACAGCGTCTGATTATTCCCCATAAACGAAAATCCCCTCACGATTCCCGGGTCGGTCAAAATCAGCGTGGTATCGTTGCGGCGGGCAATGGAGACAATATGGGTAAACGGATTTTTGTACTCGCAAACGGAATAAATGATTTGCTCGAAATGCCTCTTGGCAATGCCATGGTTTTTATGAGTGAACAGCAAAGCGTTTTGACAGGGTTTTTCCAGAGCTTGATTCATATCAGGAAAGCTGAACGGCGGAAACAAACTGTCGGATTTTTGGACCTGTTTATTGATAAGTGAATCAAGACATCTTTTGATCTCGGGAATTTTTGTTTTTGCGGCATCCTGCCCGCGTTCAATTAGCGTGTTGATATGCGAAAAATCCGTGTTTGCGAATCCCGTTAAATCCGGGGTTATCAACAAATCTGCGAGTTTTTTTTCATAGGTTTTTTGTTTGGCCAGCCCAATGCTCACGATTTGGTCTACAAGTCGTACCGGACTGTAAAGATCTTTTTTTTCCAGCAGCGGGGAAGTGACATCGATTGCAATCACCACATAGTTTGGAAATTCCGATATTACTGTTTCAACAGGGATATTGGCCGAGAGCCCGCCATCCATAAGAAGCATGGAATCCATAGTGACCGGTGAGAATACAAGCGGAAAGCTGCATGATGCCCGAACAGCAGTAGCAAGGTTCCCGTGTGAAAAAACGATTTTGTTCCCTGAAACTATGTCGGTTGCAACCAAACGTAGCGGGATAGGCAAATTGTCGAAATTCTTTTCCGCACGATATTGTGCAGGTGCCAATTTCGCGGCAAGCCCGGTGTAAAAAGCTTGGCCATCGGATATGGACGTTGGAATAATGGTAGAGAATTTATTGTCAAAACGCAACTCATATAAAAATGTTTCCGGGTCGGTTTTTTGGCTCACCAGCATTTGTCGTCGCGGTGCGGTATTGGAGTAAATTGATAGCCAGTCGAATTCTTTTGCAAATTTTGCAATGGAATCTGCGCAATTTCCAGAAGCATATAAGCTACCTATAATTGCACCCATACTTGTACCAATGATCAAATCAGGTTTAAGGTTAGCCTCATCAAAAGCCTTCAGCACTCCGATTTGAGCAAGCCCACGGGCGCCGCCGCCGCTTAATACGATGGCAAAGCCGGTTTTGGATTTTTCCGCAGCATGGATAGGAAAAATAACGAAAAATGCAAGTGCAATTACGAGGGGTTTCATGAACGCTATCATAAATGCTTTTGCAATCTGGCTAAATACACATTGTAAATCGTTGCTTGTTTTTTGCTGTATTGCAAAACAGCTTGACCGCGATTTTCTATAGACGCAAACGTGTGTGAAAATTCGGGCCCGTCTATAGGATCTTGCGAGGGAAGCACAAAAATAAAGCTTCCTGCTGATATTGATTTTCGTGACGGAAACAGCGCATAGGTGTTCGGTCGCGCATGGATGTTTAATGATGTTGTTTTGGGATGGTCGGGAAGGAAAAAACCAAGCATCGAAGCTTCTTGATACCGGTTTGCGCACACGCCCAAAGAATGGTTCGGATCCAAGGATAACCTGATTTTTTCAACGTGATCTGCGAAACCTTTCCATCCACGAGATTGTGATGCAGGGTCATTTCCGGGAGGCAAAGGCAAGAATGGTATTTGCAAGTGAATGAGGACGACTATGGTGGTCACCATAGCGAATCCAACAGCAAACATCATGAATTGTCGCAGGAGTTTATTTCTTTTATTATCCAAGGTGTCCCATAAAATACCTATAAGTAAAAGCCCTGCCACATAGGAAGTCGCGGCCCAATTGGCTTCGACGCTTTTTTGCAGGCTTGCTGCTAAAAAAACGCCGAACGGAACGCAGAAAAACCAGACAATGTACGCTATTCGATCATCGGTCAAGGCCGATTTCCAAAGCCGAAACAGTGCAATAAACAAAACAACGAAAACAAACCCGGACATAACGCCAGCTTGACCGCCAATAAATTCCCCGAAAGAATCCCAATTGAGGGACGTTCTTGAATTTACGCCGTGGGCAAATTGGAAAGCGAATGAAACCCATGAATGTTGGGAATTCCAAATGAGATTTGGAATAAACAGGAGAAATGAAATGGCCATTGCAGCATACGTTTGCCACTGCGTAAACCATTTTCTCTGTTGTTTTGAAAAAATCAAAAATAGGAATAATGCGACGAAAAAGAGAATGAACGTGTATTTGGACAATAGGCCGAACCCACTGCTTACGCCAAGTAAAATCCATGATAATGAATTACCTTTGAAAATCGCAAAATATGCCAAGAGGAGTGAGCTGGACCAAAACAGCATGAGCGGAATGTCGGGGGTTGCCAAAAGAGTGCCGATTCCGAACAGTAAAATACTGTTTGATACGATGAGGAAAAACAACAACGCTTTTTCATTTTTTATATATTGTTTCGCAAGGAAATATGAAAAAACAGAGGCCAAGGACGATGCAACCAGAACGCCGGACCTCACTCCGAGGTTTGTTAAGCCAAAAACGGTGGTTGACAAATGGATTATCCACGCAATCATTGGGGGGTGGTCGAAATATCCAAAAGAAAGCTCCCGTGACCAGTCCCAGTAGTAGGTTTCGTCGGGGATAAGCCCGAGAAACAAAATATATACCAGACGGGCAATGAGAATTATTCCAATAATTACCATGGCCAGCACATCCGTTGACGATGCGTGGGCAAAAAAGAAACGTTTTAGACTTTTACTGCTTATGTCAATCATATGCGCTTGAGCGGGGTAGAGTACAACGGTTGAGCCTTTCAGTACCTATATTATTTCATAAAATATACTATGCGTTTTGAAAAAATGACTTTGTCTTGACTTTGGCCAACGATATTTTATATTTAAGCGGTTCAACCATTAGGACTCGTTATACGAATTGTAATACTATGAATAAAATCGACTGGTTTTCCATACGGATTGGCTTGATTGCAGCTACTTTTACGTTCTCGATATTTGGCGGGTTCTCTCAATTAGTCGTTATCCCGCACGACGAGATTGAGGCTGAGGCCATGATTCGTGATGGTGTTTTGGACACAACATATTTCAAAAGCATACAGAAATTTTACACCCAAAAAATCAATGTCCCCGACGGCGAATTACGCGAATTGATGGAAATTGACGGAATAGATTGCGGTGGTTTTCCGATAGAAAAATGGGAATTAAAACGATATGAACCATGGGCGGCTTCGGATATTGCGAGGTTCTATGCAGAAAATCCCTGCGTACGAAAATTTGAACCGATTTTATCGTTTCAGGCCGCACCGGTTTCTTCACAATCCTATGGAACAGGAGGTGTGGGGCTTGATGATCGTTTCAAACCGTCGGCTTTTTCGCGGTTTTTACTGAGGGTTTCCCCAATGCATCTAAGTTTTTTTGGAAGTATCAATGCAAACGATTCAACGTTGCTCTGGCACGAACGCCTTGTGGAATGGGCTTTGCCTAAGGTAATAACTGTCCGACTTGGAAATTTCAATGTAGACAAAGAAGATTATTTGTTTTTTGGTCATTTTATGAATCATGCGGACACACAAACGACAAAGGAAAATTGGTTGTATTCCGACGCGCAATCGTATAACGGCGTGTCAATGGAATGCGATCTGTTCAGGCCTTTTAGTGCGGATGTTGTATATCATAAATCCAATGGGGAGGAGATCGTTGACGCATCGTGCGGAATGGAAGGGGGCGCAATATTTGAAATAAAATTACATTTTGCCGAAGAACGTAGTTGTTTCACTGGTGAACCCCCTGCTATTTATTATTCGTGGGTGTCTGTTCAATCGCATCTTTCAGACTATTTGATTTCTTCACAATGCGGACTGAACCTGCATAATTGCATGGCTGTTCCGTTCCATACGCAAATAAGCACAAAGAACGATAGGGCTGCTTTTGATGCGTCGGTTTCCTATTTTCCGTCGGCCTCAAATGTACCTAATAGCAAAATAGCCTATGATGCGGGCCAGGTTTTCCGCGAAGACTTTCCGGATTCAGCTTCCGACGCGCTGACTGTTTTTGATTGTAAATCCGACATTTTTTGCGATTCAACCTTTGCGGCCAATGTCGATTGCGGCGTCATTTGTTCCCGATGGATCAATAATTATAAAGCAGGAATTTCACTGAGCGGTTCAACTGTGGTTGATTATGTACTTAAATACGAATGGAATGGACAAACAGTTCCTTTTCACAACAAGCATCTTGTCAGTATAGACATTAAAAAGCCCATCACGCCGCGAATCTCTGCATCGGTGAATTACCTCGGCATTGCATGGGAAAACGGGTTTTCCCGTTCCGGATTTCGTTTTCCGGTCGGCATACACATTGTTCCTGAAATGTCGATAGGTCCGTTTATGGAAGCGTCATTTAATTCCAATGAAGAAAAAACGGTTGGGATCGGAATTTCCCAGGAAATGCAGTGCTTTAAGAAAACTACCGGACAATGGAACTGCCAGACGAATTGGGATGAACATGGAAAAAATCAATGGATAGTTTCGGTCAGAACATGGGTCTGGTTTTAAAACCCAACGGGCCTTAATTGAGTGAAAGAAAAGGCCCGTTGTTATAGGGGAGTCTTATCTAAAATCGTGATGGATGTTCAAGGAAAACGAAAAATCTCCGAGCGCAGAATCGTTACCAGGAACCACGTTGTCCGCCTCTATTGCCTTTGAAACCGCCACCGCCGCCCTCACGATTTTCAGTGCGAGGACGAGCTTCGTTTACCGTGAGCGGACGGCCTTTATGATCTTGACCATTAAGAGCGGCAATTGCCGATTGCGCTTCGGAATCCTGCGGCATCTCGACGAAAGCAAAGCCCCTTGGTCTTCCTGTGAATTTGTCTTTGATAATGGATACAGACGACACTTGTCCATGCGCTTCAAACAATTGCTTAACATCGTCTTCGCCTGCATCAAACGACAAATTCCCTACGTAAATGTTCATGTGAAACACCTCTCTTGAAACTGTTAAAAAAAAACGAGCCTCGTGGCCCTGCGGCAGTGTATGCCATATTGCAATATACCTTATAGCGTCCCGGAATCCAAGTTGTGCGGAACTTTAATTACTACTTTTTTAACAAATTCTGATTTTGGTCCCACATGGATCTGCGGTTTATGCGCATCCTGGGGAAATAAAATCGCAAAGGTTTTTGGCTTCAGCGTAATATAGGAAAGGTCGCCAAACGCTGTTCCAAAATCTTTAACGTTGTCAAATGATATAATGGAACAGGATGACAGGCAGGTAAAACCAAGCATTTCTTTGCCGAGAAGTACGATATGAATATCAATGAACTTCTTATGGAATTCAAGGGCTTTATCTTCACAATGTATTGTTTCGTATTCGCTGATTATTGCGTGGGCCCCATTCTCATTAATGGTATGTGTACCGCAACAAAGCATAGACAAATTTGATTGAAGAAATGTAAATGCGTCTGAAAAATTGGAGTTTAAAGAACCATATAAACCGAAATGAGAATAATCATCGAAAATCATGGTTTGCAGATGTCCTTTTTTTTTAACACAAGTTCCAAAACCTGGCTTATATCTTCCGATCGGTAGGGTTTTACTAAGCGCGTTGCAAACCCATAGGTTGCGGGATTTGCCATGACAGGGTCATCAGAATACCCGCTTGACGCTATAGTAATGATCGCATTGTCAATGCTGATTATTGCTGCGGCCGCTTCTTTACCGCCTTTGCCACCAGGTATTGTAAGATCAAGGAGTGCGGCAATAAAACGGTGACCAGTGGAAACCGATTGTTTGACTGCCTCGATGGCACGGTCGCCGTCGGGAACAGTCAAAACCTCGTACCCCATGTGTTCCAGCAATTGGGATGCAATGTCCAAAATAAAAGCTTCATCATCCATGACCAGTATTCTGCCTCGTCCCGTATGCGGCGAATGTAGTTGATTGTCGGGAGTTGCGGAACGACCCGCGGCGGCCGGCAGAAAAACATGAAACACAGTCCCTTTTCCCAATTCGGATTCCACGGAAATATAACCTTCATGTTTATTGATTATGGAATATGAAGTGGCAAGCCCAAGACCGCTTCCTTGTTGTTTTGTCGTAAAAAACGGGTCAAA
>Ga0182027_10013660_pt1 | contig 11294 bp, 3 predicted proteins | sample 712E1DmetaG_FD_121300 | JGI IMG/M metagenome (GOLD analysis project Ga0182027, IMG submission 121300) | Permafrost microbial communities from Stordalen Mire, Sweden - 712E1D metaG (Illumina Assembly) | ecosystem: Environmental > Terrestrial > Soil > Wetlands > Permafrost | place: Sweden...
CTCGCGGCGCTTTCCGCAGGGGCCTCCATCAACTTCTTCACCTTTCACCAGGGGCGGTTCACGCATTTCGGCGAGAACTTCCACTATCAGTTGGGTTCCAAGTACTTCCCCGAGTTGGGCTACGACGGCCTGTACGAGGCCTCGGTCGCCGCTCAGGCGGAATCGGCGCCGCGCCTTCCGCTCCCGCGCCTGATCCGTGACCTGCGCACCAACACCATCGTCCCGGTCCGAGGAGTGGACGAACAGCGGGAAGCGGTCATACGGCGGTTTACGCCGGAGCGGTGGCAAAGCTTCGTGAAAGACCACAGGGAGTTCCTCGATCCCTCCTACATCCATCACCTGAACGAGCTACGGCTCGACCATGGATACAACCCCACGCCGACCTGGACGTTCGTTGGCAGGCTCTTCAACGCCTGGCTTCCCTTGGACGCGAACACGATCCCGATTCTCGCGCTTCTCGATTGGGTGATTCTCGGCGTGACGTTCTTCGTCGTGTTCAGGACCTATGGCAGCGGCGTCGGAGCGACGGCGCTGGTCCTGTTCGGCGTCGGATACCCTTGGAGGTACGGCTGGGTCGGGGGCGGGTTCCTGCGGTACGACTGGCTGGCCGCTGTCGTCATCGGCACATGCATGCTGAAGCGGCGACGGTTCGCGGCGGCGGGGCTCCTGTTTGCGTACGGCGCGGCCGTGCGGGTGTTTCCTGCGCTGATCCTGGTCGGAGTCGCGGCGGTTGCGGTTCGGGATCTGGTGCGCAGCTCGAACCTGTCGTGGGCGGTTCGCTTCGCCGTCGGTGCCGTCGCCGGTGCCGGTGTGTTCTTTCTCGCCGGGGCGCTGACCGGCCGTGGGTTTGCCGCCTGGACGGAGTTCGAGCACAACATCGAGAAGCACCACGGAACGTGGAGCACCAACACCGCCGGGCTCGAGATGGTCTTTCTCACGACACCCCGGACAATGCTCAGCGCGATTCCGGACTCCTGGCCGCTGCCGGAACGGTGGGCGGCGTGGCAGGAGAAGATGACCAGCGCGCAGCGGGAGCGTCGGCCGCTCTACCTCGGCCTGGCCATCCTGCTCGTTGCGGGGGCTGCTGTTGCGGCTGCGGCCTCCAAGAGCGATGAGGGTGCGGCGATCGGGGTGACAGCAGTGTTTGCCGGGCTCGTGCTCTCCTGCTACTACTGGGTCGTTCTCGTTGTCCTCGCGTTCCGTCGCACTGCAGACGGCGCCGTGGGCGTCCTGGCGGCCAACGCGGCGGCGCTGATCACAGCACTGTTCACGGACGACACCCAGATTATCTTCGCGGTCTTCTCATGGGCCGTGCTGGCGGTCCTGGCGACGCTGATCGTGTCGGACGTGCGCCGGGCCGCGCGCTCTGGTTGGGGCGTGCCGCCCGTCGGCGGCGAGGAGAATGCCGCGCGTCGCCTGTCATGGGCGGGACGTCTCGGCACCGCCCGAAGGCCCGCAAGCGCGCCGGTCGCTACTCCGTGCCGAGGGTCGCGTGTGAGGCGAGCGCATCGCGCAGCTCGCGTGCAACGGTAGCCATGTCGAAGGGCTTTTGCAGGAAACGGAGCTCGCCCTGGGAGATCCTCCTTCGCACGGCTTCATCCTGGGCGTAGCCCGACATCAGGACGACCTTCACTGCCGGCCACCTTTCCTGCAGGCGGACGGCCAGATCGGTGCCCAACACGTCGGGCAGCAGGTAATCGGTGAGCAACAGGTCAAACCCCGGCTCTGGTGCAAGTGCGTCCGCCTCGGCGCCGCTGCCGACCGCAGTGACCCGATACCCAAGCATGGTGAGGACCTGCTGCAGGCCTTCCCGCGCACCCGTCTCGTCCTCCACGACCAGGACGCGCTCGCCTCCGCCCACCGCAAGGCGGGCGCGGTCGCCGACCGCGCCCGGCTCGACTTCAGCCTCCGGGTTGGTCGTAGTGGGCAGCACGACGCGAAACGTGCTCCCCTGGTTGACCTGGCTCTCCGCCTCGACGGAGCCGCCGTGACCGGTGACGATGCCGTGCACGACGGACAGCCCCAGACCGGTGCCCCTACTCGCGTCCTTGGTGGTGAAGAACGGCTCGAACAGCCGTGCCTTGGTCTCCTCCGTCATGCCAGTTCCCGTGTCCATGACCTCCAGGATGGCGTTGCCGCCCTCCGTGCGAGCGCGGATCGTGAGGCGTCCACCCTGCGGCATCGCATCTGCTGCGTTCACGACGAGGTTCATCAGCACCTGCTCGAGCTGCCCACGATCCCCCATGACGGGGATTGACCCGTCGCCAAGCTCGAGTGAGACCCAGACGTTCTCCCGCACGAGCCGCATCATCTGCGAGAACTGCCGCACCACCTGCTTGAGGTCGAGCCGCTCGAGCCGCCTTGCCTCCTGCCGCGAGAAGAGCAGGAGTTGGCGGGTCAGCGCAGCCCCGCGCTTGACCTGCTCCTGCAGCTCAAGGCTCGTCGCACCGAAACGAACCGGGTCGGTCAGCTGGGAAGGCAGCGCCTGGCTCAGGCTCAAGAGCGCCTGAAGCACGTTGTTGAAATCATGCGCGATCCCCCCTGCGAGCCGCCCGACCGCCTCCATCTTCTGCGCCTGGCGGAGCTGTATCTCGAGGTGCATGCGCTCGGTGATGTCGCGGACGGTGAGCAGGTATGCAGGTTCCTTCTTGAACCGGATCGTGGTCCCGAGCGCCTCGATCCACCGTTCTTTGCCGGATGCCGTCCGCTGACGGTACCGGCCGGGAGAAGGTTGCGTGCCGGCCGACATCAGCGCCAGGTCGCGGAGGGCCGCCTCCCGGTCGTCGGTGCAGACGAAATCGAGCACGGATACGCCGGCAGCCGCTTCGGGCGAGGGGAGATCCGCGATCCTGGCAGCCGCCGGGTTGACGAAGAGGGCATGGCCCTGTGGGTCCGTGATGATGACGGCATCCGCCATCGCATCCAGCACCGACCTGACGAGCTGTTCGCTCTCGCGCAACGCGTCCTCGGCCAGTTTGCGCTCCGTGATGTCAGTGAGGAAGTGCAGGACGGCTGGCATGCCTCCCCAGTTGACCATGACTGCGCTGTTTTTCGCCCACTTGACGTCACAGTTCTTGGTGGTGAGGCGGAGCTCGTAGACCGTGGGAACCTCGAAGCCTTGCATTCGACGTTTGTAGTTGGTCAGCACCATGTCGCGATCATCGGCATGGACAAAGCCGAGCAACGGCTTTCCAAGTAGGTCACTTTCCGAGTAGCCGGAGAGCGCCACCGTTGAGGGGTTGACATACTGGAGCACACCTTCTTGCGAAATGATGATCGCCTCGTTCGCATTCTCCACCACGCTGCGGTAGTCCTGCTCCGATCGCTGAAGCTGCTCCTCGGCTCGCTTGCGGCCTATCGCGAGGGCGACCTGCCGCGACACGAAGGTGAGGATATCCTTCTCCCGCTCTCCGTAGCGGACTCCCTCGGTGTAGGTCTGCACCGCGAACACGCCCAGTGTTTGGTCGCCGAAGACCAGGGGTACGCCGAGCCAATCGATGGATGGCGCACCGATCTCCTCCACCTCCCCCCGCCGGCGGAGCTCTTCGAAGACCTCAGGGGTTGCCAGCAAGGGCTTGCCGGTTCGCAGCACGTACGCGGTCAAGCCCCGCCCCGGCGGCTCGGGCCCGGGCGGGTTGTCCTCCTCGTCCACGTAGTAGGGGTAGCTGATCAGATCAGCGACGGGGTCGTGCAGGGCGACGTAGAGGTTCCTTGCCTCCATCAGCCGTCCGACGATCCCATGGATGGCGGCGAAAAGTCCTTCCAGATTCGTCGCGTGCTGAGCGGCCTCCGAGATCGCATAGATGGCAGCCTGCGAGCTTTCGGCGAGTTTGCGCTCACTGATGTCGCGGACCACCGCGAGGACCCGCCCCTGGCCACCGATCAGCGACCGTCGAAGCGCCACTTCAGTCCAGAACTCCTGGCCGTTCTTGCGCCGCGCCAGCCACTCGAAGACCTGCGGGCCTTCGTCGCCAGCCCGGCGGATCCGGGCCTCGATCTCCTGCTGGACGTGCGGCGGGTGCCGCGGCGACAGGTCAGCCATGGTGAGCCGCAGCGCCTCGTCACGGGTGTATCCGAACAGGTCGAGCATCGTTGCGTTGAGGTCGAGGATCGCCCCCGTCTCGGCATCGTGGACGAATATCGCATCGCCGGTTGCGTCGAACACCTCGCGGTAGTTGCGCTCACTCTGCCGCAGCGCCTCGTCGATCCGGGCGACCCTGACCAGCTGTTTGGAGAGCGAGTCCGCCATCAGGATGACCATGCCCATGAACGCGTACTCGATCAGATAGACGGAGTGGATCAGGCCAGTCCCGAGAGCAGCGTCGTTCAGCGCGGCGATGAACAGGATGCCGGTGGCCGCGAGGAGGAGTCTGGCGCGACGACGTTCCCCCGAGCGGTACTGGGCCGCGCCTGCCGCGAAGACGAACACGAAGACGGAGAGGCTGACGAGGTCGTGGACCGCGCTGAGCGGACCGGCCGCTACCTCGTTGTAGGTCGCGCTGAGGCCGAACGGCAGGCTCAGGTGCTTGACTAGGGGGACCTCCGTAAAGAGCAGGTCGAAACCGCCGAGGAGTGCGGCGACGAGGACGGCCCCGAAGCCGATGCTCACGCCGACGAGAAACCTGCCGGGGCGGCGGTTCGTGTAGCGCGCGGCGAAGACCAAGAGGCCGATCGCCCCGAAGCTGAGGACGCCAACCTGCAGGAGCTGCCAGAGCCGCCCTGCCTCGGGCGAGGGCGCGCTGTAGAGGAACGCGCAGCAGACGTCGTAGAGGCACAATGCGAAGGCGAGGTGGGCGAAGCTCAGCACCTCCCGGGACATCCGCGTGCGAATGTGGATCACGAGAAAGTGCGCCGCCAGGTAGGCGTTGATGCTCGCCATCAGCAGCGGGGGGATCGACCAGCCGTTCACCATTGCCCGGACCCGAGAGTCACGACTAGGATACTCCCGAGGGCGGTCCGCGCGCCCAGGGATGCCTCTCAAGGCTGGTCACCCACCACCGCACGGTGGATCCCTCTCGGCCCATTTGCCTCTGGGGCGTGGTCCGTGCGGTGGTCCTACAGCTGAACCTGCCCTTCCCTGAGGCGCAACGTTGGCCGCGGGGAGTCCGGACTCGCCCTTCAACCCTGACGGAGTATGATTGCTTGGAGAATCCAAGAGACGCGGAAGCTCATTTCTATGCTCGCTATTTCGGTGGTGAGCGGCGAGAGGAGAAGGCCATGGCACGGCAGACAGGCGAGGTACTCGGGATGCTGTTCCTTGCGCATGCAGCGGTGGCGCAGTTCATCCAGCAAGGGAGCAAGCTGGTCGGCAGCGGTGCCCTTGGGGCCGCAGGTCAGGGTTTCTCGGTGGGTATCTCGGCGGACGGCAACACCGCGATCCTGGGCGAGATCGGTGATAACAGCTCCGGCGCCGCGTAGGTGTTCACGCGAACCGGAAGTGTGTGGACGCAGCAGGGCGACAAATTGGTTGGTAATGGCACAGTCGGACCGGGGGCAGGGCAGGGCTGGTCGGTGGCGATATCCGCGGACGGCAACACCGCCGTCGTCGGTGGGTCAACTGACACCTCGAATGCTGGTGCCACGTGGGTATACACGCGCAGCGGGGGGGTGTGGTCACAGCAGGGCGGCAAGCTGGTCGGCACGGGCGCCGTTGGGGGTGCGGCGCAGGGCGCCTCGGTGGCGGTCTCGGCGGACGGCAAAACCACTATCGTCGGAGGCCGGGCGACAACTCCAATGCCGGCGCCGCGTGGATCTTCTCGGTGCCCGCCTACGTCGCCTGGGTGCCGGTGGCGAGCCACAACGCCGGCAAGAACAACAGCCAGTGGCGCAGCGATCACGGCCTGCTCAACCCAGGCATGGTGGCAGCCAACGCGCAGATCACGTACTTCGGCAGCGACGCCCTCCTGAGCAACACGACCTCCGTGGGGGCGGGGGTGCAGTCAGTCCTGACCGATGTGGTCGGGCAACTTGGCGCCAGCGGTTCAGGAGCGATCGAGGTTCTCTCGGACCAGCCGCTCAAGGTGACGGCGCGGACGTACGACCAGGTCATGTCCACGGCGAACTGTTATGCCGACGGCACGCAAGGGCAGGACTACCCGGCGGTGATTACCAGCGGAGGTCTGTCGGCGGGGCAGAGCGCGTACCTCGCAGGACTGACCGAGGACGCCTCGTACCGGTGCAACATCGGGGTGGTCAACACGGGGACGGCAAGTGCGATGGTGCTGGTGGAGCTTTTCGATGGGGCGGGGACGAAGCTCACCGAGTACACGGTGTCGTTGGCCGTGGGGCAGTGGGCGCAGGAGACGCAGCCGTTCCTGAACAAGGGGTTGCAGACGGCGATGGACCGTGGGTACGCGAAGATCACGGTGCAGACGGGATCGGGGGTGTTCGGGTTTGCCTCGGTGATCGACAACATCACCAACGACCCGACCACGGTAGCGATGCAGCGGTAGCGACGGTCTCTACTGCGGAGTCGTTGCGACGAGCGAGCACGGCGGCGGCCCGCTCATGGGACGGCTCCCACCATGAGTATGCGCGATCGAACGTCGCAATTCAGCGGCTCTGAGAGGTATCAGCAACTCGATGAACCCGTTACCGCAACACGAATCGGCTTGGCCGAAGTCCCGGTACCATTGCACGACGCCCTTCGATTGCAGCAGCCCACACCGGCGAGGTGTTGTTGGGCGTGCCGTGACATCCGCCGCAAATAGGAACCCTGCTTTGACCGGCTGAGCGTATCGAACTAGGATGCACGAAGGCATCTTCGTCGTCCGACCTTGGAGCAGGCAAGAATGAGCGACGCCGCTGGGACATGGCCTCCGGGACCCGAAGGCAACTTCGAGCAGTACCGCCAGAAGGTCCTCCGGCTCCTCAAGTACCTTGAGGAATTCGTCAAACTCAAGGGCGCCACCCCCGTGTTGGATGTTGCCCGGTACGTAGACGACGGTTTGCTGCTCTGGTTCAACGATCTCCCAAGGACGGATGGAGTCTTCTGCCAGGCTTGGGAGGAGCCACCGGAGGGCCAAGCTGACTTTTGGCTCAGTGTTCAGAAGCAAGACTTGCCCGCGTGCCCCCCTCTCGATCCGGATGTGGAACCGTGGGTAGAAGTGGCAGATGTTCAAGCCTCCGACGGCCCCGAGCCACGACTCAGCGCGACTGCATACTTGCCGGTCGCGCCGGCCAAACCGGAAAGCCCTTCCTCAGAGCCCAATGCGGAAGACGACGGGAATGAAGAGCCACAACCGCACGTGTCGCAACACAAGCTGGAGGAGCATCCAGAGGTCAGCGAAGCATGGAAACGGTATCTGGCCAAGTGGCGACCGTGGGCCCGTGAACACGCCCGACGGGCTTCCGTGCAGCGGGTCTACGCATCGTTGTATAGCGCCTATCAGAAGCAGAAGCGCTTTGGCGAAGCGTATGAGCTCGTTGTCGGCCTGGGGCTCCTATCGTCGAATCGGCACGAAGGGCAACGCGTACGCCGTCATGTTGTCGCTGCGCAGGCACAGTTGGACTTCGACGCTAAGCGCGGTGTGATCTCGCTCCGATGCCCACCACCACCGGAGGGGGCCCGGTTGCGTATCGAGGACGAGTTTCTTGAGCCTGACGAAAGGCCTCTGCCCGAAGCCTACCTGGCTGTCCAAGAACAGCTTGGGCTGGTCGGCGACGCCATTTGGGATCGGGCTCAAATGGACCCGGTGCTTCGAAGCTGGGCGAACTCGATCCCGCCGGCCCCAGGGCCCCAATTTCTGAGCAACCTGGAACCCCCGGCGGACGCGGGGGATGGCCCGACAGTTAGTTTTTCACCGGCCCTTGTGCTCCGCCGACGCACCGCTCGAGGCACGCTCGCCATGTATCAACGGCTGGCTGCCATGATTGCCGAGGGTGCTCCAATCCCCTTTGGGCTCGCCCGCCTCGTGGACCTTCTCGAGGATGGACCCGGCCGCTCCAGGGAGTCCGATCCAGAATCGCCAGAGCCGAGCGCCGGGGTTGAGCCGGCCGAGCTGTATTTCCCACTTCCTGCCAACGACCAACAACGCTCAGTTGTCGATCAGCTACGCCGCAGCCGTGGGGTCCTTGTCCAGGGACCGCCTGGGACCGGGAAGAGCCAGACCATCGCCAATCTGGTGTGTCACCTCCTCGCAAACGGGAAGCGCGTTCTCGTGACGAGCGAGACTGCTCGCGCCCTTGCTGTCCTGAAGGAGAAGATCCCGAAGGAGGTTCAGCCGCTGTGCGTGAGTCTCTTAGGCGCTGACACGGCATCGTTCTCAGATCTCGAGGGAGCCGTGAAAGCCATCAGTTTGAGACACACGCAGTGGTATCCAGACACGGAAAAGGACCTGGGGAAACGGATCGCAGGCTCCGAACGCGAGTTGTGCGAATTGAGAACCGGACAGGCGGCGGCGGAACGCCAGCTTCGGGAGCTTCGGGAGGCCGAAGCGAGAGAGGTCACCATAGGCGACGCTGCCTTTCGGGGCACGGCGGCCACGATCGCCAAGAGGGTCGCGTCGGACCGCTCACGCTTCGAGTGGCTCCAGTTGCCTGATTCGGCCAAGACGGAGCCTCCTCTGTCGGGACAGGAGACCACCGAGCTGCTCCGCCTGCTCCGGGAGTTTCCCACCGCAAAGCCGGACGACAATGCGAGGCCCATCGCTCCTCTTGAGGGACTGCCCGCACCAAGCGTCTTCGCACAGTGGGTCGCAGCGGAACAGCGTGCGCACGCAAAGGCTTCGAGCCACGCGAGCCTACTCCAGGATCCACGGCTGCAGGGGTTCTTCAACGTAGCCAGTGACGTGCGAGCATCTCTCCGTTCGGCTTTGCGGGAGTCTCTCGCGGCGTTCGATGTCGTGAGGCGGCGCACCGAGCCCTGGCTCCCTCCTGCATTGAGCGAGATCCTGGCCGGGCGAGACGCTCCTTGGTTGGTGAGGGCTGAACGGACGCGGGAGGTCCTGCTTCGTCTCGGTGACAAGCCGGGGGCGGCGGACCGCATTCATCTGGATCTTCCGGAGGGATACTCAGAGGATCGAATCATTGGCGACGCGAGGGCTGTCCTCGAACGCCTCAAAGCTGGCGGCAGATGGAGTCGATTCGGTTTCCGCCCCAGTTGGGTCAGGGGCCGTGAGTACCTCAGGGACCGTGTTCGGATCGATGGCACGGGTGCGGCTTCGCCTGAGGAACTTGAGAAGTTGATTGTCGTCCTGGAGGTGCGCCGCGAGTTGTCCTACTCGGAGGCTCTTTGGTCTTCTGAGCCAGCAGCGCTGACCCCGGCGCTGCAAACCAGGGCGGCCGGACTCCAAGAGAACCTGGCAGCTCTCGAGATCGTTTTTGCCCTGCAACGAAACGTGCACGAGATATCTAAAGCGGTGTTGAGCTTGGAACCTCCCGCGCGCCTGCCGGAATGGTCCGATCAGGGCATTGCTCCGCTGATTCAAGTGCTCGATGCGGCGGGAGCTGCCGACGAGGCAAAGCGCGCTTCAGCTAACTTGGACGCCGCCGCAAAGACGTTGGATGAGACCGTTGCGGTTGGCGGTGCAAATGACGTCAACCGTGAGCTGCTCCGGGCCTTGATCGAGCGCAACGTGCAGGGCTGGGCGGAGGCCCATGCGCACGCCGAGCTTCTCACGCGGCGGCAGGCACGACTTCGCAGGCTTGAGGCTCTCTCTGGGCAACTGTCGGCAATGGCGCCGCCGCTTTGGGACCAACTACGGTCCACGGCGAACGACCCACAGTGGGACTCGAGGTTCGCGTCGTTCGAGGCGGCGTGGCAGTGGGCTTTTGCCGACCGGTGGCTCGCGGGTTTCCGTGGACCTGAAGCGGTTGGTAAGGCGGAAACCGCGATCCGGCGCTCGCTTGCGAAAATTGCTGAGACCACCGCCAAGCTCGGAGCGGCGAAAGCATGGCAGCACTTCCTCACCCGGCTGACTGGCCGCCAACGGATGCACCTTGAGGCGTGGAAGCAGGATGTGAAGGCCATCGGGAAGGGAACCGGAAAGAGGGCCGCCGGGCTCCGCGCTGCGGCTCGAGAGAGCATGGCGGTTTGCGTCGAGGCCATCCCAGCATGGATCATGCCCCGGTACAGGGTGGCGGAGTCGTTTGACCCGAAGCCCGAGATGTTCGACTACGTCATCGTTGACGAGGCGAGTCAGATGGGCATCGAGGGCCTCTTCCTGTACGGCCTCGCGAAGCAAATCGTCGTTGTCGGGGACGACGAGCAGATCAGTCCCGCAGGGGTTGGAATCCCCGTCGCCGCGGTTGCCGCGTTGGCTGCCCTCCATCTGCCGGGGATTCCCTTCGCGGCGACTCTGGGTTCCACCGGCAGCGTCTACGGCGACGCACAGATCCGCTTCGGAGGCAAGACGGTCCTTCGCGAGCACTTCCGTTGCGTGCCCGAGATCATCCGTTTCAGCGACCAACTCTGCTACGCACCGAGCGGGTCGCCTCTCATCCCGCTTCGCAACTACAAACCCGAACGACTCGAGCCGATCGTCACCCGCCTTGTCAGAGAGGGGTTCCAAGAGGGCAAGGCCGGCAACGCGGTGAACCGCCCGGAGGCGCAGGCGCTGGTCTCTCAGTTGGTGGCCTGCGCCAGGGACCCGAGGTATGCCGGCAAGACCTTTGGCGTCATCTCACTCCTCGGTGACGCCCAAGCGCACCTGATTGAACGCCGCCTTCTGGAGAAGCTTGGCCCGGAGGAAATGGAAGCTCGCCGACTCGTATGCGGTGACGCCTACGCCTTCCAAGGGGATGAAAGGCATGTCGTCTTCCTCTCGATGGTCTCAGCTCCCAACGTCAGGATCGGTACGCTCGCGGGCCAAGACTCCAAGCAGCGTTTCAACGTGGCCGCAAGCCGCGCCCAGGACCAACTGTGGCTTTTCCATAGTGTCTCGCTGGAAGACCTGAGCGACCGGTGTGTCCGACGCAGGCTGCTCGAGTACTGCTTGAGTCCTTATCAGGACGATACGGTCGGTGAAGCGGTATTCGAATCCGAGTTTGAGCGCCATGTGTACGACCGTATTCGCGCGCGCGGCTTCCACGTTCGAACTCAGGTGCCTGCAGGCGATCAAACGGGCCATCACTACCGGATAGACCTGGTCGTTGAGGGGACGAGGGCGAAGCTGGCGATCGAGTGCGACGGCGACGAGTGGCACGGCATCGAGCAGTACGAAGCCGACACGTCCCGCCAGCGGCAACTCGAACGGGCGGACTGGATCTTCCTGCGCGTCTGGGCCTCGGATTTCTACAGAGATCCGGAGGCGGCCCTCGAGCCGCTTTGGCGTGAGCTGGACCGACTGGAGATC
>Ga0182027_10013661_pt1 | contig 11294 bp, 9 predicted proteins | sample 712E1DmetaG_FD_121300 | JGI IMG/M metagenome (GOLD analysis project Ga0182027, IMG submission 121300) | Permafrost microbial communities from Stordalen Mire, Sweden - 712E1D metaG (Illumina Assembly) | ecosystem: Environmental > Terrestrial > Soil > Wetlands > Permafrost | place: Sweden...
AGAGCTCACCCCACTACAGCAGAAGGTCCTCGACCTGCTGCACGTGCCGGTGAGCGCCTACACCTCGGCCGGCGCCAGCTGAAGTGGGGGCGTATATCGGTCTCGAGAAGTGCGGAACGTCAGGTGCATCGGTCCACATCCAAGTGTAGGCGATCTTACAGGCCTGGTTTATAGACGCGCCTTGATTGTGACCGCGCTGTGCGCGGTAATCAGTTCATTCAGCCCACCCGAGCACTTGACCGGTTTGACCGACATCGGTCCGAGGACGGCCCGCCTACCGTGAATCGCGAGTACGCGAAGGCGTCCCGCGGCGAATGGGTGATGTTGTCCGCAAAGTACGGGGTATCCTGGCCGACGAACGTCATCCTCCGTCCGTACAGTCCTGGGGATTCGAGCCGGACGACTGGCAGCAGTTCCTCTGCTTCGCGTCCAGCCTCTCGAAGTACTTGTCCCACAGCGGGCCACCGTTCGTGCGCAACCAGGCAAGCAGCTCCTCGTGTTTCGGATGGTTGTCGAGAGCGTCCGCGAGGTCGCTCTGTTTTGTAAACCCCTCTCTCTCGGCGTACGCGAGGAACTGCTGGAGGGCGGTCCGCACGTCCCAGCTGAACGTCTGCACTGTGTCTTCAGTGACCTCGCCAGCGACCCCGCCGTGAACGGCAACGGACCGTACCTTGTCGTAGAGGAAGTAGTTCTCGTGCGGATGCAGGAAAGCGGTGTCCATCGCCGCGGCAAGCACTGCCCGCCGCCGCGCGATTAGAGGCGCCTTCAGACCCTCACTTCTGTCGCCGAGTAGAGCCTCCAGGGCGAAGAAGTGGTAGAGCAGAGTTACCACCGGCTCGGTAGCGAACATGCCGCGGTTGATCCACTGCACTGCCAGGAACGCCTGACGTTCCAAGTGGTTCCGCGGCATCTCCGGCAGCTGGAGTACTGGCTCGGCTTCCAGCTCCGGCAAATTGCCTCCAAGGTCGAGTCCATAGACCCGATTCGGTCCCACTGCGAACCCGCTCGCGTGTTCGGAAAAGGCCCACGACTCCGCGAGGCGGAACCTAACCTGCGGGTCAAGGATCGACGGGTAAGCGAGCTTGAGTGCTACTCGCAGCACTTGTAGCGCGTGCTCGGCTGTGGCGCGAGCCCGTTCCGCCATGAGCCCGTGGTTTGTCCCCTTCACCGGGACAGCAACGGCAACGCCGACCGGCTCGTTAAGCCTGAACCAGGCTCCTGGCGGAGGCATCTCCTCCGTGCCAAGTGGCAGGAGCCTCACCCCGAGGATCTCGCGCTCTGTCGTGACGGTCAGGTATTCGACCGGCAAGTAGCAGACGAGCTCCTGAACCTCGTGGCGGTGCTCGTCCAGGAACGCCTTCACCTTGTCGCGCGAGCGATCGACCAGGCATCCGTGGATGAACCGCCACAGGAGGTCATCCAGCCTCGTGTCATCGAGGTACTCGAAGCGTGGATCCTTCAGGACCTCTGCCTTGGCCTGCTCCATGGCCCTCATGCCCGCGCCATCGAGCACGATCTGTACGCAGTCCTCCGTGGCCAAGTCCTCCGGCACGTTCCACATTGCGAAGCCCAGTCCGTCGGAGCCCGATTTCTTCCTAGCCTCGGCCTGCAGTTTCTTGAGGGCACTCTGCACCTTGTCTGCCACGACATCATTGTCGCGTTTGGGTGTGTCTCCCGCCCGCGGGAAGGGTGCCCGCGACCGCGCTGTCACATGAGCGCGCAGCAGTTCGCGATGATGTGCTCGTGGAACAACCACCGACGCCTGCGACCGACAACTTCCGGCAGGACGAGATCATCTGCCTTCTTGGTCAGTCGGCGTTGCTCCGCTTCACCGAGGATCTAGAGGGCTACCGTGAGCTGCTGAAGCTCGCCCACGATCATGATCGCAACCGCAGGCGGCCGAGATCCCTCGACGAAGTCGGTCGCGATCTCCGAGCCGAGCCGCGTCGAGCCGTTGAAAAGGCGATCTCTGCTGTCCCCGATGACTTGCTGCAATCGCTCGAGGCGGCGGCGAGCGAAGAGCCGCCGAGCCCCGAGGGCAAGCGACACCCCTACTCCTACGAGCAGCTTGTCGTCGGTGCCATACTCCAGATCGGTAAGAGCGAGTACGAAGAGGTCGTCCAGCCCCTCCTTGCGGCCTGCAAGGGCGACCAGCGGGCGCTCGCCTACGGCCTTGCTTTCCTGCGCTGGAAACACAAGATCTACGCCGACCAGCTCGCCAAGGCGGTCATTCCGGTTGCCGTCTCCGGATTCGAGAGCTTCTTCGCCGAACTGCTCCGCACCTGGTACCTCCTCCATCGACAGAAGTTCACGGAGAGCGAGAAGAAGATAGAGCAGGGGAAGCTGTTGGCTTACGCGACCAAAGACGATCAGGTCCGCTTCGTCGTCGACGAGCAGGTTGCAGAGATACTCAGACAATCACCTCAGGAGTGGCAGAACAGGCTCAGGAGCGAAGGGCTCGACTTGAACATCCAGGGGCTGGGTGGCGACTGGCATGAGTTCTGCCTGGTGCTCGCTCGTCGCAACGTCCTCATCCACAACGACGACCGCGTGGACGAGAAGTACCTGGAGCGCACCCCGTGGATTCAGCCCCCGCCCGAGGTCGGGACCCCGCTTGTAACCGACGAGGCCTACGCGTCGAAGTCGTTCGCCGCTCTCAAGACGAAGGCAGAGGCGCTCACCGTCGCCGTGTTGACTCAGCTGATCCCCCATTCCGAGGACCTCGGATCTTTGGTCGTCAACCTCTCCTACGATGCTCTCCGGCAGGAGCGGTGGCAGGACGTAGTGACCATGACCTCGACACTGCTCGATGCGCAACCTCCGGACCACCAGCTCCACGAGGTTCGGATCAACCGGTGGATGGCCAAGAAGAAGCTCCATGACGATGTCAGTGAGGAGATGGCCGCGTGGACGCCGCCAGCCGACAACAGCCGAGTGACGCTCGGCCTCGCGGCCTTACGCGGGCAAACGGAAGCGACGCTCATAGCGCTGCGAAAGTGCGAGCAGGAGGGAGAAGACGTGCGGCGCCTCGCCGAGTGGCCCGTGCTCGTCGATCTCGGGCGTCGCAACCACAGGATTATGCAAGAGCTGCAGCGTTATCGTCGACTCCCGTCAGCACCTCCACCGCGAGGTCGTCGCAAGAAGGCGCACTAGCAACGACCAAATTCGCCAGCCGTGGCAGGAGCGGGGAGTGCGGGCACCGGGGGCGTGGACCTGCTGGCCCACGTCGATGATTCAGGCGACGCCTCGGGTGACCGCATAGGCTGACCGCGAAGATCGATGAGCAGGAGAGGGAAGGTCGTCACCGAACTGGTAGCGAGTGCAGCGCTCCTGGGGTGATCTACACCTGCTAATAGTGGCTCTTACGCTCGTGAGTGACCTGCAATTATGCCGTTGAGCAGGGCGGTTGAGCATGCCTCGCTTACAACGAGCAGGTCGGCGGTTCAAGTCCGTCAGCGCCCACCAGAAGAATTGGCGCCAGGTGGACAGATCGGGGTCCGTGGCCGAAAACGGCACGCCCGAGATGCCGGGTGGCATAGGTGAGTGGCCGGACCGGGCTGTGAGCTGGGCTGCGGCTGATCCGCGTGCCGCTCGGCGCCCACGTTCGGCGGACAGGCGCCCACGTTCGCCCACGTGGCGGCGTAGGGGTCGGGTGGTAGTGAGGTGGCGATCGGCGCCCCGCCAAGGGGCGAACGCACGGGCGCACGGACGGCGGGGAGGGAAGCAGCGGGCGGGACGGCGGGGAAGCGGGAGCAGCGGGGGGGCAGCGGAAGGGAGCGCAGAGACGACAGGACTGGGCAAGGGCAGGGGACGCCGGGGTTCCAGCAAGCACTAGCCCGAGCACCTGGACCTGCACCGTCGCATCATCACTTGCACATGTTGAAAATGGTCGCTTGCGTGGTCTTGCCTGCGGTAACCGTGGCCTTTAGGGTCCGTGCCGGAAGGCTCGGCGGCGAAGTAACCGTGTACTTGCCCGGCGGTAATGCGAACCGATAGCGGGTGCCGGAGCGGACGTGGTTTGAGGTAACCAGCGCCTTGCCGCGGTACACATACACCGTGACAATCGGAGGGCGCGGGGAAACGATGCCCTGACATGCCCACACGACCCCGGTTAACACGCCCTTCACCGGCGTTGAGGCTGGTCGCAAACTGTCAAGGATGGTTCTTGCAATGAGCCCGTTCCCGGCAAGACCGATCGACACAATGAGCGGCTTTGTTTGACCCGGGATAGCCCGGACGAGGACGAGAACGGAATAGGGAGCGTCAGTCGCCTGACACCATGAGTACAGGCAAGTCGGCGAAACGGTGTGCGAGGCTGCGTCGATCCCGACATCGATTCGCAGCCCATAGCTTGGACGTTGGACAAGCACCCTGGGCAAGGGCGCTGGGCAAGATAGTGCGTGGATGTCGTTCGCGAGTATCACGACTGCCGACCCAAAGTTGGATTGACCGCAGTCCCAGTCGGTGCGTGTCACTGGCCATGACGCAGGAAGGGAGACTTCGACTCCGGCGAAGCTGAGTTTCTGCCATGACGACGGAACTCTTGGCACTAGTCCTTTGGCGAGTACGAGCGCGCGAGGCGAGATGGTGAGCGTTGACAGCACTCGCTGCGCGTTCGCCCCGTCAAGTGTCAACTGGACTCCAAGGGCGGGAATGACGTAGTCGCTGTTGAGAGAGTTGTGGACGAGGCACACGACGACTAGCCCGTTGACGACCTTCCTGCTACCGGTAACATGCTCGCCGCTCGGCTCGGGTGCGAGATAGACAACTGGGACGCCTTTCACGGAGTACGGGGGGCAGAGTCCATAACCTGTCCGACCGACGAATACCGAGCCGGGCGCGTGAGGGAAGTCGCAAACGGTGCCGTAGCTGGCGTACCAGGTCGGCGGTACCGAAATCTGTGCGTCGCCGAAGGCAATTGGTACCCAACCTTTGGGCGTGGCCGCCACGTCCACGGAAGGAAGCGACGCGCGGGTCTTGAGCGGCTTCAGCAACCGCCAGGAGCGGCCGCCGTCACTGGTACGCCAAAGAGTGTGCGCCGCCGAGGCATTGACACCGGTTGGGGACCAAGAGGTACCGAGAGCGAGCCAGTTCGTCTTGCTGGCAAAGGCCGCCTCTAGTACCACCCGGTTGGGCAACATCCGTGTGAAGGAGTTGCCGCCCTTTTCGGTACGCCAGAGCCCAGTTTCGATGTCAGCGACGACTTCTTCGTTGTCGGAGAGCGGATAGATCCGGGCACCCACCGTGAGAAATGACGCGCCGCTGGAGCTTTCGGGAAACGCCACGAAGATCTTCCCACCGTCAGTCGAGCGACTTAGCCCTGCCATGCCACCGTTGAGCGTCTCTCCCCACAGGACACTTTTCGACGAGGCGACCGCAAGTGTCGATTCTCCACTCAATCCCTTCGAACGCACGAGGGAGAATGTCTGCCCCTTGTTGTCAGACACCAGGAATCGTGCCTCACCTCCACCCGCTGGGGTCAGATTCAGCCAGAGCCTTGACCCCGAGGCAGAGAGACGGACGATCTGGTCCTTTGCGGCGAGCGGCAGGTCCCTGGTCGTCCAGTGGCTTTCTGTGACCGGCGAGACTGCGTAGCTGAACGATCTGCATTCACTTGAAGCACACAGCAGCGCATAGGCGTACCCTCCTGCGGCGACGAGCTGTGTAAGTCGGCCCTCCAGCTCGATCCTTTGCCAGGTGGTTCCTCCGTCGCGTGTCCAGAAGACGGACGACGAGGCGGCGCCAGAAGTAGTAGAGGCATAACCATCCTGTCGGTTCGCAAAGACGAGCGAAACGATGGAGGTGGGAAGCGACCCAACCGTGACGAACGATGCCCCTCCATCTGTACTGCGCATGACCGCGGAGCAGGTACCCGAAGAACACCGGTAGGTTCCGATGAGCCAGAAGTACCCGGCTGCACCCGTGATTACTGTCGGTTCAACTTGCACCGTGGACGACAACGACGGGTTCACGGACCCGGTTCGCACGGTCCTCCCATTCTGAGTTGTTAGTCGATTGAACAAGCTCAGTCGCGGCAAGGGCACAAAGAAGACGACGATGATGGCCGCAGCGACGAGCACGACGCCGATCCGGCTACGGGCCTTGCCTCTCGTGCCTCGTTTCACGCCAGGCAGAACGTCGTCCAGCGCAAGATCCCAATCAAAGCTTCTGGCTTCCTCATAGGCCTCGCGTACGAGCCTGTCCACGCGAATGGACCGAGAGCTCTTGTCTATGTCACTCATCGCTCTCAACCCCATCTGTTACCGGGGCGAAGTCGGGACCGAGAAGAGGTTCCAGTTTCGCCCGCGCCCTGGAGACCCAAACACGGACACTGCCCTCGTTCGCCCCCATCTCGCGGGCGGCGTCGGCAGTTGTGAGGTCGAAAATTGTCACGAGCACGAGCGCCTGGCGTTGACGTGAAGGCAGCGACTGAAGCGCTTGCACGATGTCCAGACGTTCCGCTTCGGAGACCGGAGCCGAGCGAATCGGTGGCAAGCGTTTTAGGAGTCGTCGTCGAAGACCCAGCACTCGCCATCGCCCCACGGCGAGGTTGTAGAGCACCCGGCGGAGCCACGCCTGCTGGTTTGTTACGGTCGCGAGCTGGGTCCAGGCACGCCAGGCTCGAAGGAAGACCTCCTGCACAAGGTCCTGCGCCTCTTGCCGATCGCCAGTCAGCAAGTATGCCTGCGCCAGGAGGTCCCTTCTCGCGTGCTCGAACAGCCGGCTGAACTCTTCTCCCGGACCCGACTCCGCCACGGCTGTCTCCTCCGCTGGCGCATCTCATGTGATTAAAGACGCGTGGCGGCCCCAGTTTGCAACAGTCGCCGTGAAGATTTTCTCCGGGCTCGACGACGAAGTGTCAGCCGACCACTCCGGCCAGGTCGGCCAGCGCGGGCCAGGTCGACAGGTGCGGGGTCCGTTTCCCCCTCCTGATGTCGCTCGCGGACGCCTTGGAGCAGCCGGCCGCCCCGACGATCTCGGAAAGCGGCACGGTCCGGAGCCGCGGCAGGATCTCACGCCGGAACAGCTCCGGGTCGTAGACCACATCGGGATTGGCCTTGTCCCACTCCGCCAGCGCTCGCTTGCGAGCTGCGATGGCAGCGCCACGGCGGCCCCTGATCTCGGGCGCCTGACCAGGGTCAGCCGCGATGCACGTCTCGCAGCGGACGTGGCGGGGGTTCGTGACAGGTCCTCCGCAATCGGGGCAGGTCCACAGTGGGAGCGCGGCAGGCTGAACCGATGGGCGTTGAAGGACCCTGCCGGCGGCCGCACGTCTAGATGCCTCGACCTTGCGCGCCTTCACGACCGCCTGCGCATCGCGATGGCGGCGGGAGGTGAGCGGCGTAGCCGCCGAGTACGTTCCGTCCATCGCCTTGCCGAAGACGTGGGCGACGTGCTCGGCGATCGGGCCGAGCGACTTTGCCCACTGGGGCATAGTCTCGGCCAGCTCATGGGTGAGCGGGGCGAGCAGGCGGACGTGCCCGTCGCTGGATTCCGTGAACTCGGCCTTGCGGAAGGTGCGGCGCTCGACAATGTCGAGCACGAAGGCGTCGACCTCGGGCCGTATCGGCTCCATGATGTCGAGTGCGAGCGACTGCCGTCCCTTGGCGTCCGCGTGGACGATTCCGAGCCCAGGGTCGAGCCCGACCGCCTGGCAGGCGAAGATCGCCTCTGCCTCGACGAGGGCGTAGAGGTAGTTCAGCATCGTGTTCACCGGGCGCTCGGCCTTCCGGTTCGAGGCGGCCGACGCCAGCACCGAGCGGCGCCCTTCGTAGCGTGACCAGTGTGGCGGGATGCGTCGCCGGTCCTTGGTCGCGAAGGTCGGGGAACACTCAGCCCGGCCCGACCAGGCACCGAAGTAGAGGGCGGCGGCGCTCGCTTCTAGCTGGCGCAGCTCGTCGATTGTCTCGACCCCTTCGGTGGCGAGAGCGAGGTCGCCGATCGTCTCGGCCGTCTCTGGGTCGCCGAAGCGGCGCAGCACGAGCTTCCCCTGCCCCTGGATCTTCCGAGACATCAGCCACCGGGCAACGTTGATGCCATATGGCTCGAATGGAGCGAGCGCCTGAGTACGACGGAGCCGGGCATCGTCTGTCATGCGAGGCGTGGAGGCGAGCTGGGCCGTGCCGTCGGGCCCGAGCACCAGGACCCCGACGCCGAGGTTTGCGCACCACCGGAGGGCGTCCAGGCTGACCACGCCGGCCGCGTTCAGGATCACGAGGCGGCGAAGGCCATGGGTGGCTCGGTCGTAGCGGCGGGTACGCCGGTGCGGACCTACTCCGTCGTGGACTTCCAGGGCACCGCGCTCTACCACGACCCGCACGCCGAAGCCGTCGGCGACACAGACGCCAGCTGAGTCGGGCCGGCGGTAGGTCTCAGTGAGAACCGCTACGGAGTCGGCGACATCCTCGGGGGAGAACACCAGCGAAGGCTTCGGAACAGTGGTGCAAGCTTGATTGGCTAGGTAGCCTCGGGTCTGCATGGGAGTTGCGTCTCCTGTGCCAGTCCCCGGGCCGTTGCTGCGGCGCCGGGGACACCTATGTGTCAGGGACCAACGTACCGCTTGGTCCGGCCCCCGATCGACCGGGGTCGTCCTGTTGGCTAAGGCTTCGCATAGTGGTCCGCGGGTGAATGAGCTGGTATCTCCGGCCGCTCAGATCGCCCCGAATATTTGCGGGTTCGTCGATGCCCCAATGGGCGCATTCGGCGTCGTTATGGCGCGCCCCTAGCCGGCGTTCCGTGATAGTCCATTGCGCGGGGAGCCGGCGGGCAAGGGATCGACTCGCGCAGATTAGGCGCGTTCGTCACGTTCGTTCGTTTGCCGAGCTGAAGTACAGGGACGGGGTCACGCCGGTCTCCCTCCGGAACGCCGCAACGAAGGCGCTCGTGGACTCATAGCCGACGGTGCGCGCGACGGTGCTGACCGGAGCACCGACCGCGAGGTCCGCCAGCGCGGCGCTCAGGCGGAGCCGGGTCCGCCAACGCCCGAAAGGAAGGCCGGTGTCCGCAAGGAACCACCGGGCGAGCGTGCGGTCGCTCGCACCCACGTCGCGGCCCCACTCGACTAGCGTCCTGTTGTCGGCAGGCGAGTTTCGGAGTGTCTCTGCCACTTCCCTCGCCCGTTCCTCGCGTGGCATGGGGACCTCGATGGTCGCCATCGTCACCGGGCGGAGCAGGTCGACGACGACGGCCTCGCCCCGGGCGCGAGCGGCGGGGTCGAGGCCGGGGTAGGCGAGGTATCCGATTAGCTCCGCGAACAGCGTGCCGGCGGCGACCGGCGTGCAGTCCGTCCACGAGATCGGACAGAGGTGCGGCCGCACGTACACAGCCTGCATGGTGGCCGACGACGTGGAGAGCGTCTCGTGGCGGATCCCCGCCGGAATCCACAGCGCCCGCGTCGGCGGGAGCACCCAGGCGGTCGAGGCGGTCCTCACCATGAGCACGCCGGTCGGTGCCCACGCCACCTGGTGCTCATCGTGCGTGTGCCAGTCGAATACCAAGCCACGCGGCATTGGGAAGCTCACGACAACTAGCGCCTGGTCCTCGGGAGGACGTTGTCTGTCCTGCGACACGGAACGTCAGGTTACGGCCTTTCGCCCTCGGACTTCCTTCCTTATCGTGCGATCCATGAACGAGAACCACACACTGTGCGCAACTCGAGAGTGGTCGGAGTACATGCGCGACGAGGTGATGACCTACGTAACGGCACACGCCGATCTCGGCGAGTCGATGCTCGAGATCGGCCCAGGCCCAGGGGCTTCCACGGAGTGGCTCCGCCATGAGGTGAAGCGGCTCGTCGCCATAGAGCTCGACGCGTCGTCGGCCGCCGGACTTGCGGAGCGATTCGAGGGCACGAACGTCGAGGTCGTGGTGGGAGACGCGACCGAGCTCGCGTACCCCGACGAGTCTTTCGACTCGGTCGGATGCTTCACGATGCTCCATCACGTGCCCACCGCTCGGCTCCAGAACGCCATCCTCGCCGAAGCCCTGCGGGTGCTCCGGCCTGGCGGCGTACTCGTCGCCTCGGACAGCCTCCTGAGCGACGGGCTACACGGCTTCCATGTCGACGACACCTGCAACCCAATCGACCCAGGTTCGTTGATCGCCCGGCTGCAGGCGATCGGCTTTGACCGAATCACCGTCGTCGTCGAGGACGTCCTCAAGTTCATCGCTCACAAACCGAATCCCGAGACCGGACCGGGGGACTGCGACGAGCCAAGCGCTCGCGCCGAGACAAGGAGGAGAACGTGATGACCCTTCCGTACGAAGAGCCTCTGACCGTTCGTCAACCGGGACCCCGCGTCGTCCCCGAACCGCCGCGGCGCGGCGAACCGGGTGGCGAACCCTGTGGGATCTGCACGGGCCAGGCATCCGCCGCCGTGTGGTCGGACGACTTGTGGTCGCTCCACCCTCCCGTCGGCGGCAGCCTGCCCGGGGCGGTTTGGCTGGCAAGCCGTGCCCACGTCGACTCGTTCCGCGACCTGGCAAGGGAGGCAGCAGAGGACTTCGGCGTGATCGCCGCCGCGGTGGAGCGCGCCATCTACTCCCTCGGAGATGTCGGACGGGTCCACCTCTATCGGTGGGGTGACGGCGGCGCCCACTTCCACGTGTGGTTCCTCCCGCGACCCCTCGGAATGCTCGACGCGCGCAACATGACGCTGCCGCTATGGGAGGACGTGCTTCCGAACGTCCCCGACGAAGAGCTGCGCGACGCGGCCGTGCGTGTCGCCACGGCGCTCGAAAAGGAGCGCCCCTCGAGACCAAGCTGAGGACCGGCTGTGGAGATCGAAGCTGTCGCAGCGCTCGCCGCAACCCTCGACGGCGTCCGCCGCACGGAGGTGGGAGGGTGCTCCGAGTGGCGTTACCATGGCCGATTGGTCGCACGTCAGCTGGACGACGAGCATCTCGTGGTCCGATGCGACTTCGACTACCGTGACTTGTTGCTGCAGACGTTTCCCGGAACCTTCAGCGTCCCGCCCCGGTATGTAAAGCACATGATGATCGTCGCCGACCTCGCCAAAGGCGACCCTGGGGCCATCGAGGACGCCATCGAGGGGGCATGGATCCTTCAGCGCAGGAACTGACCGTCGAGCTGACCGTTCCCGGAGCGGGAGCAGAGCGGCGCGCAGGGGATGTCCCAGGTGACTGCCTTTCCGACGAGCAGCACGCTGTAGATCGCCCCGCTCCCATAGGTTCACGTCACCTGCCGCGCACGCGTTGTGTCCCGCTGCCACGGCTTCCTGCGTGGCCGAGGTGCATACAGAACCCTCATACCGAATACCAGGCCGAGCTGAGTG
>Ga0182027_10013662_pt1 | contig 11293 bp, 7 predicted proteins | sample 712E1DmetaG_FD_121300 | JGI IMG/M metagenome (GOLD analysis project Ga0182027, IMG submission 121300) | Permafrost microbial communities from Stordalen Mire, Sweden - 712E1D metaG (Illumina Assembly) | ecosystem: Environmental > Terrestrial > Soil > Wetlands > Permafrost | place: Sweden...
AAGTCCTGAATGCCCCAAACTGGATCGGTATTGATATCTCAGTAAATGGGAAAGCGGTTGACCTTGCAACATCAGAAATCATCTCGTTCTCAAGGATTCTGAATATGAAGGAAGGTTATCTTGAAAGATCCTTCAGGGTAACTGTTTCGGGAAACAAAACAATTGAGATCAATAGCAGGAGATTCGTCAGCATGGCAGAACCTGATCTTGGAATAATCAGGTATATTGTAAAATCAATAGATTTTGAAGGTACTCTCGATTTCACTGTTTATATTGACGGTGATGTAAAAAATGAAGATTCAAATTATGGGGAAAAATTCTGGATAGAGGTAAGCAAAGAGATAAATGGAAACAATGGGGTACTTGTAACCAGGACATTGAAAACAGATTTTTATGTTGCAACCGGAATGTGTTTTGAGTTTCTGAAGGATAACAGGGAGATTGTGATAAAAACTGAAAATATCGCTCGGGAAAAATATATTGCCAGCACTGTCTCCCTTGACATCAGAAAAGGGGAGGAGGTTGTTCTGAACAAGTATGTGTCGGTTCTTTCTTCATTGAATAACACAAAAGAAAAGTTGACGGGAGATACTAAAGCCCGGCTTAAAGAAGCAAGAACCAAAGGCTACGCTGCCCTTTTCATTGGCCATAAAAAAGAATGGGAAAGGATATGGGCTACTTCTGATGTGGTAATCGAAGGTGATATATTGGCTCAGCAGGCTATTCGCTTTAATATATTTCACCTTAATCAGACCTATACCGGAAAAGATGAACGGCTCAATATTGGTCCAAAAGGTTTTACAGGCGAGAAATATGGAGGCAGTACATATTGGGATACCGAGGCTTTTGACCTGCCATTTTTCCTTAAAACAGCTGATCGGGAAGTCGGGAAAAACCTGTTGCTATACCGGTACAAACATCTGGAAAAAAGTATTGCCAATGCGGAGAAACTTGGGTTTAAAAACGGCGCTGCCTTGTACCCAATGGTAACAATGAACGGAGAAGAGTGTCATAATGAGTGGGAAATAACCTTCGAAGAGATACACAGGAATGGGGCAATTGCTTTCGCTATTTTCAACTATATCAGGCATACAGGTGATGATGAATATATGGCTGATTATGGATTGGAAGTGTTGATTGGGATATCGCGATTCTGGAGCCAGCGGGCAACATTTTCTGAAAACCTTAAGAAATATGTGATATTAGGAGTCACCGGTCCGAATGAGTATGAGAATAATGTTAATAATAACTGGTACACCAACTCATTAGCTGTTTGGACATTATCTTATACGATTAAGAACATCAGGATTCTGGAGAGAGAAAATCCGGATAAGCTATCAGCTCTTTACATAAAAGCAAATTTTAGCTTTTCTGACGAAACAGCCAGGTGGCAGGAGATAATTAAATATATGCATTTTCCGGTTGATAGTTCACGAGATATCTTCCTTCAACAGGATGGCTTTCTGGATAAGGAGTTAAAACCGGCGAGTAGTATTCCGTCTGCTGAAAGACCAATAAATCAGCATTGGTCGTGGGATAGAATACTGAGATCTTGCTTTATTAAACAGGCAGATGTTTTGCAGGGGTTATACCTCTTTGAAGATCAGTTTGATACTGAGACAATAAAACGTAATTATGATTTTTATGAACCAATGACTGTTCATGAATCATCATTATCTGCCTGTATCCATTCAATTGTAGCTTCTAGGATTGGCAATATTGAAAAAGCTTACGAGCTTTATCTTCATACTGCCAGGCTGGATCTGGATGATTATAATAACGAAGTCTCCGAAGGGCTGCATATAACAAGTATGGCAGGCACCTGGCTGGCCATCGTTGAAGGATTTGGTGGTATGAGGATTAAAGATGGTAAAATATTGCTTAATCCCCTTATCCCGGTAAACTGGCTATCATATTCATTTCATGCCCGATTCCGTGGCTTACTATTCGAAGTCAAGGTGACAAAAGATAGTGTGAGCATAAATAACATATCAGAAAAACCGTTAGATTTGGTTATATCCGGTAAAGAATATCAGGTTGAGGGGTCAGGGAAACTTATCCTTAATCTGAAAATAGATTTTTTTTCTTAAGCTTTTATAAATCAGAAAATTAATTATAATAAGTATAACTTAATTATTAAGATAATGGAAAAACTGCCTTTGAGTATACTGGTATTGTTTCTGGCACTGACAATTACAATAACCGGTTGTTCGATTTTTGGAAAGAAAAAGGAAATAAAACCTCTTATTTCGGATGTTGTCCACCCTGAATGGTCAAAAAATTCAGTATTGTATGAAGTAAACGTCAGGCAGTACACGGAACAGGGCACTTTTAATTCTTTTGCCGAACATCTCCCCAGGCTAAAAGCCCTTGGCGTGGATGTATTGTGGTTTATGCCGACCTTCCCTATTGGAGTTCTGAACAGGAAAGGGGGGTTGGGAAGTTATTATTCGGTTAAAGACTTTTTGAATGTAAATCCTGAATTTGGGACACTTGATGACTTTAAAGGAGTTTTAAACAAAGCACATGATCTGGGGATGAAAGTTATCATCGACTGGGTGCCGAATCATACATCATGGGATAATAATCTGACGGTTGAACATCCAGACTGGTATGTCAAAGATTCTGCCGGTAAATTTACACCGCCCATTGGATTTGACTGGACAGATGTAATTCAGCTTGACTGGTCAAAAAAAGGTCTTCAGGATTATATGATAGATGCCTTGAAATTCTGGGTGAACATGGGGGTTGATGGTTTCCGTATTGACCACCCGAATAATACACCTAAGGAATTCTGGGAAAGAGCACGAACTGAACTAACAGCAATTAAGCCGGTTCTGTTAATTGGTGAAATTGAGGAACCTACCTATTTTCTTGAGAAGGGTTTTGATATGAATTATGCCTGGGAGCTTCATCACCTAATGAACAGTATAGCGCAAGGAAAAGATAGCGTAAGTAAACTGGTAAAGTATTATAATAAGGAATGGCAGGTATATCCTAATAATGTTTACAGACTTCAGTTCCTTACTAACCATGATGAGAATACATGGGCAGGAACGATTGACTCATTGATGGGTGATTCACAACGGGCTTTTGCAACTTTAATTTTCACTGCACAGGGAGTACCTTTAATTTATAGCGGACAGGAAGACTGTCTTAACAAAAGGTTGAAGTTCTTTTTCAGGGATCCTATCAAATGGGATAGCTGCAGCCTGACAGGATTTTATAGAGATCTGGTATCATTAAAGAAACAGAATAAAGCTCTGTGGAACGGTGATTTTGGAGGAGCCATGGTTAAGATAAATACTAATAAAGAAAATAAGGTTTTTGCTTTTTACAGGGAGAAAGGTGAAAACAGAGTGGTAGTCTTGCTAAATCTCAGTAAGAAAAGAGTGGCTCTGAAATCTCTTCCCGGAAACCTTAATGGAGAATATACTGATTATTTTGCCGGTTCGAAAGCAGTTTTGCCTTTGGCCGATTCCCTGAGATTAGAGCCATGGGGGTATAAAGTATTGCTAAGATAAAAGATAAAAGTAAAAAGATAAAAGTGAATTCAATGCATTCAATAAAACACGTATTATTACTTTTGAGTGTTATCGGATTATTTCTTGTTGGATGCGGACCAATGCATAATAAAAACTCCATCGTTGTTGACAAATCTCTTGCCTCTGTTCCTGCCTGGGCAAAGGAGGCGATCTGGTATCAGATCTTTGTTGAAAGATTCCGTAATGGTGATCCCGGAAATGATCCCACCCCGGCAGATATGTCCGGTTCTTATCCGGATAAGATACCGGCTCACTGGAAAATAACTCCATGGGGCCATGATTGGTATTCCCATGAACCATGGCTTGATAGTATAAAAGCGACCGGATTTTATTCAAAAATCCAGGCACGTCGTTACGGCGGTGATCTGCAGGGCGTACTTGATAAAATGGACTATATTCAATCACTTGGTGTTACTGCAATATATTTTAACCCGCTAAACGATTCTCCCTCATTGCATAAATATGATGCCAGGAACTATGCTCATATCGACAGGAATTTCGGTCCTGACCCAAAAGGCGATGCAGCAATGATGGACTCAGAAATTCACGATGACCCGGCAACATGGAAATGGACTTCTGCAGATATGCTCTTCCTGAAAGTCATTAAAGAATTCCATAAAAGAGGTATAAGAGTGATAATGGACTATTCGTGGAATCATACTGGAAAATCATTCTGGGCATTAAACGATGTCAGAAAGAATGGGGAAAATTAAAAGTATGTTGATTGGTATACTATTACTAAGTTTGATGATCCGGCAACAAAAGAAGATGAATTCAGATATAAAGGCTGGGGCGGTGATAATCCATGGATGCCTGTATTCAAAAAAGATATTATTCCTCCTGATAATAAGGTAATGCCCTTTGAAGGCAATTTTCATTCCCAATCATTAAAACAGCATATATTCGATGTTACAAGAAGATGGCTTGATCCGGATGGAGACGGAAATCCGTCGGACGGTGTTGATGGATTCAGACTTGATGTTGCTGGTGAGATCCCAGTGGGATTCTGGCGCGAATACCGGAAGGTTGTGCGTTCTGTAAATCCCGATGCATACCTTATTGGTGAAATCTGGTGGCTCGAGTGGCCCGATAAACTATTCGATCCGAAAGTTTATCTTGAAGGAGATCAGTTTGATGCAATTATGAACTACAGGTGGTACAAGGTTGCAAGAGGATTTTTTGGACAGGCGGAACCTGTTTTAACTCCCACGGGTTTTGTAAAGGAGATAAACCGGATTAATAAAGGAATCAACATCGAAAACCTTCAGGTTATGATGAATGTGCCATCTACTCATGATACTCCAAGACTATCCACTTCATTGTTTAATAAGACAATGGATAAATACAAGGCAAAACCATCTGACAATCCTGATTATAAAATAATTAAGCCGGATCAACGCACGAGGAAGGAACAAATTATCCTTTTGATTCATCAATTTACTTTTATCGGGGCTCCGCAGATATGGAATGGCGAGGAGGTTGGAATGTGGGGTGCAGATGATCCGGATTGCAGAAAACCGATGGTTTGGAACGATATCTCTTATGAAGATGAACATACTGCATTTGACCCGACCAAAAGCCGGCAGGTTGATGTTGTGAGACCAGATACAACATTAAGATCGTTTTATAATAAGTTGTGTTGTATGAGAAAAGAAAACCCAGTACTGGTTTATGGTGATCTTTCATTCTCTGTTGCTGATGATAAAAATATGGTATTGGCTTATGACAGGATGCTGGGAAATCAAGAAGTAGCAGTAGTATTTAACCGGTCAGACAGCCTGAGGTTTGTTAAAGTACCGGTAAGGACGGATGGGGAATTCGAAGACATACTTTCAGGGGAGAGTAATTCATTTAAAAGTGATGATAAAAAAATTAGAATCAGTCTTAACCCGCTATCCGGAATTGTTTTGAAGAAGAAAGTAAAGTGAATCAAATACTCATTTTAAGGATGTGTTATCTTAATCCGAAAATTGAGTATAGCGAATAAGAAGTAATTTTGGTTTTTACCATTCGATTAGAGATTCCTCATTTCGTCCCGATATATCGGGACTTCATTCGGAATGACACTCTTTCCTTAGAGGTAAGGTAAATGGAGGCGTTTCGCACTGGCCAAACGCCTCCATTTACCTTAATAACCCCCAGGATACTGTCATTCCGAGCGTCAGCGAGGAATCTCATGATATATTTTACTCAATAGCTTCTAACAAAATCCAAAATATGTTGTTTATCAATTTTAAAAACCAAAAAAAGCTTTATTTTTGATCGACTATATAAAACCATCTCAAATATGAATGTTCCTGAAAATTTATTGTACACAAAAGACCATGAGTGGCTCCGGGTAGAAGGAAACATCGGTTATGTCGGAGTGACTGATTTTGCTCAGGGTGAGCTGGGTGATATCGTTTTCATTGAGATCGAAACGGTTGGCGAAACACTTAAGAAAGAAGAGGTGTTCGGCACTATCGAAGCTGTAAAAACAGTCTCAGATATGTTTATGCCTGTCAGTGGTGAAATACTCGAATTGAATCCTGCACTTGAGGAGACACCTGATGTTGTTAATAAAGATCCCTATGGAAAAGGATGGATGATAAAAATAAAGATAACCAATCCTTCTGAGACTGGCAGCCTTCTTTCACCTGAACAATATAAGGCTTTACTGTAAAGAAGAATTTTGTTTTGGGATTAAAACCCCTCTGTCATCCGCCAACTGGCGGATGACATCTCCCCCGATGGGGGAGAAAAAACTCAAAAAAAAATAGATTTTTTCCCCCCTTGGGGGGAAATACAAAGGGGGTAAATATCTCAGAATAAAGTCCTTTTCAGGGGGGTGGGGGGCAAATCTTATAGTGTCTTCTTGACTTCGAACTCCTGGTAGCCTTCAACTATATCACCCACTTTTATGTCGTTAAAATTATGGATATTAAGTCCGCATTCATATCCGCCTACAACTTCTTTCACATCATCCTTAAATCGTTTGAGTGATCCAAGTTCTCCGGTATAAATTACAATTCCATCGCGAATTATCCTTACCCTGGTGTTCCTTGTTATTTTGCCTTCTTTAACATAGCAACCTGCTACTGTTCCAACTTTTGTGACCTTGAATATTTCACGGATTTCGAGAGTTGCAACAATCTCTTCCCTGACTTCAGGCATCAACATGCCTTCCATTGCAGATCTTATCTCTTCAATTGCATTGTAGATAATTGAATAGAGCCGTACATCAATCTCCTCTTTTTCAGCAAGTTTTCTGGCACTTAAAGATGGTCTCACCTGGAAGCCGACTATAATTGCGTTCGAAGCTGCCGCTAAAAGAACATCTGATTCCGAAATCTGACCAACAGCTTTATGAATAATGTTAAGCTGGATCTCCGGAGTCGAGAGCTTAATGAGTGAGTCACTCAAAGCTTCCACTGAACCGTCAACATCACCTTTCACTATAATGTTAAGTTCCTGGAAATTACCGATCGCAATTCTCCGGCCTATCTCATCAAGTGTAATATGTTTCTGAGTACGGAGACCCTGTTCCCTCTGAAGCTGTGCCCTCTTCGTTGCAATATCTTTTGCTTCACGGTCGCTCTCCATCACGTTAAATTTATCACCTGCCTGGGGTGCTCCATTCAATCCCAGGATAAGGGTAGGCGTTGCAGGGCCGACTTCCTCAACCTTATAGCCTCTTTCGTTGTACATGGCTTTAATATGTCCAAAGCAACTGCCTGCGAGCATAATATCTCCGATTTTAAGAGTTCCGGCTTTAACCAGGACTGTTGCAGTAAATCCTCTTCCTTTGTCAAGAGACGATTCAATTACTGTTCCGAGAGCCGGTTTGTCGGGATTGGCTTTTAGCTCCAGCATCTCTGCTTCAAGAAGGATTTTATCCAGAAGTACATCAATATTGAGTCCGCTTTTTGCAGAAATTTCCTGTGATTGATACTTCCCTCCCCAATCTTCAACCAGGTAATTCATGGCTGCCAGAGCCTCTTTGATCTTATCAGGATTTGCAGTTGGCTTATCAATTTTGTTAATTGCGAAAATTATTGGGACTCCGGCTGCTGAGGCATGATTGATAGCTTCTTTTGTCTGAGGCATTACACCATCGTCAGCTGCAACCACGATAATTGCAATGTCAGTAATTTGTGCACCACGGGCACGCATAGCCGTAAAGGCCTCATGACCAGGAGTATCGAGGAATGTTATCTGGCGTCCGTCTTCAAGGATGACACCATACGCACCAATATGCTGAGTTATACCACCCGCTTCACCTGCAATCACATTGGTGTTCCGGATATAGTCAAGCAACTTGGTTTTACCATGATCGACGTGCCCCATTACGGTAACAATTGGCGGTCTAGGTTTAAGATCCTCCTCTTCATCATCTTCTTCACGTACTGCTTCCTGTAATTCTGCGCTTACAAATTCTACCTTGAAACCAAATTCATCGGCAAGAAGAGCCATTGTTTCTGCATCAAGACGCTGGTTAATTGAAACAAACAGTCCCAGGTTCATGCAGGTCGAAATGATATCGGTAACAGGAATACTCATCATCGAAGCAAGTTCATTAACTGACACGAATTCAGTAACTTTTAGAATATTCTTATCGAGTTCCTGCTGATCAACGACCTCCTGATGTTTCTGACTTATAGCTTCTCTTTTTTCCCTGCGGTATCTTGAACCCTTTGATTTACCTTTTGTTGTGAGCCGTGCCAGTGTCTCTTTTATCTGCTTCTGAACCTCTTCTTCATTCACTTCGGCCCTGACAGGTCTTTTTTTTACGACCTTCTTATTGGAGGGTTTCTCTTTTTTATCTGTTGTTACCGGCTTAACAACGGGTCCTCCTTCTTTTTCTTTTAGTATTCTTTTCCTTCGCTTTTTCCTCCTGAAATCGGATTCTCCGCTAACCCTGACGGGCTGAAATGGAGTAGCTTTCTTTTTCTCTTCAACAGGAAGATCAATTCTTCCGACAACCCTTGGGCCAACCAGTTTTTTAAAATCAGTCTTATAGAGAGCAACGATATCCTCTTCGGGTTCAGGAACGATAGCATCGTCTAAAATATCTTCAATATGGATATCATCAATTACCGTCTCAGAGATTGGTTCTTCAATGATTTCAGGCTCCTGCTTAGCGGTTGGTTTCGTCTCAGCCTCTTTGGGGATATCCTTTTCTTTGATTTTCGCTTTTGCCGGAGCTTTTAGTTTCTCTTTCTTTACCGGTTTGGTCTCTTTGGCAATTGTATCGAGATCAATCTTTCCTACAATATGAAGATCAATATTTGATTTAGATTTTTTTTCTTCAACCAGGTCCGCAGTGTCAATTGTTTCTTTCTCTGCGACTGGTTTTTTCTTTTCAGGCTTTTCAGGTTCAACCGGAGCCGGGACAGGTTTTTGTATCGGTTCCTCTGTAGGTGGAACAACTTTTTCAACCTTTGGCTTTAATGTCTTTTCAAGATCAATCTTACCAATAAGTTTTACCTCAGATTTTTTAATTCCAGTCTTAATATCTACAGTTGACTTGATTCCTGAAGAATCTTTGACAAGAACATCATCATCCCTTTCAGATTCTTCAGCCTCAGTCTTCTCTGAAAAATCACCGATAGAGACAGATTCCTTCTTTCTGTGGAGATCTTTAAGGATGAGTTTTTCAGACTCCTTTTTTACGCTGATATCTGTACTGTATTCTTTTACAAGCAAAATATAAGCTTCATGCGGAAGTTTAGTATTTGGGTTGGGATCAAGATCAAACCCCTTTTTGTGAAGGAATTCCACAATAGTGGATATTCCCACATTGAATTCGCGGGCTGCTTTGCTTAATCTTGTAACCTTAATATCCTCTGTCATAAATATGTCTTGCCTTTATTAAAACTTCAAAAACCCCTGATCGTGAATAGTTTATATTTATTTTTTTATTCAAATTCGGCCCTGAGGATGTTAACAACCTCTTTAACAGTTTCTTCTTCAAGGTCAGTTCTCTTAACAAGGTCGCTGATTGAAAGATTCAGAACACTTCTTGCTGTATCACAACCAATAGCCTTGAGTTCTTCGATGATCCAATCTTCAATTTCATCTTCAAATTCATCAAGATTGACATCTTCTTCATCTTCGCCACCCGGTTCCCTGTAAACATCAATCTCATATCCGGTCAGCTGGCTTGCCAGTTTAATATTCAGACCACCTTTCCCGATTGCAAGAGATACCTCATTAGGTTTCAGATAGATTTCTGCTCTCTTTGTTTCTTCAACAAGTTTGATTGATGTAATCTTTGCAGGACTGAGTGCTCTCTGTATAAAAAGCTGATTGTTGGAAGTATAATTTATAACATCTATGTTTTCATTCCGTAATTCCCTGACAATACCATGTATTCTGGAGCCTTTCATTCCAACACATGCACCAACAGGATCAATTCTTTCATCGTATGATTCAACGGCTACTTTGGCGCGTTCCCCGGGTACCCTGACAATGTTTTTGATGGTAATCAAACCATCAAATATTTCCGGAACTTCAAGTTCAAATAATCTTTCGAGGAATACGGGAGACGTACGGCTGAGTATGATGAAAGGAGTATTGTTTCGCATTTCAACCTTTATCACAACAGCTCTGATTGAATCTCCTTTACGGAAATGATCGGAAGGGATCTGTTCGCTTTTAGGCAGAATAAGTTCATTTCCATCATCATCAAGAACAAGTATTTCTCTTTTCCATACCTGGTAGACTTCACCTGTAACTATTTCACCTATCCTGTCTTTATACTTGATATAGATATTATTTTTTTCCAGATCGAGAATCCGTGCAGTAAGGTTCTGCCTTAAAGATAAAATAGCTCTTCTGCCAAAGTCGAGGAACTTGACCTCATCAGATACCTCTTCGCCTACTTCATAGTCTTCATCAATCTCTTTAGCCTTTGAGAGAGGTATCTGTATTACAGGATCAGTCAACTCCTTGTCTTCCACAACAACCCTGTTCCTCCATATTTCAAAGTCACCTTTATCGATATTGACAATAATGTCGAAATTATCAGCTGAACCATATTTTTTTGCGAGCATGCTTCTGAACACATCTTCAAGAACGCTCATCATTGTAGGCCGATCTATGTTTTTCAGCTCCTTGAATTCCGAAAAAGTGTCGATTAAATTAACATTTTCCATCTGGTGTAAACCTCTTATTATTATTTAATTATCAAAATTACTTTTGTCGATTTTATTTGTTCAAAATTGAAAGAAAGAAGTTTTAATTTAGTCTCAAGCTCAAACCCTCCCCCGGTAACGTTTTTAAGATTGCCGATGAATTTAGAACCCTCATTGTCAGTAACTTCTACTTTCCTTCCTTCGTTTTTATAGTATTGTTCCATAACTACAAAAGGCATATCCAGACCAGGGGAGGATACCTGCAATTCAAAATCCTCTTTATCACGGTCAAGTCCATTTTCAATATGCCTGTGTATTGTTGCGCATTCATCAATTGTTATACCTTCATTCTTATCAGCCAGTACAATAATCCTGTTGGCATTGCTTACTTTAACAGAAACAAGAAAGAGCCCTGTTCCACTGACGAACTCTTCAACTAATTCCTGTATTTTCTGTTTTTCTACCATTTTCTAAAAACCGAGAACAAAATAGGGGACTCTGGTCCCCTAGCTCAAATTCTCCTCAATTCACTGACAAAGGTACATATTTATATTAAATCACCAAAATAATCAACATTAATATTGAAGTATTATGCTTGTGGTTCAAATACGTAGCTTGAAAATCGGGAAACAT
>Ga0182027_10013663_pt1 | contig 11293 bp, 14 predicted proteins | sample 712E1DmetaG_FD_121300 | JGI IMG/M metagenome (GOLD analysis project Ga0182027, IMG submission 121300) | Permafrost microbial communities from Stordalen Mire, Sweden - 712E1D metaG (Illumina Assembly) | ecosystem: Environmental > Terrestrial > Soil > Wetlands > Permafrost | place: Sweden...
ACGGCGCCCCCCAGGCGGAGAGCCGAGACGATCCCGGTCGAGAGAGTCCGATCGAGGCCGCGGGGGGTCCCGATGGTGTACGCTGCCTCGCCGACCTGAATCTCATGATAGGAGCGGACTCCGCCGATCGGGGTGAGCACCGGGGCATCCCGGACGACCAAGACCGCTCGGTCGTAGCAGGGGTCGGCGGCCGCGACCTCCGCCGGGTAGAATCGTTCGCCGATTTTGACCGCGACGGCGGGATTACCAGCGATTACGTGGGCGTTGGTCACAAGGACTGTTGGCGTGATGGCTACCGCCGAGCCCAGCCCGCCTCGGACCCGCCCTCGCGCGAAGTCGGCGTAGGAGTGGGCGGCCACGATCACGTGGACCGAGCGGGAGGCCCGCTCGAAGAGCACGGTGAGGTCGAGCGGCTGGTACGACGGTCCCGTCGCGAGATCCCCCCGGAGGGGCATCCATGCCGGGAGGGGCTGGCCGCGTGTTCCACTCCGCTGGTTGGTGCGGGTGGGGAGGCAAGAGAACCCGGCGGGTAGGGACGTCTGTGGTGCGGGCGCCGAGGTCCGGGGTGCCGGGGTTCGGGGAGTCGGGGCCCGGGGGGTGGCCGCGATGGCGATGCTCGTCGGGAACTCCAGCAGCAGACCGAGCAGGAGGGCGATGCCTGCCTGCCGGAGTCGACGACGTCCACCGGTGTTCATGCGAGGGCCTCCTCGAAGGTCAGCTGCAGGCACTGCTGGGCAGCGGCTGGCGTGGGTGCAGGGACTGGCGGTGAGGGCTGATCGGGAGTCACGGCCGGCTCCGGGATTGGTGCGGTCCAACGCACCGTGACCTGCTCGATCGGCAGGGTTTCCAGTTTGAAAGACAGATGGGTGCAGGGAAGGGCCTGGGCGCAGAAGGGACAGGTTGCGGCAACGACTGTCCCCCGCTGGGTGGCCAGGCAGGCGATCCGGGCGAGGCTGGGATAGGCCGGTCGGATGGCCTCGATCGCCGGGGCCAGGGCCTGGGCCGTGCCGGGATCCATAGAGAACACCTGGAGGGGCTGGGACCCTTCGGCCGTCATCCCCACCACGTTCAGCACGTCCTTCTTGCAGCGGCTACAGGGGCGCTCGCTGCAAGAGAGGACGGCCTCAATGTGGATCGCGTCGGTTATCACGTTCGGTTGTTCCATTGTGTTTGCTTTTGCTGTCACAGATTCTCTGCGCCCCATTCGGCCAAGTCTCCGCGCTCGACGCTTGCGAGCTGGATGTGGGCGGCCTTCTTGTACCCCTTCGCTTGCGTGACCACGTAGTTAAACCCGTTGGACATAAAATCGAGGTATGGGGTGTCGATTTGGCTTGGATCCCCGGTCAGCACAATTTTCGTGTTGTGGCCGGCCCGGGTGATGATCGTCTTGGCCTCCAGGGGCGTGATGTTCTGGGCTTCGTCCACCACGAAGTACTGCGAGGGCAGGCTTCGCCCACGGATGAGCGACAGGGCCTGGATGACCAGCTGCTCCGTTCGCTCGAGCTGCTCGACCGTCAGGTCCTTATCCTGGTTGCTGTCGGTCACGTACTCGAGGGCATCGTAGACGGGCTGCATCCAGGGGTCCAACTTCTCCTTCACGTTGCCAGGGAGGAACCCCATATCCTTTCCCATCGGGATGATCGGTCGTGCCACGAGCAGGCGTCGGTAGTTCCGATCGCGGACCACCTGCTGCAGGCCGGCGGCGATCGCCAGGAGGGTCTTCCCGGTGCCACCTTTTCCCTCCAGTGTCACGAGGTTGATGTGGTCGCTCAGCAAGGCATCCAGGGCGAACCGTTGTTCCCGGTTCAGGGGCTTGATGCCCACGACCCCACCCGAAGTCTCCAGGATCGGCACCAGGCTGGTGCCGCTCTCGTCCACGCGCGCCAGGAGGGTCTGCTTCGGATTGGCCTCGTTCACCACGGTGCAGTATTCGTTCGGGTATCTGGCACCGGTTGCGTCGAGGCGCATCGTGCGGTTGGCATGAAACGCGGTCAGCTCGGCCTTGGTCACCGTCATCTCGAACGTTCCGCTGAACAGATCCTCTGTGTGGATGTGGTCCGTTTTGTAATCCTGCGCGCAGAGCCCGAGACTATCCGCCTTAATTCTCAGATTTATATCCTTCGTGACCAGGATCGACGGCATCTCCGGATGCGCGTGCTGCAGCTGGGCCGTCAGCGCGAGGAGGTGATTGTCCACCGAGCCATTGGTGAGCCCGGGCAGGAGGGGCGTCTCGCCGTTCGCCGGCGGGATGACCACCTGCAGCGTGCCCCCGTTCGGCAGCGGGATCCCCTTGTTCAGGCGGCCCTGGGATCGGAGCCCGTCGAGGATCCGGGCGATCTCCCGCGACGCCCGACCCCGTTCCGTGTTCTCCCGCTTGAAGTGATCGATCTCTTCGATCACCTCCAGACTCAGCTTGACGTGATTATCTTGAAATGCGAAGAGCGACTGCGGGTCGTGCAGCAGCACATTGGCGTCCAAATTCATGTTCTTGGGCTGTCCGAGCGGTGCCATGGGGTTTTCCTTTCCTCGTACTATCGGAGACGATCGGCGGAAGAGGCGTTCGATCCTTGGGCTCCTCGTGCGAGGGATCCGGGACGCTTCGTTAACTCGCAAGCAGGGCGGTGATGTCTCTCTTGAAATCTTCCGGAGTGGCATAGGCCCCGACGTGGGCTTTGACCACCCGGCCGTCCCGGGTGATGAAGACCGAGGTCGGAGTCGACTCGACCCCGTACAGCTTACAGATCGCCCCGGTCGTGTCCTGGCCGCTCGGGAAGGGGAGTTTGGCTGTGTCCAGGAAGCGCCGGATGTTGGCGTCCTTGTCGCCGGGGATGTCGATGCTGATCACTTCCAATCCCAGCGGGTGAAAGGTCGCGTACAGGTCGGCGAGAACGGGAGCCTCCCGCTCGCAATGCGGTCAGGTCGAGGCCCAGAAATTCAGCAGGACGGGTTTTCCACCCAGGGACGAGAGGGTAATCCGGGTGCCGTTCAGGTAGGTGAGGGTGAAGTCCGGCGCATGAGGGGCGGGGCCCTGGGTTTTGGTGACTGTCTGGGCCGCCTCGGGGGGCTGGCCGTTCATCTGCCAGATGCCGGCCCCGACGCCGAAGGCCATGATGAGACTCAGAAGTACGTAGATGGGCTTGGCGGCCCGCTTGAACTGCTTGCGCATGCCGATCACCGCGATTCCTCCTTGGGGGGCTGCGATTGTTGGAAGGGAATACACCGGCCGTTGGGGTCCAGGCGGACGCAGCTCGGGGCGGCGCACTCGCCAGCCTGGGTGTTGAGATAACACGCCGTGCTCTGGCAGGCGAGGGTCAGGCTGTAGTCCCGGGACTCCCAGAGTGGGCCGGGCCGGTGGGGCGACAGCTGCTGGGATTCCAAGATCGGATCAGGGGTGTGGCCCTGGGACATTGGACGCTCCTGGTGGGGGCTAGATGCGCGGGAGCGTGATCTCGGTTTGCCCCTGGTACTTCCCCTTCTTGTCCTCGTAGGAGATCAAGCAGGGTTCGTCGGATTCGAAGAACAGCACCTGAGCAATCCCTTCGTTGGCGTAGATCCGGGCTGGAAGGGGTGTGGTGTTGCTGATTTCGAGTGTTGCATGGCCCTGCCACGACGGTTCAAAGGGGGTCACGTTGACAATGATCCCGCAGCGAGCATACGTGGACTTGCCGACACAGATGGTGAGAACATTGCGGGGGATGCGAAAATATTCCACCGTTTGCGCCAGGGCAAAGCTATTCGGGGGGATCGTGCAGACGGGACCCTGGAAGTCGACGAAGGACTTTGGGTCGAAGCGCTTCGGGTCGACCACCGTGCTGTGCACGTTGGTGAAGATCTTGAACTCATCGGTGACCCGGATGTCGTAGCCGTAAGAGGATACGCCGTAGGAGATCGCGCCGTTGCGGACCTGTTCCTCGACGAACGGCTCGATCATCCGGTGGGTCCGGGCCATGCGGGTGATCCATGTGTCGGGTTTGATGGACATCGTGGCTCCTTCGGTGACGGGAGGAATGCGTTGTCATCCCGTCCGTATGTTAGCGGGCAGTCTGCGGCCGTGGGAGGGCAGGAAATTGTTTGGGATCCAGGGTTAGGCGGGCGGCAGGATCCAGGGGTCGAGGTCCTTGGCCAGGACTTCCCCGTAGTCGCGTTGGGCGAGGAGCGGGGCCAGTGCCGCCTGGGTGGGCGGTGGGTAGCCGTCGAAGGCCTCGAGCAGCGCACGCCCGATCTCCTGGGGCAACCAGTCATGGGGTGCTAGTCGGAGGTACTCGGCTACCCAGCGAACTTCCACCAGGTCCGGCACGGCCGGGGTCGGTCCATGGGCGAGGTCGTGGATGGTCTCCAGGGTCCGGGCGATAGTCCAGAGCCGGTCGAGGACCATGCCACTCTCGGTGCGCTCGAGGGCGATTCGGAACAGCGCGCCCTGGATCTCATGTGGGCTGGGCAGCGGTCGGAACGGGGTGGTGAGACTGGCGAGGTCCGCCTTGTGGAAACTCTTGAGCCAGGCCATCAGGTGGAGGTAGAGGAGCACCGCCGCCGCGCGCGGGGACGCCAGGGCGAGCATGTCCGGTGAGACCCGGACCGGCAGTCCCTGGGCATGCGGCCCATCGACATCCGTCGCCCAGTTGGTCAGGGCACGGGCTACGAGGTCCGGGGGAAGGCCAGGAACTCGGAGGAGGTTGGCCTGCATCCGCGGGGTGGCTGCCAGCCAGAGCGGCACGAGTGGCCCGAGGGCCTCGAATGGGATCATCTCAACCCGAATGTTTTCGAGGGACCACTCCCGGCCGTGGAGTAAGGCTGTTCGAACCAGGTCGAGCGGCCGCCGCTGCCACTCGTGTGTTTTCGGTGCCGTCTCGGCAGATTTCTGGCGCTTCCGGCGGGTGGCGGCAGCCTTGAGTCCGCCGGCCTGGTACCCCGTGTCCGGGTGGGTCCGCAGGGCGGCATAGAGCGTGGCGACGGCAGTGGGATCGGTGAGCCAGTCGTGCCGGGTCATCTCCACGGCCAGATGGATGGGGTAGGTGCCCCGGTGGAAGCAGGTAGCGATCGCTTGCTGAAGGCTCGGGGTCATCGGTGGCGGAAACGTTCGGAACTCCTGCATCAGGGCGGTGAGGTCTGTCGGGGACTCGGGTCCTTTCGGGGGACTGGTCGTGCGGGAGTCTAGAGCCCGGATCAGGTAGGCGGCTACGCTGGTATTGGCGCTCGCGCCCCAGAGTTGGGCGGGGGTCAGACGCCGGACGAGTCGGTCGGGAACCGCGAGGTCGGGGTACGTCTGGAGCGCGACAAGAAGGGCCTCCAGGTAGGTGGTGGTCCGGATCTGGAAGTCCGCGAGCGACACGATGCCAGTGCCGAGGGCGGCAGCCAGGAGTGGCGCTTCCTTGCCGAGTGTCCGACCGAGGGTTTCGGTGAGGGCGGGCACGCTAGACCTGCCGGACACCGGGGATCCCGAACCGGTTCAGCTGGTCCTGGATCTCCTGGTAGGCATACTCGGTCTGCTCGTCGATGTCCTGGCCATGGAGGGCCGCTTTTTCCACCTGGCAAGCGTCGAGCCGCTCGAAGAGTTGACTGACGGTCTGCGGGTCTTTCTGCGCGCCCATTTGGGTCAGGACAGTGGCGACATCCTCGGTGGTGATCTCAAATCCATAGATCGGGGTCATGCTTGGATCCTTCCAATTGTGGGTGCCTCGGAGGTGACGGGCGGTGTGCCGGGGTCAGAGGATCGTGCAGGGGATGCCGTAACTTGTTCCGAGCAGGAGGCTGGCCAGGGGGCGGCGCTCGCCCTGGACGAAGTACACAGTTTCGTCGGGGACCCCTCAGGCGTCGTTTTCATCTTCCGGATCCTTCCAATGATCGTGTGGTGACGAGAGAGACTCGAGGCCCGGATAACGTCGCCTTCGGGCGACGCGAGGAGGGCCGAACTGCCAAGGGGGGTTCAGACTCGACCCGCGAATACCGATACCCGTCTCCGCGCTGGAGCAGCACGCACCATCGGGCGCTAATCCCCTGGACGGTCTTTGCCACCGTCTGGATGTCGAAGCTCCCCGTTGTCCGCACGGCCACGCGGCCGATCCAGGTGCCGGTCTTCTTCCCCGTCGGAACCGTCGCCCGCACGTGGTCCCCGGTCCGAAACCCGCGCACCATCTTGGTTCTCGGCAGGTACCCCCGCGGGAACCCATCTTTTGTGACTCGCGTACGTTGATGGGACCCGCGCCCGAGACAGTCGATCCGCTGGATCGGTCGGTCCCATCCCACGACCTGTTCGATGGTTCCAGCACAGGCGGCATCCCAGGCATCCCGCTTCGGGATCCCTAGCCGGGATCGGTTCCACTTCGTCCGGCCCCCGGTCGTGGCCTCGACATCCAGTCCCGTCTTGGTGAGCATCTCCCAGATCGCCCACCGGGTCGCGTTGACAGCCGCCGCATCCCGCAGGGGCTGCTGGGCCTGTTGCAGGATCCGATCTCGGCGGACGGGATCGTGCGCCAGATAGGCCTCGACGGTCTGATTCCCCTTTGCCGCGTTGCAGGACTCGCAGGCGAGCGCAAGGTTGCTGACCCGGTCCGACCCTCCGGATCGCTTGGGGATCAGGTGCTCGACCTGCAGGGGCCGATCCGTCCAATCGCAATACACGCAGGTCCGGCCCCACTTCTCAAGGAGGTACTCCCGGACCTCGTACCCGGCCAGCGTCCCTTGCTGGTATTCGACACCACTGATCTCGGGCGTGACCATCTGTTGCAGGTCGAATCGGACCCGCTCCACGGTCAAAGCGACGATCGGGGCCAGGGATCGGTACCGCTTCACCCAGGTCTCCGTCGTTACCATCCGATGCTGGAGAGACGGGGCCAGCCACCCATCGGGTCGGCGGCGATTGAGGAAGCGGGGCGCCCGGTAGCGGAGGTTCCGTGACCGGCGACCGCGTCGGTACCCAGCCCGTTGCTGGAGGACCTTCCGGATGTGGGCCCCGCGATGATGGACCTCGGCCAGGTGAAGGACGTGGTGGGTGTCTCCCGCCTCTCGCACGATCGCCAGGCCGGTGACTTTGCTGCCGGGATCGAGCTTCAGCCGGAGGGGTTGCAAGACACTCGTCTCAACACTCCGGTCCACGAGCCGGATGGTGAAGGGGACCAACCGGTGCACGCGGGCCCGTCCCCGCTCCAGGAGCAGGCGCGCCCGCTTCTCGCTGCAGGGCATCAGGGGATGCTTTGATCGATCAAGGACAAAAACGGCCATGGGAGTTCCTGTGTTGTTCGAAATCTTCGCCTTACGGCGCGGGTACCGGAGCCCCGGAGGGCTCGCTTCTCTCGACGAGGTTGGCGACCGGTGATGTGTGCTCGCGCCCGTTTCGTGTCTGACCCGACGTGTCTGCAGCGCGAACTTCCAGGGTCCGGAACTGAGAAGGCATTCCGGAGTGAGTCGGGAGCCTATCGCCAACGGAGACTCGGTGCGCTGAGTCTAGGTCTGGTAAACCTGGGCTTTCACATCAGATCCTCCTGAAGGGAAAGCCCTCGACGGAAGTCGAGGGTCGTTTACAGGCCTCGGTGATCACCGGAGCCCCGGCGATCAAAAAGTGTCCATCGGCATCTCGGTCGGCCTGGACGGTGGCGAGGGCGTGGAGGACGTGGTCGGTTTGCCCAAACCAGCGCATGGGGTCTCGCTTTCGGGTGGACGTGCCGGGAGTTATTGAGAAGGGCCTTCGGCTGGGAGGAGGTCGGGGAGCCATTCGGTGGTGGTCTCGGGGGACGCGCCCAACGGGCCGTCGGTCCATGCGATCTCGGCCCAGGAGCCGGTGATGGCGATCACCGTGCCAGGGCGGCCGCCGGCACCCTGGATGGTGGAGCCGACGCTGATGCGTGGCGAGGATGGAGGATCGGGTGCGATCATCAGGCCAGCGCTCCCCACAGCGGGCAGGAGGAAGAGGAATCGGGTTGCCTGGCGGATCAGGCAGTCTGGACTCGGGGGATGAACACGGTGACCTTCGTGCCCTGCGGCGCGCAGGGTTCAATCGAGAGGCCGCAGGAGAGGCGGCGGAGCATCGTGTAGGTCCCTAACATTCCCCAGCTTTCGGTCGCTTCCTCGGCGGACTGGCTGCGGATGGTGACGAACATGTCCCGGAGTCGGTCCTCTGGGATCGTGGTTCCGGTATCGGTCAGTGTGAACGCCGTGTAGGTGCCGAAGCGGGCGTTGAGATGAGTGCAGGGTCGGTCCGGGCCGAGGGTGGCCGTCTCGGCCACGAGTGTGAGTGCCCCGCCGTCCCGCATGGCCCGGCAGGCTCGCTGCGCCAGAAACCGGAGTCCGGTTGCCATCTGGTAGGGATGTGTGAGCAGCGCGGTCTCGGGGGCGTGGTTCACACAGGTGAGCCGAATGGTGGCGTCGAGGCCGGCCCGGATCTGGGCGTCCACTTCGGCGAGGAGGTCGGTGGGGCGGACCCGCATCAGGTCGCCCAGGGTGGATCGGCCCTGCCGATTGGCACTCCGCAGGATTGCCAGTGCTTCATCCATGGATCGCCGAGCGCCGGCGAGACTCTCCTTCTGGGCGCTGTCGAAGACGATCTCGGCGAGGTCTTCCATCTGGGTGATGAATCCCATGATCGCCGAGAAGCGCCCGTTGATCTCGTGGGTGAGCGGCGAGACCACGAAGCCGAGTGCGCTGATCTGGGCGCAGTAGGCATTGGCGGCGTCCGGCGAGCGGATCCATTCAGGAGCGCCGGGCGACAGAGACGGTGTGGGTGACATCGCGCGGCCCTCGGTCGGTGGATTCAGTGTGGAGTATTCTACCTCGGATTTCATGGCCGTCAACTCGATTTGTGTGGCGGGACTGGTGCAATTAACCCAGGGCCGGTGCGTAATTGATGTGCGTGGTCGTCGCTGTGTTAGTAGATGGAACAGACCCCATGCCCGTGCGAGAAACGATAGGCGTCGAGGTCGGCGTCCGCGAGATGGGCGTAGGTCCGTTCGGCGGTGGCCAGGACCTCGGGCAGGGTTCGGCGGCCGAAGACACCCAGGTTCCGGTCGCCCAGGGCGGCATGCTTGGCCAACTTGGCGGCCTCGATCGCGACCCACTCGGCGAAGGCTGCCGGGTAGCGGCGGGCGGTCCACAGTATCTCGATCTCGGACTTGAATGGACAGTACACACAGTTGGAGGGCGGGGGAACCGGTCGCCCGATCGCTCGGAGGTAGGCCTGGCAGGCCCCGCGGTCCCAGCGGAGTTCGATCAAGGGGTACCGGCGTTCCAGGCATGTGGACATCCAGTCGGTCCCCCCTGTCGGCGCCCCGATCCGCTTCTCTTCGCCGGCGGCGATGCCCAGGAGGACCCGGATCGGTCCATAGCGCGCCGCGAACGCCCGGATGCCTTGTTTCCGGCCCACCGGCATGCCGTATTCTCGCCCCAGCCACGTCTCGAGAAACCGATAAATCACGGAAATTTTCAACGCGTCTGTACAGGATTTTGGATAGGCCTTCGACCCACACGTTGTCTTGGCTTTGTAGAAGTGTTGGAGCGATTGCCAGTTTCCTCGGTGGAAGCCGAAGTCCGGGGTGAGGTGGACGAACTCGAGTCCGCGTCGGCGGCAGAGGTCCTCGGTGTACTCGACGTATGCGGCAGTGTCAGGGTGCTCATTGCCGGTCCCGGATAGTATGATCAGGAGCCGCTTCGGGGCATAGGTCTGGCGGAATTTCCGGTCGGTATCGATCCGGTGGAGGATGGTGGCGGAGTCTTGGCCGCCACCGTAGCTGAGCACGGTGAGTTGTGGGGTCATGGTGTCTTTTTGTGAGACGTAAAGCATAATGTGGCGCGCGCGCCACATTATGCTTTATTTCCTTCCAAGGGTGATATTGGCACGCGGCTTGGGGGGTCAATTACGCTTTCGTGACCGAGGACAAATACTCGTAGGATTCAAAAGGACACAGGAGGATTCGATATTCTGTGATTTGGAGCGCTTTCGAGACTATGGCAAACCATTCGGACGGCGGCAGTTATGGGCGAGCTTCTTATGATTGGTCCCCGATGCCCTGAATCTCTGCCATAAATCTCGCCATCTCCACCAATGCTTCCAGGTTCTGTTTGTCTTGCCCTGGGTCGTTCGGATTCAATCGCATGCTTCGTAACAGGCCCTCGTAATCCCGACCTTTTGACTTGGCGATTTCGCCCAGCGTCTCGCCGGCGAGTAGGCGCTTCCCCAACTGTCCCATGTCGATCTGGAGGTAGGCAACGGCTTCCAGTTGTTTCTCCGACTCTGTCTGGTTTACGACTACAGCGATCAATCCACTAAGGTTGAGTTGGTCCTCTACATCATCCGTGACGTCGAAGCGCATGCTTTTCAGAAGACCATGTAGACTTCGACCTTGTTCTTTCAATACTTGTTCGAATGGTGTACCACTTCGAAGCCGATACGCGAGTTCCCCGTCGGTTAGCCCTAGATACTGGCAGCCGGCTTCGTACTCGCATCCGATTGACCCATCGCCAACCTCTACCCGGAATGTCAGCACGCTTCCCGCATCCAGCTTTCTTTGGTCTGTCTCGGCCGCTGCCCACTGAATCCGGATCGCGTCCTTCAATCCCCCAAGCGTCTTTGCCTGGTTCTCCAATATCTTCAGCAAGCCGACCTTGTTGTGGAATTCTTCGGCCACCTCTCGTGCGGTCATGTCCAGGTACATAAGCCCTCGATGCAAGATCTCTTGCTCCTCCCGTTTTCTGGACACGCTGGTCAAGTCCGAGTACGTTGCTCGAAACTTTGCTACGTCCGCCACCTCCATTCCCCAGCATGCGGCAAGGCCTTCGGGTGTGAGAAGATGCGCGACCTCATGTTCCTGAATTCCGAAGTAGTCAGCTACTCCCATGCGAACCGATCGGTTCTCTGGAAGTCTGATTTCTTTGCTTGAATGCCCATGCTCTAATGCTAGCAGGTACCCGGCTAATCGTTGTCTCTGTCCCCAGTTGAGTCTTGCCATCCCGGCGGCAATACTCTCGGTCAATTCTCGATATTCGTTGAAACATTCCTCACACAGATACCGGAGCGACTCGCTAGGATCATCCCACGCATTCTGCCTATCGATTGGGTGGAGCCGCCGGACTGCGCTCGGCGTGTCCTCCCTCGTGCAATCTTCGCAGCGAAACTCTGCTCGCGTCATGATTTCGCTGCATTTCCGATCCCACCGCGGGTCCCGAGATTCGCAGCTTTCGGGCATGGTTGTCTCCTGGGTTCTAGCACGTTGTCTCAGTGTGCGTATTCTGGTCTAAAAGGACCACTCATTCCGGTTCAAATAAGCCACCGATTCCGGTTCAAACAAGCCATCGATTCCGATGAAAT
>Ga0182027_10013664_pt1 | contig 11293 bp, 6 predicted proteins | sample 712E1DmetaG_FD_121300 | JGI IMG/M metagenome (GOLD analysis project Ga0182027, IMG submission 121300) | Permafrost microbial communities from Stordalen Mire, Sweden - 712E1D metaG (Illumina Assembly) | ecosystem: Environmental > Terrestrial > Soil > Wetlands > Permafrost | place: Sweden...
AAGCTCACTCCCGTCTCCACCCCCCAATCTCCCTCGAAAACACCATCTCGCCACCTGACAGCTTTACATAAACAACGGCTTTACATCATCCGAGTTATGGAAAGCTTTCCATAATTCCGAAAATCCCGATTAGCGAATGGATGCCCAAGGTTCACGCGCTGCTCGGCGGGGCATGATTCATCCCAGGGCCATTATTTCCCGGTGGATGCCGAATAAAGCGTCGAACGCTCCAGAGAGTCCGGCCCGAAAGACAGCCGGAGCGCCATCACAATGTTTACGTTGTGCTGCTCAACCCGGCAGTCGGCAAAATCCGAAAGGTTCGTGCTGAAAACGCAAAGCGCGACCTCCGGCGACGCCTATGAGCGCTTCGTCAACACGGACATGGTAGTTGCATAGGGATCGTTTTGCGGGCATGGCAGCGGCCTTTGGCCTGTCATTGGTGTCCGAGGACAGAGGAGATAGCGCATTATTGCGCTGTCACCCGCAGCACGGTGAAGGAATACGGCGGAAAGTTTTGATGAAACCGCAAGCCGACCCCGTTGATTCGCGATTCGAGTGGCGCCACTTTGAGAGCATTCTCGAATGAGTTGACATCACTCAGGCTTGCACCCGCGAGGAGGGTGCGTGAGGCTTTGGACTGGACTTTGGCCAGGCCCATAAGCTCGATGGCGATCCTGATGGGGGCGCCGCCGGGATTGACCACTTTGAGAATGATGTCATGCGTCTGATCGTCGCGCACCGCGCTGGCGTAAAGGGGCTGGACTTGAGAAGAGGGCGCGCTGGCGCCGCCCAATTCCACAGGCAGGACAACATCGCCCCGGTTGCGGCTGAAGAGTTGTTGGACGTAGTAATTGGGGGTGCCATAGACATGAAGAGAGTCCACCCAGATGAGGTCGGGCGTCCATTGCCAAGCCGCGGCATTGGCGAAGAGCGGGGCATAGGAAGCCATGCGCACGACGTCGGCGTTGCGTTCCAAGCCGGTCATGTAGGCGGCTTCGGCCAGCGCGCATTCCAGGGTGTTGCGATTTTTGGGGCTGACAACGGCGACGCTTTGCGCCCCGTATTCGCCCATGAAAACTTTGGGGCCGTTGCGGTCGTAATTGTCATAGCGATGATTGTTGGTGAAAAACCAAATGGGGTTGGCATAGCTATGTTCATCCACAATGTCGGCTTTAAGTTCCCGCAACTTGGGCCAAAGAAATTTGAAACGGTCATCATCCGGCGAAGGCCCGGCATCGGACACGAGCATGATCCCGGGGTGTTTTTCCTTGAGCGCTCTGGCGAATGGCACATAACGCTCAATGTACTGCGGTCCCCACTGTTCGTTGCCCACACCCATCATGTTCATGTGAAAGGGCGCAGGATGTCCCATGGCGGCGCGTTTGGCGCCCCAGGGGCTGTCGGCCGGGCCGTTGGCAAATTCGATCAAGTCGAGCGCGTCCTGGATATAGGGTTCCAGTGCGTCGAGGGGCACCAGTTCGCCTGAATTAAATTGACAGGCCATGCCGCAGTTAAGGATGGGAAGGGGCTGCGCGCCGAGGTCTTCGCACAATTGGAAGAACTCAAAAAAGCCGAGGCCGAAAGACTGGAAATAATCCGGTGCGGGCCGGTGTTCAAATTCATAGTTCCAGCGGTTGATGAGGAGCTTGCGATCCGGCACCGGAAGGATGGTGTTCTTCCATTGGTAACGGCGGTCCAATTGGCTTCCTTCCACAATGCAGCCGCCGGGAAACCTGAGAAACCCAGGCTTCAAGTCGGCCAGCATTTGCACCATGTCCGCGCGCAATCCGCCGGGGCGGTCCTTCCAGGTGTGTCTGGGGAAGAGCGACACCATGTCTAGGTCCACTGTGCCCTTGCCGTCCATGATGAGATCAAGCCGGGCTTTTGCGTCGGTGGCTTTGGGGTGCAATTGGGCGGTGTATGGTTTCCACTCGGATGAAAATCCCTTCAACGGGACAGAATCCAACATGCTGCCGTCTCCGCCCACGAGGTTGAGCCACAAGACGGCGTTTCCTGCCACTCCCCGGATTTGGGCGGAGAAGTCGTAAGTTTCTCCTTGGCGCAGACCGATGCCGCGAAAGCCCTCGTTAGAAATGCCAAAATGCGCCGTGCCTTCGGAATGAACGCGCAGATAGTGGGCATTGGCCGGGTCAAAAGGGTTGTCATCCCGCACCGACAGTTCGCCCTTGGCCAGGCTCGGGCTGATTTTGGTCCATCCCGTCATCGGGTCGGGGAATTCGAACCCGTGGTTCTTGACCAACTCCGCGTACAGCCCGCCGTCGGCTCCAAAGTTGATGTCCTCAAAAAAAATGCCCCACATGGCCGGATTAATGCGAGGGCCGGGCTGACCGGCCTGAACCGTCAGCGTGATGGAATCCGCCTGGCAGGCGGGGGGAAGGAGTCCCAGGACGGCCAGGGCCAGCGCCGGGAACAGAATCTTCATTTTCATAAGTTTAAAGGTGATAAACGGTCACGACCAATCTCGCTTTGTCCTGTGCGACACGTCGGACACGCGGCCTGATAAAGCAGGAGGGCCGGGGAATGCCTCGCCCCCGTTCAACACAACCCAAGTTGAACAAAATGACCACATGCAAACCAGCGATGGAGTGAAGATTACCCACATCCGCATCGTGAAACAACGCCACTTCGCGCCAAACAGCCGCCATTTTGCGAACGAGGATTACTGGTTGCGGAAAGGAGCTGGGGCATTGGTGCGAAGGATTCTGGCGTATTGGAGGGCGACTTGATTGGTGGAATGCTGCTGCAACACCTCTTCGAATTGTTCCAGGGCCTCTTGGTTGCGATGCTGATTGAAGAGCGCAATTCCCAAATTCAATCGGGCCTCCAGCAGTTCCGGCTTCAGCCGCACCGCCTCCGCGAACTCGGTCGTCGCGCCAGCCGCGTCGCCATCCTTGCCCATTTCCAAAGCAAGACAGAAGTGGGCCTCGGCGAGCTTGGGGTCCAAACGCATGGCTTCGGCGTAATGGGCTTTGGCTTCGTCGCGCCGGCCGAGCTTGATGAGGGTCAGGCCGAGATTGACATGCACCTCGGGATCGGTCGGATTGAGCTTGAGGGAATCGGTGAAATTCGTGACGGCGGCTTCGTACCAGCCCTTGCCAAAGGAAAACTTACCCAGCTCGCTGAATGACTTCGGGCTGCTGACGCGGTTGACGAGGGATTCCAGGAATTGTTTTTTTGCTTCGTCGGGTTTGCCCATGGCCTCGAGAGTTTTGCCCAGACCCAGATGGGCCGGCCCCCAGTAAGGTTTAAGCCGCAAAACTTTTTGGAACTCGCGGGCCGCTTCTTCGTTGCGGCCCTGCCGCGCATACAACACGGCCAGACTGTTCATGGCCTCCGCTGAGCCGGGATTCAGCCGGATGGCCTGTTGAAAGGCTGAAATGGCTTCATCGTCGCGTTTCGCACCCTCCAGCGCCACTCCCAAACTCCGCCACGCTTCGGAGCTTTGTGGCAGCCGGCGCACGACGCGCTGCAAAGATTCCACCTCGCCGGCGGCGTCCCCGATCTTCTGCTGGAGGAAGGCGAGGTTTTCCTGAAGAATCCAATCATTGGGCGCGGCCGCGGCCGCGGCCTTGGTAAGGACTTCCGCCTGACGGAGAGCGTCTGGCCGGGTTGCGGGCAGAAGGTGTTCGACCTGCTGGCGTAAAAGCTGGTACTGCTCCCTGTTATTGACTTGCTGGGAGAAGGGTGGATCATTGAGGCGGCTGAGAATCTCCATCTCGCAGGCGTACCGGCTGGAATCAGTCCACCCCAGGCGCCGGGCGCAATCGTCCGCGGTGGGCCAGGGGCGGGCCGCGCTCGTGGACAATCCGCGCGCCACTTGTTCTGCCAAAGCCAGCGCCACAAGGTAGTTGCCTTCAAAGGTCAGATGGACATGCTCGTAGAGAAACTTCCAACCGATCACGCCGTGCGGGCTTTGCTTTGCCATCGCGGCCTCCGCGTCCACTAATCGCACGCCGTCCCGCTGGCGGTTGGACGCGGTTTGCCGGATGATTTCGTTGATCCGGCTGTCCGCCCGGAAGCGGAGCACGTCCTGATCGCAGGCCAGGGTAAACTGCCGCAAAGCCTCCCCATCTTGTCCCAGCGCCAGGGAGCATTGGCCGTATCGAAAGTGAGCTTCGGCAAAAGTATCGTCAATCTTGTCGGCTTGCCCAAAAGAGACCACCGCTTCCGACGCCCGCCTCGCCTGCTGCGCCCTGATCCCTGCCTGGTAAAAATCGTCCCAGCGGGATAATTCTTCAGCGGAAATTCCCGGCCGATGCTCCGAAGCGAAGGGGCCGCAATCCATGAGATTGCGGGCGACGGTGCTGGCGACGATTTTCGCGCCGTGGCGAAGGCCGCAATCAATAATGTCGTTTAGATTGCGTTCGAAGCTGCCGTAGACGACGGGCATGCGCGGGTCGTCCTGGCGGACGTGGTTATGGAGGAACATGATCATGCCGCCCCACTCGCTCTGGTTGACCGGCCGTTTCTGAAGATGGCGGAACAGGCTGCCCAGTGCCTGTCCGAGGCGCGTGGCCTTGAAAGCCAGGGCGGCGCGGACCAGCGCAAGATTGGCAGCTTGGGGGCCAAAAACCGTGCCGGAACCATAAGGCCCCACCACTTCGTTGTTGCCCATATAGATGACCCAGAAGTCGCCTTGTTGTGCCGCGCAATCTTTGGCAATGGGGAGGATGACGTGGGAATTGATCGCGGTCATGCCCGTGTTGACTACTTCAAACTGTTTGTCCGGGTAGCGTCCCTCCAACAGGGCCTGCAAAACCCGGCAAAGGCCGAATTCGGGCTGGGGATCGCCGTAAGCGGCCGATTCGCCAAAGACGAAAACGCGGATGGTATCCGGAGGCTTGATCCTGGGGATGACGAGTGGAAAGGGGCTGCGCGCCATTTCCGGGCCGAAAAAGCGCCAGCCGAAGCGGTCGTTTTGGATGAGGCAATCCTTCCCATTGATGCGCATCGGCAGAAAGAAGGACATGGGGTGGCCGACGCCGGCCAGGCGCAAGCCGGCCTCCAAAACCGTCAGGAGCAGCAGCGGTCCCAGAACCGCCGCCGCGAGGCGGAAAAGCCAGAGGCGCCGGCGCGACATCGGCGGGGTGGTGGGGCGCGCCGATCGGTCGTGTGAGGGCAAACCCTTGGAAGGGGATGGTTGCATTTCCTGGGCGGCTGGGTTGGATTAGTTGCTTGGAAACTTGAGTTGAGCGATGACAACTAAAGGATTGGGGAAAATGGCGAGTCTGCCAAGGAAATAGCGAGAAATAGCCCGAAATAGCCCGAAGTAGGGCAAAATAGCCCGACAGCGCCAAAATGGCGCGAAATAGCGGGAAATGAGCCGCGCGATGGGGAAGTTGAGTCCGTTTTGACCCTGATTGGAAGAGCGTGTCTGGCCGGGCGGCTCACCAATAGAAATAGGGAGAAGAGGAGGTGCGGCACTTGAATTGATTGAAGGGGCGCCACTCGACATGGCTGTCCAACATACCAAGCCATGCTCCGTCGGGAATCTTCGGGGTTTTCATGTGGGCGCTGATGTGGCCCTTTGCATGGCCACCGTACGTATAACCGCCGTCCACGTCACTCCAATTGTAGGTGAGCATGGTGGCATAATTAGTGCTGTTGCCAGAGTCCGTGAGGGTGGCACAGGCCGTGAGGACGCGTTTTGCGGTGGACCCGATAGGTTGAGGGGGCAAAGTGAAACTGCCTGGGGTCGCGGTAGAGGTGAGCTTTGTGTTAGTGTTGGTGATATAGTTGCCCGTGAATGCCGCCGTGCCCACAAAAGTCTGAGAATATCCAATAACCCGGAATCCGCCATCGCCGAAAGTTGCAGTTTTATCAGGGTCGGGGGCACTGAAAGTCCAAAGAGAGTTTCCTCCTCCAGGCACGGTGTTTGCAGGCGGGGTGCCAAACCAGTCAATCGGGCCAAATTTCGGCTCCGTCCCCGGGTCGTACCAAGTGTATTTTGAGGTACCCATGGCGAGCATCTGGTTGGCGAGGAAGGCGGACATATCCCAACACCAATTGCCGCCTGCGCCATCGGGAAGGAAATCCTTGTTTTCCCCGGCGTACATGGCCAAGGCAATTTGGGCCTGTTTTTGGTTGTTGAGGCTCTGGGTGCGCTTGGCGCGTTCTTTGGCCTTGGCGAGCGCGGGCAAGAGGATGGCGGCTAAAATGGCGATGATGGCAATGACCACTAGCAATTCAATCAAGGTGAATGCTGGTTTGCGTTCAGGAACGGACTTTTTCATAAAATATGCTTTTCTTTCGCGCCGCTTGCGTTGCAAAGGCCCGCAAACGGACTGACAAAAACCTCCCAACTCACACACTCTCAAAAGCGTGGGCGGCCGCAACCACGTGCCGCCCACGCCAGGAGACTTTCCGGGCTAAATAATAAGCCCGCGCCGTTATCTTGTCAACCGGAAGAAGTTCGCAGCGCCGGTTGGGGCGATGGTCACCTGGAAGTTCTGACCGACGATAACGGGGGTTGCGTCAAAGGCCGTCCATGCGGCGCCCGCGCCGAGGGTTGGGCTTGACAAGACGCTCAAACCGGCTTGGGCGACAGGCCACGACAAGACGACGTTGCCGGCCGAGACGGAGGCCGCGACGTTGACACGATTTGTCGGCGTGAGGAGGGCGTTGGGTCCCAAGACCTGGGTGGCGGCAATTTCATCGGGAAGCAATGCGCCGTTGTAGATGCGGAATTCGGAAATTGAGCCTTGCATTCCGGGGTCGGGCCAGAGGTCCGCGCCGATTTTGTTCGTATTCCCCCAGATGGCGGCCATGGAAATGGTGATGGGGAGGCTGCCGGCCAAGACGCCGTTAGTATAAAGGGCCTCGTAACCGCCGGGGGGATTGAAGACGGCGACAACATGGACGTTGCTCAGGCCGCGCATGCTGCCAGTGGACAGAGACTGATTGCGCGTGTTGGCATTGTCCGTGTCAGAAATGCCGATGATGTCAGAGCCGCCGAGCTGACCGACATGAATATCATAGGCAGCGTTGTCGCTAGCATTCTGGTTTCCGAAGTCAAACAAGGCTGCCCAATAACCCTGGCTGGGGGCAAAGGAAGCCCAAGCTTCCACCGTGACGGCCGGGTAATTGTAGTTGGTGCCGATGCCGTTGACAGCATTGGTGAGGATGCCCGGCGGCAAGAGCAAGAAGTCAGGCGCAGGCCCGGTCTGTGCCGTGTTGGGGATGAGCAGCAGGCCGCCGGTGATGTTGGCGGCGCCCTGAAGCACACCGTTGAATGCGGAACCACCAACCAAGTCGTTTGCAGTGCCATTTGCGAAACTGTAGCGGTGAGCCAAGACGGGTATGGGCGGACGCGTTACCGTGACCAATTGGCTGGCCTGAAGATTTGAATAAGTGACGGAGAGCGTCGCGCTGCCCACGTTGTAGGCATAAACATATCCGTTGGCGGCTTGGGCCACCACGTTGGAGTCGGAGGAGGTAATGACAATGTTGGTCGGGCGAGTCACGCTGTTAAGCCCAATTTGATAATTGGGGAGGTTGGCGTAGTTCCCAATCAAGGGAGGAAGGATGCGGGATCCCATTTGCATGGTGGAGACGCCAAGGGCGATGGAATTGAGGTTGCCGGTATTAATGTTGGTGTTGCTGGGGCCGTTGAGGTCGGCCAGGGCAACTTGGGCCGGGGTGAGCGCGCCGCTGTAAATGCGGACCTCCTGGAAAGTCATCGCCGGAGCAGGATCGGCAGTCCACAACGATTTGCCAATGTAAGCCACGTTGGTGGCAATGCCGCTGAGGGCGTTAACGTCGGCCGCGTAGCCGGCGAGAACGCCGTTGGTAAACATGGCGAGGTAGCCGATGTTAGGGTCAAGGACGGTGGTGCAGTGGACCGATTCGTTGGCCAGGCTCGGATACGGGTCGAAAGATGTGCCGACGCCCGCGACGTTGTTGTCAACCCTAAACCCGTTGCCGCCGTCCCGGGCCGCATGGATCAGATAGTTTTGGCCGCCGCCCCCGAAGGTATTGCCGAAACCAAAGGTGTAATTCCAATTGCCCAAGGCGCCATAGGTGGCCCAGTAGTCAATCGTGACGGACGGGAAGGAGGTAATGACGCCTCCGGCTGTGCTGAGATCCAAATAAGTGCCGGAGGTGCCATCGAGCACCAACTGGCCGCCGGTGCTGGTGGCGTCACCCATGAGGTTTCCGTTCAAGGAGCCAACGGAATCGGCCGCAATGGTGCTGTTCGCAGCGTCGTTGAAGCTATAGCGGTGCTTGAGAGCGAGCACGGGGGTGATCACGTTGACAGATTGGGAGGAGGACAGGACTCCGTTGGAGGCGGTGATGGTGGCGGAGCCTGAGCCGACGGCCCGGATCAAGCCGGTGGCAGAAACGGTGAGAACGCTGGTCTTGCTGGAGGTAAAAGTACACAAGGAGGTGACATCCACCGTGTTGGTAATCAAGGAAGCCTGGCCCAGGACCAAGGCCTGCTGCTGACCGCCAAAAGGCATGGAATTGAGGGGTTGCAATTCGATGGCGCTGATGGGGCCTGCGTTGGTGTTAATGTTATTGGAACCGCTCTGGTAGCTGGCCGCCACTTCCAGTGAGGTGAGGGCGCCATTCCAGATGCGGAATTCCTGGAGATAGGCGGACATTTCAGGGTCAGGCCAATTGTCCCAGCCAATCAAGTTGCTCACGTCCGAGACGCCTGGGGTGATGGTGTTGGTAACCCCGGTGAGTTTTCCCACGAGGGAGCCGTTGACATAGATCGCGGTGTAGCCGCCGGGAGGATTAAAAACCACGGCGACATAGGCGCCGGTCAGGCTGGCGAGCGGATTGCCCGTGGAGACGGCATTCTGACGGTTGACGTTGGCATCATCGAAATCAGAGATGCCTGCGACGACGGAGGGAGCGCCGCCGCCTGCGCCCGCTTTAACGCAGAAGGAGATGCTATAAGCGTCAGCCTTGCCCGCGTCGTTTGTGGAGAGAGAGCCGAAGTCGAAGAGATTGGCCCAATTGCCCTGAGTGAGGACATCGGGGTAGCTGCCCCAAGCTTCGATGGTAACGGCCAGATCGTTGGTAATGATGCCAGCCGGGAGTTGGACGTAGGCGTTGCCATCGAGCACCAATTGCCCGCTGGTGACCACGGCGTCGGCGAGATTTGTGCCATTGGCGGTGCCGACCGAGTCGGGAATAGAGTTGCTGGGAGTGGAGATGTCGGCCATGTTCCAGAAGCTATAGCGGTGGGTGACCGTTCCCCCAGCCGTTGCGGTCAATTGCGCCGCCAGAAGGAGGGCGCAACTCGAAAAGACCATGAGACCAGAACGAGGATTTATTTTCATAATTTGTATGGTTGAGTTTGTTTGATTAAGACATTGAGACAAATTTTACGGATGGCATTGCGATTGCGAATTACAGATTATGCGGCCAAGATTACCGGACGGAGGGGGCGCGGGGCAACGCCAGTTTGCGAATAAGAATCGCCATATTGCGCACGCTGTTCGCGAGGTTGATTGGCGCCCTGGGACTTGCGATAAGCCAAAGGGCTGACGTGCTTGGCCGAGCGGAAATAGCGGGCAAAATGCTGGATGTCGGAAAAACCGAGAGCGTCGGCGATTTCACAGACCGGCATTTGGGTTTCGACGAGGAGCTGGGCGATTTTGTCGGTGCGGACGCGGCGGATTTCGTTGAGGACGGAGTAGCCCAGTTCGCGGCGGAATCGCTTTTCGAGCAGGCGGCGGGAGACGCCGGCACTGCGGGCGACTTCGCCGACGTTAATCTCACCGCCCATAGCGTTGGCGCGAATGAATCGGAGAGCCTTTGCGACGCTATCATCCTCAACGGCAATAACATCGGTAGATCTCCGCACGACCACGTGAGTGGCGCGGACGACGATTCTGCCCGGGACATCGCCTTTCCCGCTCATTAAGCAGTGGAGAGCGCCGGCAGCCTCGTAACCGGCGCGATCGAAATTGACGGCGACACTGGAGAGAGGGGGGTCGGACAATCCGCAGACCACTTCGTCATTATCCGCGCCGACGATGCCGAGTTCACCCGGAACGGAGACGCCGGCCTCTTTGCAGGCCTCTGCGACTTGACGGGCGCGGTCATCGTTGCAAGCCATCAGGCCGAGGGGTTTGGGCAAGGATTGGAGCCATCTGGCCATGGCGCTGCATTCCCTTGGCCAGGAGTAACTTGCGGAGGGTTTGGCGAGAGGGAAGTCGCAGGAGTCAAAGCCGGCCTGGCGGATGCGGGAGGAGAAGCTCTCGCGACGAAGTTCGGACCAGGAGACATCCTCGTCCTGGAGCAGGCAGATGCCGCAATAGGCGAAATGCTTGAAGCCGCAAGCCAGGAGATGCTCCGCCGCCATGTGGCCGATGACCTGGGAATCGGTCACGACGTTGACCAGACCGGAGACTTCGGTCCTGCCGTGGCCGACGACGACCGCCGGAATGCCCAAGGCGAGGACTTCGTCCAGTTTATCCACGTCGCGCAGGATGATGCCGTCCAAGTTCAGGGACTTGAGTTTTGGCCAAACCTTCTCCAAGCCGCCTGGCTCCCAATAGCATGACCAGGGGCCGTGGTGATGAGCATAATTGGCAATGCCGCGCAACAGGGAGCGGCCGGAGCCGCGGGAGGACTCGACCAGCAGGAGAACTTTTGGGATTCTCGGCATAAAAGAAACTTCACTAATATACGCGCCAAAGCGACCTCAAAGCCGACACAGAAGTTGGGAATGAGGCGGGAATTGTTTTTTTGGATTGAAATTAAGAGTCGGAAACAGCCGCCAGTGCGGATTCTCAGGCCCTGATGAGGCAAGCCGCGGCGGTCGGCCGATTGGGCGTTGGACACAGCGACGTAAATGAATCGGCAGGGCCAGATCGCGGGCCAGCCAAAAGCGCCGGAGTGCTGGCGCAGGGGTGCATTTGACTTTTTTGGGTAACTCCTTTCGGCGAAGCAAGACTTTAAGATTTCGGGGTTCTGGATTGAGAATCGGTCATTGTAAATTTGTGATTGGTTATCGGCTGAAGTTGGTCCGATTTCTCGCCCGGTTGCGGCTTTCTGGCGGCTTTGGCAGTCGCAATGGACTTGCCCAAGATGCGGCCAAGCGGGTCGCATTCCTCCACCAGGACGGCGACCCGTTTTGCCGGAAGCAACTCGGCGAGAATGATGAATTGGAGCCAACCGCCAGTTTCGACCATTAGTGGCCGTCAAGAAATAACATTTACAACCTGACTTGATCTTTTGGCGGCTGGCGGCGTTGCTCGCTCGTTGCAGATCCATGCGGATATGCGCCTCGCTCGCGCCTTGCCATCCGCCAAAA